>Ga0214921_10006545_pt1 | contig 15894 bp, 21 predicted proteins | sample LL1505_MetaG_FD_177992 | JGI IMG/M metagenome (GOLD analysis project Ga0214921, IMG submission 177992) | Freshwater microbial communities from Lake Lanier, Atlanta, Georgia, United States - LL-1505 | ecosystem: Environmental > Aquatic > Freshwater > Lake | place: USA: Georgia | collected...
GCACATTGAGCAAATGCCATAACATCAATTACTGTTCTATCAGTAATAATATTTTCTCTCATTAATTCAGAACAACGTTCAGCTAAAAATATTGTTTGACCTTTTAATGTACTATCAGTATTTAATGGAATACCTAAATCACGTAAGTATTTACTACGTTCAGTAGCAAAGAAATAATCTTTAAATTCAGGTAATTCTTTTAAAGCATGTACTAGTGTTGATTTACCTACAGACATTGTCCCACAAAAACCTATTTTCATACTTGTAATATAATTAAAATATTATGATCTAGCACCTTTACCTACACTACTCTTAAACCAAGGTAATCCAACTCCATCACGTTTTGCTTTATGGTGACTGTCTTTGTCATGTTGGAAACCATTAATATAATATTCTTTTTTACCATTTGGGTGAATCAAAGCAGGTCCTTCCCAATTATGTAGTTTTCCATCCTTGATGTAACGAATTGTACCATCAGGTGATGTATATTTTTTAGTTTCTAGTGTTGGGTCTAGTTGATATTTTTTTTCTTCCATATATTTTATTTTAATAAACTTTCAGCTACATAAATTCCTTGCGCACCACTAACTGTAATGCCACGAGCAGATAAAGCATCACCTACAAAGTGTGCATTTGGAAATTCACTCAATGACAAATCATCATAACGAACTAATGGTTCAGGAGACAAATATTTTACTTCAGGAACATACATTCCCCAATCATCACCAAATTGAAACACTTCATTCATTTGTTCAATAAATGTTTCAATATATGAGAAATAACCACTCATTGCATTTCTAATATCATCTAATGAATAATCATCTACTTGATAAGCTGATACTGTAGTGCCTTCGGATGTTAATCCTGGTTTGCGAGTTTGGTTAGGTGAGTAATATAATCCTTTTCCATCAATTTGTAATTTGTTAACTACATCTCTTGACCATTCAAATGGGTTATCAATACCTTTGATTTCCATCAAAATACCAAAATTGGTCATATCATTTCTAAATTCTTCACCTTTCTTAGCATGACCATTATAAGTAATATCACCATATGTTTCTTCTACTGCGACGTAAGCTGCGTTATTATTAGTACAAAATGATCTTAACGACACGTTATCATACTTTTGATATAGTTTAAAATCATAGCTAATATCAATTAATTTTTGAAAATATTTTTGTGGTGCTTCAAAACGTACTCCAATTTGCACTGATTTTGGTTCAGTTGGTAATTTATATTCATCAGCTAATTTTTTACCAAAGTCAATACCTGATTTGCCTACTGCGAAAATAAGTTCATCATATCTAATGAATCTACTACCATGTCCTTTTAAGAATACAATACTATCATTAAAGCTAATATCATTCACTTCAGTATTCCACATGAAATTCACTCCCTTCGATAATAAATATTCGTACCATTTACAAGCAATGAGATGAAGATAATTACTTCCAATATGCCATACTGGGAATAAACGTAATCCAAAATACGGTTTAATGAATTCAGGTTCTGCTTGTGGATCAGAGCAGAAGATTTCTTCTGGTTTAGGATGGAAACGTCTAAAGTTATTAATGACTTGATCCATCAATTCCATTGCTTTTTCTTCACCACAGTATTTTGATAATACACCTCCAATTGCAGTATGGTATGTTAATTTGCCATCACTCCATCCTCCACTTCCAAGCATACCAGTCATAACTTCTTCAGGTAAGCGGTTATGTGGGTCATTACCTTTGTCTATAATGGTGATTAAGTTACCAGGGTAACCATTATCAACTAATTTGGTAGCTGCGTTTATACCAGCTACGCCGGCACCTATAATTACTATTTGTTTATCCATTCAGGTTTATTATTTAATTTTTTCCAATCTAATTTTTTAACTTTTACTTTATCATTAATATAAAAATTCTTATATGCTTCCACAGTATTTTCCTTCCTAAATTCTTCAGGCATACACTGTGGTGGTTCTGTAAATTCATTGTTAGGTAAGTTAGGTTCATTGTCTTGGCACCATAGTAATACCTGTTTAGTGGCATGTACTTTACCGTAACGTTTTTCAAATTCACTGCAAATTTCTAATCCATGTTTTACAAGCCATCTGTAATGCTGTATTGATTGTCTTGTCCAAATTGTTGAGGGGTGGTTTTTGTGAGCTCGTTTATATGGAGCAGTACCACCTGTTTCCCAATGTGCTGTACAACACATTTGAGCAGATTCAATTTGCATTTTACGAATGTGATCATCTGCTAACTCTTGAGCAGCAGTGATAGGATCGGGATTAATATAGAATATGTTCATACTATAAACATAATAACTTTATTTTAATTTTCCAAATAGAAAGGCTCCAATCTTGCGATTGGAGCCACAGCTTCCACAGTTGTTAGTTTTTCAGTTTAAGCAACAGGCTATGAATCTGTCTGTAAATATTCAGGGTCTTTTTTTAAATCTCTATCATCTAATCTGTATAATACATATCCGGAAATTCTGTTTCGAGTCTTATCAAAATCTTTAGTTATAGTGTATGTTCGATTTAAATATAAGGCTCTAATTTTTTTAGCTTGTTCATATTGAGATTGAAGAGTAGGAGATGTTTTCAATTTAGGATTCTGCTCTAATTCTTTTATTTTATCAAATACTTCTTGTTCTGATTTGGAGGGTTTAGAGGATTCTTTTCTTAGTTTGTTAATTATTTCATCTACACGTTCAAATATCTTTTTAAAATCTGTGCCACTGTGAACATTATCATCTATGATAAGTAATGTTTTTCCTTGGGTTATACATTTTACAAACACGTCATATATAGGAGGTAATGACTGATTAGGTAAATTAGGATGCAAACCTATATCATATTTAGAATGTAGTCTTTGTATAATCTTAGTTGGAGTAGTACCAGTTTTTTTAACAGCATATGGTGGTTCAGTTTCTGCAGTTTTATATAAAAACTGAGTGATGGCTTTTTTAATGCTACTTGATTCTCTTCTAAATCTTTCCCAATCTACAGCATCATCTATTTTTTCATAACGTATTTTAGAAATATCAATTATTTTATCATCACTAACACCATATATATTTTTAATAGTATCAAGTAATAAATTATTTAATGGGGCTGAGGATTCTAAAAATCCAATGTAATCTACTTTAGGGAGTTGGGATTTAAGGGTTTTAAGAATAAGATTTTTTAGTTCATTTTGATTAATTTTTTCAGGATAATATTTTAAAGCATCTTCTGATTTTTTAACATTAGGGACTTTAGATGATGGGTCAGATCTTAAACTATAGTATACATTATAAAAATTAGTTTTTCTTAATTCATTAACCGTTTTAAGTTGTTCTCCCTCTATTGGAGAAACAGATATAGCTATAGAATCAACTGTAGGGTCTGGGGAGGAGAGGGTAGTAGGGTCAAAGGTTACTTTTACTCCTTCATTGATTAGTTCTTTAAATATATCAATAAGTTTCATTATAATTAATCTTGGTTTATTATATCAGTATTTTCTTTAGGGATCCAAACTGTTAACTCACCATCATGCATACCACTAAATGCTTGGATACCTCTTTTTTTTAAAAACTCCATTAAATCATCACGAACATCATGTCTACCTCCCCACCCAAAAATCCAATCAGATATTCTTATTCCTAAACCTGCTTTTACAGTGCGGGGTATAACAGCTGTTAATTCTTTAATTTCTTTACTAAATTCATTTTTAGCCTTATAATCTTTTAAAAAATCTTTAATAATAGGATTATTTTCTGGTTTGATATCTCCGTATAGGTCATATCCAGTGGGGGTATAAGGGTCTGGTTTGAAATAAGCAGTAATCTTATTACTAGGTTTTTGTATAGTAATTTCTTTAATAGTGGGAGTAGATTTTATTTCTTTCCACTCAGTTATACCCCAATTTTGTTCATTGTGGTAATCATTACTAAATTTATCTAGTGAATCAACTATAGCTACCTTTCCCTCTGCGTCAGTATAAACATATGCTTTACTTAATAGTGATGAGAAGTTACCGAAGAAGTCAATGATAATACCACTACCTATAAATTCTTCAAGAGAACCTTGTGAAACAGAGTCACCATATGCCTCATTAAGTATTAGTGTTAGTGCATTTTTAAACCCTAAAGAATTTTTAAAAATATCTTTTTGATCAATAATTACAGGGAAAGGTTCTAATTTGTATAATTCAGTAGACTCTTCTGTAAGAGTAACACCCATAAAAACTTTAGGGGTTAAATCTTTTAAAACTTTTATTTCTTTAAGTAAATTGGCTAGTTTAATCATATTAATAAATATTAAAAAAGGCCTGATTGCTCAAGCCTAATTTAAAAAATTTTATTATAAGAAATTATTTCTTTTCAGCTGATGTGAAAAATTTAGGGTCTTCTTTTTTAATTTTGGCTTTAAGTTGTTGTTTTAACTTATTATTAGCCGGTACATCCCATGATTTTTTTGTAGAACTATAAAGTTTTTTAGCAGCTTCTAAAGACATATCTTCAATTTCTTTATCAGTATACTCTTTTGAGTCTCCTGATTTTCTCATTTCTTCCTTGTCTCCAAGAAACAAAGTTTCAACTAAGGCTTTTTTTTTTTGATTGTATTGAGTCTCAGTAATAACACCTGCTAACTTTTGCATTTTAAGGAATGACTCATTCAATGGCTCTTCACCCATATCCATTTCAGCAGTTACATCTGATTCGTCTATTGGGGCTTCTTCATCTGTTTTAGCATCAGTAGTCATTTCTTTTTTCTTGCCTTTGTTAGAATGCTTTTCTTGAAGATTTGTTAACTTTTTATGGAATTTTTTAAGTTCAGCTATTTCCTTTTTAAGTTCTTTGATTTTTTCTTCGCTTACCATGTCACGATAATTTTCATCTAAACCATCCATGTTAACTTTTTTTTCACGAATAGCAATAGCTTCTTCGCAAGCTAATTTTTTAGCTTCTAACATAGCGCCATCACCTTTATGGTCAATTTCTTTAATATATTCGTTTATAGATTCACGAATAAGGGAACGTAATTTTTCTATTTGCATTTTATTTTAGTTTTTATGTTTATAAATATATGTGTTTTATTCTACATTATAGTTATTTTTACCAATCTTTAAGTTGGTAATGGTAGCTAGACTAACCATGCGATATCCATTACCTGTTTCTTTTTGAGCAATTGGATCCCACACAGGTACTAATCCTTTAGATTCAGCATCATATGCTAAAGTACCTCCTTTTAGGTATACTTTTACACCCAAACGAGCATTCATAACTCGTGTAGTACCGTCTTTTTTAGTGAAGGTAACAGTAAAAAATTTACCTTTAGTACTTTTAATTAAATTTTTAGCTTCTTCTTTAGTAATAGTACCAGAAGGAGTTCCAGGAGTTTCTGCTGGCTCTTGGGGAGCGTCTGGGTTAAATTCCTCAGGTGTGTCTGGGGCTTCTACTAAAGAAAGTAGGCTTGGTCTAGGAAATGTTTGTGTTTTCATCTTTGTCGCTTGTGTATTTTTCATATGCTCGTTCAGAAATAGTATGGTATTTACCACAACTCTTACATTGCAACTGTACTCTATGGTTTCCTAAAGCTGTTAATCTGCGTTTAGAGAAAGCCATATCATCAGAACTACATTCAGGACATGAATATTTTTCTTCACCATTTAATACTCCAAAATGTGTTTTGTGTGGGAAATAGGAAGACATCTTGTTATATATTTTCTCAAGCAACTCAACGTCACCCTTACAATATGTAACCATATCTTCTAAAGCTTGTTTATCTTTGTTTAAAACAATGTCCTTCCACAAGTTGAAGCTGGTGTGGATTTTTTCTCCTAAGCCTAAAAATTTGCCAATATAATCAAGTTTATTGCTATTAAATTTAAACTTAGAACGGGCTTGTTTTAAAGTATCAATTGTAACGTAATTTGGGAACATGGGAATACCATGATATAAGCAACGGGTTTTAACCCATGCTAAATCATACTTATCACCATTGTGTCCTACTAATTCGTCTGCTTCATTAGCAATTTGAACAAATTGCTCTAGCATTTTCTTATCATCTTGGTTTGCATCCCAAGTTAAAGAATAAATTTTTTCATCATCAGCCCATTTGTAACAAATACAAATAATGGCTCTTTCTTTAATGATGTTGTCGTGACTAATATTTTGTTTATAACCTGCAGTCCAAAACAAACCTATGTTAGGACTGGTTTCAATGTCAAAAAATAGTCTTTTGATTTTGTTCATAACAAAAATGGTATTTGTGTAATATCAACGGAGTAAACATACTAAACAGATTGTTGGAAGCCAAATTTTACTCGGCTTCTTGAATGTCTTCGGCTAATTCACCAATATCATCATTTCTGTCAAGATAAAAAGTATCAGTGTCTGTTCCATTTGAAAGAGTAAGTTCAATATCATTTCCAAATGGTTTTTTAGATACTATTTTAACTGTTTCTCCGGTTTTAAATTTACCCATATCTCCTGAAAGGGTAAACTGGTCTTGTTCTTTGAATGTAGAGGCAGCAGCCATTTCATTCATAACATTATTAAATTCTTCTTTAATAATTTGTTGTAATTTTGATTTTCTCATGTTACTGTTATTTTTTCTACATCGGTTTTACGTTCAAAACCTTTTACTCCTTTTACTTGTCGTATTTTATCCATAATGTCTTTTAAATTATCTTCTGTAAAGCCAGTTTTTTTAAAAGGATCAGGATCAATTTTTATAGTAATTAAGGAATAATAATTTGGGTTTTTAATAGGAGATATATCTGATTGTAATGTATAGTCTTTAGAAGATACTATTGTTATGCCTTCTATTGCTCTAATGTCAGAGAGTATATCCTTTTGGGGACGTCCTGATTGTTTTGTGTCAGTGTTGGTTTTGAGAAGACCCTCAAGGGTGTACAAATTAGATTCTTCTCTTAAAACATGTTGAATCTCTTCTTTAATAATTTGTATGAGGTGAGATTTTTTCATCATTTATAAATTTTTAACACTAATTTACCATTACCTTTAACTAGGCGATGCCATTCACCTGCTGGTATAAATATTGATTCATTTAGTGGAGTAGGTAATTGGTTGTCAAGTTGTAGTTTCCAATTTGTTTTACCTACAATTTCTACTAAACGATCTTCTTTATCACAATTCCATGTTAATTCAGTTGGATTTACATTTTTACTAAATTCACGAATAATGTAAGTATTAGTTACCTTAAGATCACGATATGGTTGTTTAGATTCAAACATGCCTTCCATGTCTTCATCATCTTCTTCAGCCATTGGTTCCATATGATCTTCAGCCCACCGTTGTTGGGCAGCAGTTAATCTGTTGTTAATCAAGTTTTCAATGAATGCAACAAAAGCAGCAGCATCGTCTTCTCTATACAAGTTAGTTAAAAACACTTCAAAAGCAACTTTATTAAATACTCTAGCATTGTTGTATAACTCTTCTAAAGATTCTTGAATGTGAGTACCAACAGCAAAATCTTCAGGCTCATATTCTAATTTATCTGCGGCGGCAACTGTAGCCATATTTACTTCCTTACTTTTAGTAAAACCTTGCAATGATGCTATTTCATATAAACCTTTAATAATTTCATGAACTAAAAATGGAAAAATTAAACCTGTGGCTCTAATTTTTAAATTACCATCATCATCAAATTCAGCTTCAGATTCTCCACCTTTTTGTTCACCCCCACCACCACCACCATCTCCTCCAGCCATCATAGCCATGAACATAGCTAAAGCTTGTTCATCATGAAAAACACCAAATACTTTTTTTAATGTTTCACCATATTTGTCTACTGAATTGTCTATGCCGGCTAATGTTTCATTGTAGCTGTCTAGAAGATTATCGGGTGCGGCATTAATAAATTCAATAAATGGTTTGTCTAAAGCACCACGAATTGAAGCACCTTGAGTAATAGCATTAATGAGACGGCGTTTAGCAACTTCATCATTCATGATGTCTGTGGAAGGTATTTGAGGTTGGAGTATTTGAAGTTCAGGCTCTCCAGGTTCCATAGGGGGAAGATTACCCGCTCCTAAAGTAGCTTCAATCTCAATACCAAACTCATCAATAACAGGATACATTTTTTTAACCATTCTTACTGCTAATTGCTCCAATTGTTCTTTATATGGAGCTTCATCTTGCATAAGTTGATTTATCAGTACAGCAGAGCGTTGCATAATCTGCATTAGATTAGCATTACCAAGCATTCTTTCTCGTGCTTGGGCACTTTTGCCTTTTAAAGCTGGGATAGTTTTAGGATTTTTAAATATATCCTTATATTGGATTTCATTCATAATTTATTTACCCTTTAATGATTTATATTTTTTTACAATATCAGCTATTCCTTTAGATGCAGCCTCATTAGTTTTCTTTTTATCTTTATTTTCATCTTCAGCTTTAGCTTTTGCCGGTCTTACTTTTGGAGTTGTTTCTTTATTAGGTTGAAATGGACCAGGCTTACCAGTACCTGGTTTTGTAGTAGGCTTTGCAGGGGTTTTTACAGGTGCTGTTTCATTTAGCGCCTTAGCAATTTCTTCTTTAATTATTTTCTTAAGATCGTTGAGTTTCATATTTATTTTTGTTTAAATGTTTACGTAATAATTCTTTTGTCTCCTCTAACATATGTGGATTTTCAGCTAAAAACATATTAATAGCTACTCCCTTTTCTGATTCAGCCAAGTTTTGGGCTTGTAAAGTAGCTAAAAGGTTATCAGGAGATCCTATGTTTGTAAAGGCATTAGGAGTTAATATATAATGGGAGTTACCTGGTTGTAAAACCATTGATGCGATATATGTTCCATTTCGAAGTTGAATAATATATATTTTGTTGTTTCCTTGATAAACTATTCGTGTAACTTGGCCTCTACCTCTTAATATGTTGTTACGAAGACCTGCTCCTCTATCTCCATACACTCTAGTTGTTCTAGAGGCATCTGCAAATCTGTTTCTAATTGCAGTGGGTAGTGTATTCCAAGTGTCTAATAATTCAGCTGTTCCTAATGCAGCTGTAATACTTGAAAAATCTCCAACAACTGGAGCAACATCTTGTTGGGCTCTTGGTTGGCCACCACCTGGTGGTCTTCCTCTTCTTCTAATAGGAGCAGCAACTCGTTCTCCTGCACCCAAATCAGCAGGTGTAGGACCTGCTTGTGCGGCTGGTGCTTCAGGTTCAGCTGCTGGTTCAGCAGCAGGAGCAGCATTTCCTAATAATCGTGTAACAACAGCAGGTGAAATAACTGCTCTGATGAGGTTATTGCGTTTTCCTACTACTTTACTATCTCTAGGATTTGCAGTATTAATCAAGAATATTTTTTCTTCTCCTTCTTCAGTAGTAACTACTGCGCGGAAGCGATTATTAGGATTTAATGGAGGGTTAGCAGCAAGAAATTCTTTTTTCAGGCGCGCTCCATAATAGTCACCAACGTCTAGAATTGAAGTTAAATCTGCATCACCATATGACATACCTTGGCTACGCATATATACAAAATAAGGAGGCCAATATTCAGCAGTATCCATCACATTACTTCTATCGTATAGGTACCAATATTCTTCTCCTCCTCTACGACCATAGGTGTGAGGTAGTAAAAAACTAGTTGCAGGAGTAGAAGCGGGGAGGGTAAATATAGGATAAGAAGCGTTAGGTGCTGTTAAGACAACATATGGGGTATTACCACCAAAGGTAGAAATTCTAGAGGCATACGGTGTTGAGTTTATTATGTTAAGACAAGCACTTTTATCTATAGTACTTGGAAGATTATTTTTATTAAATACATAAGATAAAATTCTAGTTTGAAATGAAGTATTTGTAGTTTCATCTGTTAATGCTTGTTGGACATCTTCACTACCAAATGGTATTGAAGTTATAGTATCATTTTCTATTTTATAAGAAGCAAATGAATTTGAATCTAATAAAATTTGTTTACCATCAATTTCTTTAACAATAAGTCCTGAGTTGGGGTCATTTTTAGCTGTTTTTATAATTTCCTTTAATTTAGGTTTACTTATTATTTCAGTTGAAGCTAACTGCATTAATGTTTTAAAAGGGAGTTGATCTAAATGATCATAGTCAAGTAAATATTTAGCATTTTCTTTATTAACTTTAACACTGCGGTAATTTGTAGATTCCTCATGAAGTGCTATATTTAAATCTTGACCTATAGTTAAAAATACTATAGTTCTTTTATCTTTAGTTACATATACTCTTTCATCTGTACTTAAATCCCATTTATTAGTGTATGTAAGTACTTTTTTAACATCAAATGAAAATGTTTCTTTAGATAAATAATTAGTAGATATTTTACTACGTAAATTTTCAAGTATAGATTTTTGATTACCAGGAGAAAACTTATCTAAACTTTGAACCAATTCCTCAGTAGATACTATCCCTGGATTTTTAGCAAGGTAAGTAGCAACATCAGGAAATTTAGGAAGATATTTTTCTACAAAACGTTCATTACTTATATCATCAAAAAGTTTTTTTCCTTTTCTAACAGCCAAATACGATTGTTTATCTGGAAATAGAAGAAGAGCCCATTCCATATATGGCATAGGTTCGTTTTTGTATTGTTGGGTAAATACTTCCTGAGGGGAAAGAGGGATATATTTTAATACACTTTTAACATTTGGGATATCTCTTAACCAAGGAATTTCAGATAATAATCTGTCAAAACTCATTGGTTCAGATTCGTTTGGTCTATTTTCTCTATTAGTCCAAACATATCTTTTATTTTCTTGAGTATCTCTAACTTGTATAGCTACAAAACTTAATGGATAATTAGTATTATCTAAATTGGTATTTCGTGCTAAATAAAATGTAGGAAAACTTCTTTCTTTACCATATCGATAAATAGGAAATGAAGTTCTAGTAATACACCATGTAAGATTAGGTGAGCGATGGCGTTGACAAAGTTCTTCTTTACTACCATTGTAAATTACAATGGTGTTATCTTCATTATTGTAAACAGTATCTGGGGTAATTTCAGCTTCAGGAATTTCAGCTCCAGGGGAAGCAGTAGCTATAGCTTCTAAATCACCTAATGAATATTTGAATAGATCTTTTTCTTTGAGATTAGGTTTGTTTCTTAAAGTTTTATCAAAAAAATCTATGTAAGCATTTAACTTATCATCAGATATGTTTCTGTTTAATCTATCAGCTTCTGCTTTAAACTTATCAAAAAGTTGTTTTCTAATTGCCGGAGCATATGCCTCAGTTAAACCATTATCCCAATTATTAATAACGTGTAGTATGAATCTATATATTGGCTTCACTAACTATAATGTTTTAATTATAAATATTGGGTCTTATTTCGTTTTACCCCATTTTTTGCCTTTGCCTTTTGTTTTACATTGAGCAGGTGTAGGACGACATGAAGGGTATTTAGCACGCTTTTCTCCTTCTTTTCTACCACATGGCTTACATTTACCATCTCTACAAGTATTGCAATCTACCCAACCACCTTCTTTACCAGGTGCTCCTTTACGTTTGAACCATTTATGAAGTGATTCATCTTCATTTAGATCTTCTTCTTTTAAATCTTTCCATATTTTACCCTGACGGCATCTAACAATGGAGCCTGATTTGTAAGCAGATGGTTTATCATATTTGCGATCAGCAATACGTTTACATCTGTCTTCTTTTTTTTCTAAAAGAAGCTGAAGGAGTATGTGTGTGAGTTTCATCATTGCAAATCTTTTGTAGTGAAATATTTTTTTAAATCAATACTTTTAGTTTTAGCATCTTTTAAAGCAACAGTTTCAGGAGTTTTTCCTTCTTGCCATTTAGTACCAGGAGTAGCTAGTAATATATCATCATAACTCAATATTGTAGCTTTTATTTGTGGTATTTTTCCTATTTTAAAAGCACCTAACCTATGATTACCATCTATAACTGAGAATTTACCTGGGAGTAATGGGTGGTTGATTGCTATAATAGAAGGAAAATTTTTCCACCCGTTATTTTGAGCGCTTTTGATCATATTTTCAACATAATCTTTTTTTTCTGTTTGAAAATAATTTAAATCTTTATTTGGTTCATTTCCTAAAGCATCCTTTACATTTATAATTTTATCTTGACCTGAGATATTAGCAGGATCTACTCCTTGAAAATCAGGATATACAATGAATTTTTCAGTTGTATCTTTTAATTCTTCTTTCTCTAAAAGAAGTTGTCTTAATATGTGTGTAAGTTTAATTATTTTACCACTTTTTACAAGACCAATAACGTGCTTTCCAACGTGGTCCAGGGTTTTTACAATTATGCCTAGCTCTAAAAGCAGCACGGCGTTTTGGATTTTTATCCTTAATTACCATTCGCTTACCTTTAGCTGATTTACCACCAAATCCAAAATTAACTTTTACAACTTTACCTTTAGCGTTTTTAACATATACTTTAAACTTTTTACTGTCGCCTTGCATTGGTTTACCTAATTGGACCTTACGTCCTTGGTATTCAGCTTCAGTTAATATTTCAACTTCTATCATTGGTAAATCAAGTGGAACTATTTTACCTTCATACATTCCAAAACGACCTAAATCTGTAGTTTCAAATAACTTTTTATCTTCACCTTGCAATTCAATAACTCCTTTTTTCCATAATAAGCGAGCTTCATGCATTAAATTTACATAAGCTTCAGATCCTGGCCGGAATATGTTATCGTGAATAGGTAATTGATTACTTAAGTGATAACGCATGTTTTCTGATATAGGCATGCTATATTGTTTAGACTCATTTAGCAAAGGAGCATCAGTGCATTTATCACAACCACAATCACATTTTTTCTTTTTGGGTTGTTCAGTTAATACTTTTTTAATTGCTTCTATAAGACGTTGTTTCATGTTGTAAGTATTAAATGTTTTTATTCAGGAGCTTCTTCTTCACCTTCAGCAGGCGGTTCAGGTGCTGGAGCTTCAGGTGCGGTTTCGTCTGAGGGGATTTCTCCTGTAAGAGGTATAAGTCCTCCTTCTTCTTTTTCAGGTTCAGCTTTACTACCATACATTAATATACGAGCAACAGATTCAATTGCTCTTTGTTCTTCATTGATGTTGCGCAAATAATATTTTTTACCTTCTATTTGAGCAACCCAAGAACGTTCAGTATAAATTAAATAAAAGAACTGTTGGTTAGTTAAAACAATTTTAAATGTAGTAGGACGAGGAGCTACCCATTGTATATCAGAAATAAAAAGTTCGTATTGATCTGTAAGAAAGGATACGATGGTGTCTCTTAAAGTAGGGAATTTAGACAAAAGTGGAAAAGCACCTACATCTAAGTCTGCATCTTGAGGAGTAATGTCTAATACGTCCTCCTTAGTTTTATTTGCATATACTCGTTTGGCTATGCTTTGAATCTTGTCTATTAATTCTTTTTTAGTAGCCATTTTTTATTTGTCTAAGTAATATACTTCTTCTTCCATTTGTTGGGGTTGACTTGGAAGATTTTGAGATTGTAAATATTGATATACTGATTCTAAGTAGTCATTGGCTTTAGTAAGTTTACTTTGCACCCATGCTTCTAGCTGTGTGTTTTCATCTAGCATACTGAATAATTTTTCAGCATTTTGAATTAAATTATAAAGCTCAGATTTAGCCATTTCGCCCTCATAATCCATTTCTTCACCACACCCTTCACACATATCGTCTTCTTTAACTGATTTTCTGGAGCGTAGTAGTTTAAAATCTTCACCACTTATTTCACCATCATGGTTAGCGTCAATTTTTTCTTGACCTTTAGATAATTTATCCTTAATGATTTCTTTTAATCTTTCGTTGTTCATAGTTTTAACTTGCTTTTTAGCTATGTTTATTGCCGCACCCCTCATTACTCGCTCAGCTTCTCCTTTGTAATTATTAATAAACTTTTTTCTATTTTTCTTCATAGCCTGATAGACTTGTTCTGCTCGGTCTAATACAGGTGTAGATAATTCAGGTGCTTGTGGTGTTGCGGGTTGTTCTTGGTGTGTCATAATACTAATTAAATTTAATAAGAATAAGGGGTTTTACCCCCTTATAACTTATTGCGATGTTCAATTACTTTGCTTTGTCTTCAGCAACTGAAGCTTTACGGTATTCAGTAACCAACTTTTTAAACTCGCCAAGTGACTTGCGAGCTCTTCCATGAGCCGCTTTAGCAGGCTTACCATGTTCAGTTGAAAACTCATCCCATAAACCTTGCATTTTTTCAAATAACTCTTGAGTGTTCATAGATTTTATTTTTTAATTAATATATATTACATTTGCCCACCTGTTCCTGGGATTTGGGTCTTCAGGAAGAATAGGGCAGTGTTTCCAATTTGTCTTACCAATTTTTCTTTGGTTTCGCTATCAGGCATTTTCTTAGCAGCATCTAAAGCCATTTGTAAGCCTTGTCCTACTTGCTTTTCAGTTGAATCTCCACCACTTAAATCCATTTCAGGAGCAGCAGGTACATCCATAGCTACAGGCTCATCCATTGGGATATCCAAGTTCAACTCAGTTTCTTCAGCAGATTCTTCGTCTTTTTTAAGTTTTTTTTCAAAAAGAGAAAGTTCTTCTTTAACAAGTTGAGATATTAAAGTACGTAGTTGTTTTTCCATCAGAATAATTTATTATAAATATTAGCGTTTTTTAGGGACACAATTAGGTACCTGTTTTCCATTTTTTTCTTTCATACCAATTTGCTCATATCCTTTCCAACATGATTTACCTTCTTTAAGTTTAGACATTACTGCTTCCTTTATTTCCTCATCTTTAAAAATATTTTTAATTTTTTCTCTATCAGGGAGGGAATAACCAGACTGCTTAAGTTGAGTTTCAATTTTATCTTGAATTCGTTTCATAGCAGTTTTGAATGGGTCCTGTGTGGCAAAACCCGCTTTTGGAGTTAATTCATTTAATGGAGTATCACCCCACTCACCACCAACATTATTATTTCTTTCTGTATAAAGAAAATCCATATATTCCTCAATATCTGAGGGGGTAAATCCGCCTCGTTTTTCTAGTGTGCCTCGTAATACAAAGTCTAGTCTTTCACTTTCGTCTGTATTAGCAGGAACTTTAACGAATTCTTTTCGAATGTATTCTACTTTAGGGTTATCAGTAACAAATTTTCCTATCTTAGATAAGGTATTAGGACCTAATTCTTTAACTAGTTTATATCGGTATGCCATTATTTTAAATATGAAAGTTTATATATGGTGGATTTAATTAATTCAGTTATAGTATCAATTTGATTTTGTAAATAACTGTCTTCTATCATTTCATATGCTTGATAAGCAGCCTCACACAATGTTTCAAGGTATGCTACAACTTGTTCTTTACTTTGGTATTGTTTTAAGTTAAAGTTAGTATAATCCATTATAATACCATTTTTACCTTGGTATGATTCTACTAAACCATCAACTAAAGGTATAATACCCTCATAATATGCTTGTAAAGCAATATGTTCAGCGTATGAAGGTGTTTGTAAATGAAAAATGTGGGTTTGTGTTCTTGAATGGAACAAATATGAAATAAATTTTGAAAACTCCATTATTGTGATTTTTTACTTGTTAAATAATTAGCCATTAGGTTACCAATAGCACCTATTTTCTGGCGGATAAATATCCATTCATTCTGGGTAAATTTATGTTTTTTACCAACATAATGTACTCCCATAATACCTATTATTCTATTATCTAATCCCTTAATAGCAAATAAATAGACTGATTTGCAACTAGGACCATCGGCTTGGTATAAATCAAGACCATATGTTGGTCCAACATTCATGTCTTCAATAATAATTTCTCCTTTTTCATATAAAAGAGAAAATTGTTTGCTAAATAATGATACTGGGATGTTTTGGAATAGTGTTTTTAATGAATTAGTATCTGGGGTAGTAATTTCATAAAACACTGAGAATTTTTGGATGGATTTACCTGT
>Ga0214921_10006546_pt1 | contig 15893 bp, 14 predicted proteins | sample LL1505_MetaG_FD_177992 | JGI IMG/M metagenome (GOLD analysis project Ga0214921, IMG submission 177992) | Freshwater microbial communities from Lake Lanier, Atlanta, Georgia, United States - LL-1505 | ecosystem: Environmental > Aquatic > Freshwater > Lake | place: USA: Georgia | collected...
CGTAGAGCAGCGAGGTCGCGCCATTTGACCCGTGGGTTCGACTCCAGTCCCAGCGCACAAAACTGTCCTCGAGCGGGCAATCGCCCTGGTTACTGTCCAGATAACCCATTCCTCGCCATTTCAGGGCGGGGTTCTCAAAATCGACTTCGATCCGGGCACACGGGGCAATCGGCGACCAACGATGCAGGCCCGGGCTGTCAAGGTGCCAGGTCGACTGGGCGAGTGATTCCGGGAACAGTCGGATCGTGCCGCGGACTCGAAGCGGCAGTGGCATGGCGCGCTCATCGACCCGGATCTCGAGGCGGGTGCCGTCCCAGTCAAGGACGCTTGGGCCGATCGCCAATCGGTGCGGATCGCGTGCGACCGCGGTTCGCCCGCGTTCGGTCATGGACCAGCGCGCGCTCGGATCCCAGACGGATGAACCATAGAGGGCCAGGTTCATTGCGCTGAAATTCAGCGGATCGCCTTCGCCACGGGCTCTTGCTCGAAAATAGTAAGGTGAAAAGACGCTGCCCAGGAGGGCAATCCCAGTCAGACCGTGACGGCCATCGTCACTCAGGGCGTCGATGTACCACCAAGCATAGCCACCGGGCGCGATCGGCGAATCGAACCGAGGTCCGCGATCAGACTCTGCGCGGCGAGTCGGCCTGATTGGGTTGACATCGCGATCCCGGGTCCCGGATGCGTGCTGCCCCCCGCCAGATATAGACCCGGCATTCGGCTGCGCGAGCCCGGGCGTTGGAAGCTTGCCATCCAGCCGTGGGGTGCCCGTCCATAGAGGGCCCCCCCCGTCGCCGGGAACATCTGCTCGAACTCCTGCGGCGTTGTTCGTACCGTTGCGATGGATGTCAGCTGGAGCCCGTGCCGGGCCAGTCGCTCGAAGGTCTGTCGTTCGCATCGATTGATTTCCTGCGCATCGAGTCCACGACCGTCGCCGACGGCTGGCGCATTCACCAGGCATAGCAAGCGCTCGGCGGGACGTGTATCCCCAGACGGCTCCTGATCATCCCGGTCTTGCGCGCAAACGTAAACGGTTGGCGACGGTGGCAGACGTTTTTGCTTGAAGATATGATCAAACTCCTCTTCATATCGATCTGAAAAAAAGACCGAATGTCGTAGAAGTGGGAATCCGTTGGCCTGCACTTTCATTTTCCAGGTCATCGCCGAGAGCGATCGCTCATGCGGGGCCACCGAGGCGACTGCGTGGCGTACCTGCCGCCCCAAAAAACCACTCGCAATTGCCCCGACATCGCCAGCTGCCACGACGGCGTCCGCGGCGATATATTCGCCAGTGGCGAGACGTACGCCGCTGACATGGCCCCCGCTCACTTCGACCGACGTCGCTTCACAGCCATATCGAATCCGCGCTCCGCAGCGCATCGCAAGTGCTGACATGGCTTGTGCGACGCGGTGCATGCCGCCCTCGACCAGCCAGACGCCTTCGCGCTCCACATGGGCAACAAGCATGAGGGTCGCGGGGGTCCGAAATGGCGACCCGCCAACATAGGTGGCGTAACGCCCAAACAACTGGCGCAGGCGAGGGTCTTCGAAATGCGTGCCCAACGCCTGCCAGAGTGTTTCGAACGGCGAGAGTCGCCAGAGCTTGGCCAAGCCGCGCCAGCCGTCGGCGCTTACAGCGTGCTGAACAAGACCGAGAGGGGAGGGGCGCTGCGCATCCAGAAAAGTCGGCGCGAGCGTGTCGTGGATGGCCTTGGCGCGAGCACAAAAATCGAGGTAGCGCCGGGCCTCAGCTGCCCCTGAAAGTTCTCCGATCGCCTGAGCCGATTGCTGCGGGTCGGTGAACAGATCAAGCCGAGAACCGTCATCCCAGGCGTGGCGCGCCAGCACGTCAACTGAGTTTAACCGCACCGCGTCGTCAAATGATCCACCGCATTCATCAAAAAGGGCATCAAAGACGCGCCGCATCGTGAACACCGTCGGGCCGCCGTCAACCGCGCTGCCCCCGACATTGACCTCGCGCATTTTCCCCCCGGGCGCCCGTCCGCGCTCGAGCAAAACGACATCGAGCCCGCGGCTTGCAAGCGTCGCAGCCGCCGCCAGACCACCCATGCCGGCGCCGATCACAGCAATCTTCGGGCTTCTCATGCTCTGTCCTTTTTTCTGCCGCTTGCAAAAGTGTAAACTAAGCTTGACGTTTTAAACTGACAAGCAGTTAATACACTTATGTGGATTGGGTCCACGAAAAAACGCGCGACGCTTAAGAGGGGACGCTCTGTGATGCCAACATCAAAACCGGTTTCTTTTGATCCAGGCCTCTGGATCGAGAATGCCCTTCATAGTGCGCTCGATCGGGCGATGGAGGGCGAGGATCAAGCGCCCCCACTTCTGGCTGCGGCCATGCGTCATGCCGTATTCCCCGGTGGGGCTCGGGTGCGCCCGCGTCTTTGTCTGGCGGTCGGGCTTGCCTGTGGGATCAAGCCGGCCGGGTTGCTGACCGCTGCCGCGATCGCGATTGAGCTGTTGCACTGTGCTTCGTTGGTGCATGACGATTTGCCGTGCTTCGATGATGCCGACACCCGTCGCGGTCAACCTTCGGTCCACGCGGCGTTCGGCGAACGGCTGGCAGTGCTGTCCGGCGATGCGCTGATCGTCCATGCATATGATGTCTTGGGCCAGGTCATCGTGGCAGCGCCTGCGCGAGCAGCGCTCCTGATCCGGACGGTGAGTGCGGCGGTCGGGATGCCGGGGGGGATTTGTGCGGGCCAGGCCTGGGAGTGCGAATCTGCGGTCGACTTGTCGGCTTATCAGCGCGCCAAAACCGGCGCCCTGTTTGTGGCGGCAGCAGTAGCTGGCGCGCAGGCCGCCGGTGCTGAAACCGGACCCTGGAGGCGATTTGGCGAACGGCTCGGCGAGGCCTACCAGGTCGCGGACGATCTGAGGGACGTGGCCTCGGATGCCGTCGAACTCGGTAAACCCGTGGGCCGTGATGTGGCGCTCGATCGCCCGAGTGCAGCGCGTCAGTATGGATTCGGTGGTGCGGTTCGGCGCTTTGAAGCGCTGGTCGCCGATTCCATGGATGCAATCCCGACTTGCCCTGGCGCGGGTGCACTGCGGGGCATGGTTCAACTTGAAGCGCGTCGACTGGTGCCGCAAGAATGGCTGAAGCACGCGGCCTAACAGCGATTTTTTCAAGTTTGGAGTCTGACTGGCGCCCTGGATGGCTTGAGCGCGCACGCCAGTGGCGCGACCAGCTGCTGATGAGCCCAGCGTTTCAGCGCTGGGCGGCAGCCTTTCCACTGACTCGCTGGATTGCCGCGCGGCGTGAGCAACAGCTCTTTGATTTGTGCGCGGGCTTTGTCTACACCCAGACGCTGCTGGCCTGCGTGCGGCTGCGGCTATTTCAGGCCTTGGCGGAGGGGCCCCTCACCGCTGGGATGGTCGCTGCTCGAGTCGATTTGTCCCCCGCGATGGCTGAGCGTCTGTTGCTGGCGGCAACCGCACTACAGTTAATCGAACGCAGAGGGCTCGACCGGTTCGGACTTGGCCCTCTCGGCGCAGCGATGCTGGGTAATCCCGCCGTTGCGGCCATGGTTGAGCATCATTCCATGTTGTATGCCGATCTGCAGGATCCGGTTGCACTCTTACGGGATGGAACTGGGACCGGGGCGCTCCATGATTATTGGGCGTACGCCAGAGCAGATCAGCCGTCTCAACTCGACGCTGATCGAGTGGCCGAGTACAGCGCGCTGATGGCCGCTTCGCAGACGATGGTGGCCGAAGATGTGGTCGCGGCCTGGGCGTTTGACCGATACAAAACCATCCTCGATGTCGGTGGTGGCGAGGGTGTCTTTTTAGCGGCGGTAGGGGCTGTTGCTCCATGCACACAATTGGTGCTTTTCGATCTTCCGCCAGTGGCCCGTCGCGGTGGCGAGCGCCTTCGTAAAGCGGGATTTCAGGGTCGTTCAAAAGCGGTTGGTGGCGACTTTTGTGTCGATCCATTGCCCACCGGGGCTGATCTGATCACCCTGGTTCGTGTGCTCCACGACCACGATGACGATCTCGTTCTGGGCTTGCTACGGGCGGTCCGAAAAGCCATGCCAGCCAACGGAACCTTGTTGATTGCTGAGCCGATGGCGGGGACCTCGGGCTCCGAGCGAATTGGGGATACGTACTTTGGTTTTTATCTCCTCGCAATGGGTAGCGGGCGCGCACGAACTCCCGCTGAACTCACGCAATTGCTGGAGTTGTCCGGGTTTACAGAAGTCCGCCTGCAGCCGACTCGCCGCCCATTACGGGTTCGTCTGCTGACCGCGCGTCCGGCCCCGTTTGACGAATAAATTAAAAGCGTAAATTTAAGTTGACATGTACTAGTGTCAGCGTTACGTTACATCTTCAATGACCCCCGCCCAGCAGCTGATGTCCACCAACGCCAACCGAATCCATGTTCCAACGGAATTGTCCGTGCAGCGCGAAGCGCTCGCGGTCGTTCTGAACGAACCCGGTTGCATCGCCCTCAATCGCCTTGCCTTGTCTGAGCCAGGCGATGATGACGTGGTGGTCGACATTGAATGGAGCGGCATCAGCACGGACGCTGAGCGCTTGCTTTGGAGTGGTCGAGCGCCCTCACAGTCGCGAGTCGGCTATCCAGTCGTGACTGGGTACGAGTCGGTTGGACGCATTCGAGAAGCTGGCTCGCGAACCCGTTTTACCCTTGGTGATCGTGTCTTTGTTCCCGGTGCCCGATGTTTTGGCGCGACCAGCGGTCAACTCGGAGCAGCAGCGTCTCGCTTGGTTGTGCCGGGCGCTCAGGTGGTCCCAGTCCAGCAGTCGCTCGAAGAAAGCGCAGTCCTGATGGCACTCGCGGCGAGCGCCCAACATGCGCTCAACGCCACCGAAACCGGGGCAGTGGATTTGGTGGTCGGGCACGGCGTGCTCGGTCGCCTGATTGCCCGCGTCGCGATGGCCAATGGCACCGAGGCGCCTTTGGTCTGGGAAACCAGCGCGGCCCGCCGCGACGGCGCGGATGGATACACGGTGATCGATCCTACGCTCGACCGCCGGCGGGATTACCGCTCAATCATCGATACCAGTGGCGATTCGCAGTTGCTCGAGCGCTTGATCTCAGGTCTCGAGCCCGGCGGGAATCTGGTCCTTGCCGGCTGTTACCCCGAGCCGCTGCGCTTCGCATTTACACCCGCTTATCAGCGCAAATTGCACATCACCGTGGCCACCGACTGGCACCCGGACGACTTAATCGCTGTCAAGGGCCTGGCCGAAACCGGCTGCCTTTCGCTCGACGATTTGATCACCCATCGCTGTCCGGCTGAACAGGTCAGTGATGCTTACCGGACTGCATTCAGCGATCCCGGTTGTTTGAAAATGATTCTTGACTGGAGGGGACGCCAATGAGTGGTTTTACTCAGCACGAGCTGCGCCGAATTGAAACCTTGCGGCAGGAGGCGGCCGAACCACTGGCTCCAGTACCCACCGGCGAGCCAACGCGCAAGACCCAAGTCATTGCAATTTATGGCAAGGGCGGCATTGGCAAGAGTTTCACGCTGGCCAACCTCTCGCACATGATGGCTGCGATGGGTAAACGGGTCCTTCTGATTGGTTGCGATCCAAAAAGCGACACGACCTCTTTGCTCTTTGGAGGACGTGCCTGTCCGACCATCATCGAAACGGCCGCAAAGAAAAAGCTCGCGGGCGAACCAGTCCGGGTCGAGGACATTTGCTTCCGACGGGGCGGCGTCTTCGCGATGGAATTGGGTGGACCTGAAGTCGGCCGGGGTTGCGGCGGTCGCGGAATCATTCATGGCTTCGAGCTGCTCGAAAAGCTCGGTTTCCACGACTGGGATTTTGACTACGTTCTGCTCGACTTTCTCGGGGATGTGGTCTGTGGTGGCTTTGGTCTGCCAATCGCTCGTGACATGTGTCAGAAAGTGATTGTGGTGGGTAGCAACGATCTGCAGTCGCTCTATGTTGCCAACAACGTCTGCTCGGCGGTCTCGTATTTTCAGCGCCTCGGTGGCAATGTCGGTGTCGCGGGCCTGGTGATCAATAAAGACGACGGCACTGGCGAAGCGCAGGCATTCGCGAAGGCAGTTGGCATCCCCGTGCTGGCCTCGATCCCAGCGGACGAAAGTATTCGCCGCAAGAGCGCGAGCTACGAAATTATTGGCCGTCCAGGTTCGCCATGGGCTTCGCTATTTGAGTTGCTGTCTGACAACGTGGCCCAGGCCCAGCCCGTATTGCCCGAGCCACTTTCACAGGATGCGCTGTTGGGCCTGTTTGATGCCTCTGCGGTTGGACGCGATGTCGTTCTCGAGTCGGCATCGAGCGCCGACATGATGGGCAAGAACCACGTCGAGCGTCCATCGCTCGAAGTGATTTACGAAGCTGCGTGAAGCCATTTCCATGAATGCTCCCGCCGAACCCACGCAGCGCATCGTCCCGATCTCGGTGGAACCCACCGCGGTCGCCCGGGAGGGGGACGCGAGTTGCCACGGTGGTCGCGATCGCATGCGAGAGGCGGCGATTGCTGCGGGCAAGAGCGACACGCTTGAGCGCTATGCGGCCGACTACCCTGCGGGTCCTCATGATCAGCCGCAGAGCATGTGCCCGGCGTTTGGTTCGCTGCGGGTTGGCTTGCGGATGCGCCGAACGGCAACGATCCTGTCGGGTTCGGCGTGTTGTGTGTACGGACTCACGTTCACCTCGCATTTTTATGGTGCCCGGCGAACGGTCGGCTACGTTCCCTTTGATTCCGAGTCACTCGTGACCGGGAAGCTCTACGAAGACATTCGCGATGCGGTTGCGGGGCTCGCAGACCCTGCTTTACATGATGCGATTGTGGTCATCAATCTCTGTGTGCCAACCGCCTCAGGGGTTCCGCTGCGGATGCTTCCACGCGAGATCGACGGCGTCCGCATCATCGGAATTGATGTGCCGGGATTTGGGGTTCCAACCCATGCCGAGGCGAAAGACGTACTCGCAGGGGCAATGCTTAATTACGCTCGCAGCGAGGCCGAGCACGGTCCGGTGCAAGCGCCCCGGGGTGGCCGGGCCGCGCTGCCTACGGTGGCGCTCGTGGGCGAGATGTTTCCGGTCGATCCGTTGACCATTGGTGCTTTGCTTGCGCCGATGGAATTGGCTGCCGGACCGGTCGTACCCACCCGCGAGTGGCGTGAACTCTATAGCGCGCTCGATTGCCGGGTCGCCGCCATGATCCATCCGTTCTACACCGCAGTCCAACGTGAATTCGAAATCGCGGGGCGTCAGGCCATTGGCTCGGCACCCGTTGGTGTCGATGGCACAGCGGCCTGGCTCGAGGCCATAGGCGTCGCCTGCAACGTATCCGCTGAGAAGATCGGGCTGGCCAAAGAGCGCGTGCTGCCGATGATTGCAGCCGCTCTGGAAAAGCACCCGATCCGCGGCCGGATCACGCTCTCGGGCTATGAGGGCTCGGAGCTTCTAGTTGGTCGTTTGCTGGTCGAAGCGGGGGCCGACCTCCGATACGTCGGCACCGCCTGCCCAAGAACCCGTTGGTCAGATGCTGACCGTGAGTGGCTCGAGGCTCGTGGCGTTCAAATCCAGTTTCGTGCGTCACTCGAGCAAGACATTGCGGCAGTCGAGGCCTATCAACCCGATCTGGCCATCGGAACGACCCCGGTCGTTCAATATGCAAAAACGAAAGCGACACCCGCGCTCTACTTCACCAATCTGATTTCGGCGCGGCCGCTGATGGGCGCTGCTGGCGCTGGTGCGCTGGCGCAGATCATTGGCACGGCGATCGCCGGCAAGGCGCGATTCGACACGATGCAGACGTTCTTCGAGGGCGTTGGCGTTGGCGATCAAGCGGGCGTTTGGTCCGAGACACCAGTCGCTCATCCCACATTTCGTGATGATCACCGGCGCCGTCTCGAAAAGGCTGCCCGGGCCCGCCGATCACTGGATTCTGTCTGATGCTGGTACTTGACCACGATCGAGCCGGCGGTTACTGGGGGGCGGTTTACGCCTTCACCGCGATCAAGGGCCTGCAGGTCATCATCGATGGCCCGGTCGGTTGCGAGAATCTGCCGGTCACTTCGGTATTGCACTACACCGACGCGCTCCCGCCGCATGAACTTCCAATCGTTGTAACGGGGCTGGGCGAGGAAGAACTCGGTCAGCACGGGACCGAAGGCGCGATGCGCCGTGCCCACAAGGCCCTCGATCCAGACCTCCCTTCGGTCGTCGTTACGGGGTCCATCGCCGAGATGATCGGTGGCGGTGTGACGCCTGAGGGCACCGGGATTCAGCGCTTTCTGCCCCGTACGATCGATGAAGACCAGTGGCAGAGCGCAGACCGCGCGTTGCTTTGGCTCTGGACCGAGTTCGGACCCCGCCGCGCACCCAAGCCGCGCGAGCGCAAGGCAGGTGAAAAGCCCCGGGTCAATCTGATCGGCCCCTCGTACGGAATGTTCAACGGGCCGTCCGATATCGCCGAGATCCGCCGCTTGATCGAAGGCATCGGCGCTGAGATCAACCTCACTTTCCCGCTGGGCAGCCACCTCGAGGAAGTCTCCAAACTCGCGGATGCCGACGTCAATGTATGCCTGTATCGCGAATACGGCAGCTTGCTTTGCGAAGCGCTTGATCGTCCATGGTTGCGTGCCCCGATCGGCCTGCACTCAACCACGCGTTTCTTGCGCTCGCTGGCCGAACTGCTCGATCTCGATCCTGAGCCTTTCATCGAGCGTGAGAAGCACACGACGATCAAGCCGCTGTGGGATCTCTGGCGCTCAGTGACGCAGGATTTTTTTGGTACCGCCACCTTTGGAATTGTCGCCACCGAGACCTACGCCCGCGGAATCCGCCGTTTCCTAGAAGACGACATGGGCCTCCCATGCGCCTTTTCGTTTGAACGATCGGCCGGGGTGAAGCCCAACAACGAGGCCGTCCGCAAGGCTATTCACGAGCGTTCACCGCTGGTTGTCTTTGGCAGCGTGAATGAGCGGATGTATATGGCCGAAGCCGGCGCGCGCGGGATGCTGATCCCCGCGTCGTTCCCTGGAGCCGTGATCCGCCGTCATACCGGGACCCCGTTCATGGGTTACAGCGGAGCGACATATCTCGTTCAAGAAATTTGTAATGTTTTGTTCGATGTGCTCTTCCACATCCTGCCGCTGGGCACTGAGATGGACAAGGTCGAACCGACACTTGCAAAGGCCGGAGCCGCAGGACTGCAAACGTCACTCCCCTGGGATGACGATGCGATGGCGATGCTGGACGAATGCGTCCAGGCTGAACCGGTTCTGGTTCGGATTTCGGCGGCGAAGCGGGTGCGTGACCGGGCTGAACGCGATGCGCGCCGGGCTGGCGAAGAACGCATCACCCTGAGCCGAATCGAAAAAACACGGGAAGACTTGTTTGCGGGGGTGCCAGCATGAGCGTGGCACCCGCCGATGTTGATCGTTGCGTGATTCGTGACTTCGCAAGGGTTTCGAATTGCGCTCGACCGTTCGGATTCTCCGAACGGAGTGGGCGTCATGGCGTCAAAAACCATGACGATGTTTGCTGCGCGCACTTGGCGTGGTGCCAGCCGTAAGGCTGTTTCGGAGTTTTCTAACATGAGCAATTCTGGAAACGCGGGCGGTCATTCGTCCGGGCTGACGAATGAAGAAGCGAAGGAATTTCATCGCCTCTTCATGGCGTCGTTTTTTATGTTTACGTTGATCGCGATCGTCGCGCATCTTCTGGTCTGGAACTGGCGTCCCTGGTTCCCGCCGCTCGAAGGCGCTTCGCTCATTCACGGCGTCAAGGTCGCGCTTCAAGAAGCGCTGCCAATCGCCTTTTCGGTATAAGGAGGGCGTCACATGTGGCGTATATGGGTCCTATTCGACGCGCGACGCGCGCTGGTCGCCATGGCGATCTTTCTCTTCTCGCTCGCCATCCTGATTCATTTCATTTTGCTCAGCACGAACCGCTATCAGTGGATCGACGGGGCGCGTACTGCTCAACCAGTGGCTTCCAAGGGGGCTCCGCTGCCACCTGCAGCTCCTGGAACCAGCAAGTAACAACACCTGGCAATCCCGGTTGCCGGATGGGGCTGACTCTCGGGTCTAGCCGCATTCGGTAACCCTCGGTTTTTTATCGATCTGGCCTGCAGACGGAGCCTCGGTCATGGCAATGCTTAGTTTTGAAAGAAAGTATCGTGTCCGCGGCGGCACCTTGCTCGGTGGGGATCTTTTCGATTTTTGGGTCGGTCCCTTTTACGTTGGATTCTTCGGAGTCACGACGATCTTTTTTGCTTCACTGGGCACCGCGCTGATTCTTTATGGTGCTTCGCAGGGCCCGACCTGGAATGTCTGGCAGATCAGTATTGCGCCGCCCGATCTTAAATACGGGCTGGGTCTGGCGCCTCTGATGGAGGGGGGCCTGTGGCAGATCATCACGATCTGCGCGATTGGCTCGTTCGGATCATGGGCACTGCGAGAAGTTGAAATCTGCCGCAAGCTCGGTATGGGGTATCACGTACCGTTCGCGTTCTCGGTTGCCATCTTCGCCTACGTCACGCTCGTTGTGATCCGACCCATTTTGCTCGGCGCGTGGGGACATGGGTTTCCCTACGGCATCCTCAGTCATCTGGACTGGGTTTCGAACGTCGGCTACCAATATCTGCACTTCCACTACAACCCGGCGCACATGCTGGCGATCACGTTCTTCTTTACAACGACCCTTGCGCTCGGCATGCACGGCGGCGCCATTCTGGCCGGTGCTAATCCACAGAAAGGCAAGACCGTTCGGACTGCCGAACATGAGAACTCGTACTTCCGCGACACGATTGGTTGGTCGATCGGTCAACTCGGTATCCATCGACTCGGGCTCTTTCTGGCTCTGAGCGCTGGTTTCTGGAGTGCCATTTGTATCGTCATCAGCGGGCCCTTCTGGACCCGCGGATGGCCCGAGTGGTGGGGTTGGTGGCTTGAAATGCCGATCTGGAACTGACGGCAGGAGACACAGTCATGGCGGAATATCAAAACATCTTCACCCGCGTACAGGTTCGCGGCCCGCTCTACCCCGGCGCACCGCACGAGGTGGCGAGCGACGCGCGCGAACCCGGAACAAGCTTCTTCAATCGTATCCTGGGGATCTTCGGCGACCCACAGTTTGGCCCGACTTATCTGGGCTTCACGGGGATCGCATCGCTGCTGTGCGGGTTTATCGCCTTTGAGATCATCGGTCTCAATATGTTCGCGTCGGTCGACTGGAACCCCAAAGAGTTCTTGCGCCAACTGTTCTGGCTCGCGCTCGAGCCCCCGGGACCTGAATGGGGTCTGCGCTTTCCGCCGCTGAATCAAGGCGGTTGGTGGCTGGTTGCTGGTTTCTTCCTGACCACTGCGATCTTGCTGTGGTGGGTCCGGATGTATCGTCGCGCAGTTGCCCTTGGCATGGGCACGCACGTACCTTGGGCCTTCGCCTCGGCGATCTGGCTCTACCTGGTGCTTGGGTTCATCCGACCCGTTCTGTTGGGCAGTTGGAGCGAGGCGGTGCCCTTCGGAATCTTCCCCCACCTGGACTGGACCGCGGCCTTTTCACTGCGCTACGGCAACCTGTTCTACAACCCGTTCCACATGCTGTCGATCGTGTTTCTTTACGGTTCGGCTTTGCTGTTTGCGATGCACGGCGCCACGATTCTTGCGGTCAGCCGGCTCGGCGGCGAGCGTGAGATTGAGCAGATTGTCGACCGGGGCACAGCCACTGAGCGCGCTGCCTTGTTCTGGCGCTGGACCATGGGCTTTAACGCCACCATGGAGTCGATCCATCGCTGGGCCTGGTGGTTCGCAGTGCTGACGACACTCACCGGCGGTATCGGGATTCTATTAACCGGCACGGTGGTGGACAACTGGTACCTGTGGGCCGTCAAGCACCACGTGGCACCGGCGTATCCGCAGATCTGGCCCGAATATGTTGATCCATACACAGCCAACCCATCGGCCGCCGGAGCCACCGTCAACGTCGTACCAGGAGCTGGCAAATGAAAGCGAGTCTTCGTTCCCTTGCGGTGCTCCTGGGCTTGACCGTCGTGTTGGCCGGGTGTGAACGGCCGCCGATGGATACCGTGCAGCGCGGCTATCGGGGCAATGGCATGGAGCAGGTGGCGAATCCCCGCCTGGTCGCACTCCAGATCCCCAAACATCAGGCGCCTGATCCGCTGCCGCCCGCCTCGAGCGAAGGCCCCAAGGCCTCGCAGATTTATCAGAATGTCCAGGTCCTGGGCAATCTGAGCGCTGGCGAGTTCGTGCGAACCATGACCGCGATCACGAATTGGGTCGCCCCCGATCAGGGTTGTGTTTATTGCCACAACCCGGCGAATTTTGCTGACGATTCGATGTACACCAAAGTCGTTGCGCGTCGCATGTTGCAGATGACCCAACACGTCAACTCCGATTGGAAGCCGCACGTCGGCGCCACCGGGGTAACTTGCTTCACCTGCCATCGCGGTCAGCCGGTGCCGGCCGAGATATGGTCTGCTCAGGAAGCGAAGGGACGTCCTGATGCGATGCTGGGTAATCGGTTCGGGCAGAACGAACCGAGCCTGAAGGTTGGCTACAGCTCATTGCCGGTGGATCCGTTTTCAACTTATCTGTTGGGTGGCGAAAAGGGGAGCAACGAAATCCGGGTCGCTTCAAAAGCCGCCTTGCCAGACCGAAGCAATCCGATGGGCACCAAGGATGCCGAACATACCTATGGCCTGATGATGCATTTCTCAGGCGCACTGGGGGTCAACTGCACCTATTGCCACAACACTCGCGCGATGGGAGAGTGGGCCAATAATCCACCCACTCGTAATACGGCGTGGTATGGCATCCGGATGCTGCGCGATCTCAACTCGACGTATCTTGATCCTCTACAACCGGTGTATCCGGCCGAGCGTCTGGGCGTCCTGGGCGATGCACCCAAAGCCAACTGTGCGACCTGCCACCAGGGTGCATACAAACCGCTCTATGGCGTGAGCATGCTGGCCGAGCATCCAGAGCTTGCTGCTCCCGGCGGCAGCACCACCAAGATGGCGTCCGCGGCCAAAGAGAAATCCAAGAAGTAGGTCAGGGCGGGGGGCGGGCTCATCCTTGCCCCCGCCTTAGTCCTTGCACCCAGCTTCGGCCTCGGCCTCGGCCTAGCTATACTTTGGCCCTTTCGATCCGGATGTTGTTGCCATGACGACCAATGCTGTTGAATTCGAACGAGCGCAACACGTGCTCGTGGGTGGCGTCAATTCTGCGGTGAGGGCCTTTCGGGCCGTAGGCGGTCAGCCCCGCTTCATCGCATCGGCCGACGGTGCATATATGACCGACGTTGAAGGTCAGCGCTACGTCGATTATCTCGGTTCCTGGGGCCCGATGATCGTTGGGCACTCTCACCCGTTGGTCCTCGAGCGGGTCCGTGAGGCGGCGGGCCGTGGTTTGAGTTATGGCGCTCCGAACGTGATGGAAACCGAGCTGGCGGAGCGCATCGTCGCGCTTTTTCCGCAGGTCGAGCGCGTGCGGTTCACAAGCTCCGGTACCGAAGCCGCGATGAGCGCTTTGCGTCTCGCCCGGGGGGCTACCGGTCGTACCAAGATCATTAAATTTGAAGGTTGCTATCACGGCACTGCCGACAGTCTGCTGGTCAAAGCGGGTAGCGGCATGCTCGCTTTTGGCACACCGAGTTCAGCCGGCGTGCCCGCCGATCTGGCGCAGCACACCCTGGTCGCTCAATACAATGATCTCGAGAGTGTGCGGAGCCTGTTCCTCGCGCATCCCGAGGAAATTGCCTGCCTGATGGTCGAGCCGATTCCGGGCAACATGAACCTCGTGCGTCCGGCGCCCGGTTTCCTCGAAGGCCTGCGCCTAATCTGTACAGAGTTTGGCACTTTGCTGATTTTTGATGAAGTCATGTCGGGCTTTCGGGTGGCATTGGGTGGCGCCCAAGAATGGTGTGGCGTGCAACCCGACGTCTCCGCGTTTGGCAAAGTCATTGGTGGCGGCATGCCTGTTGGCGCGATTGGCGGCCCAGCTTCGGTGATGGACAAGATGGCCCCTCTGGGCAATGTCTATCAAGCCGGCACCTTATCGGGTAATCCGATCGCCATGGCCGCGGGACTCGCTACGCTCGAGTTGATCTCTGAGCCGGGCTTTTTTGACCGTTTGAGCGCTCGTTGTGGTGCATTGATTAATGGGCTGAACGACGCTGCCAAAGCCGCCGGGGTCGCCTTTACCGCCCATCACATTGGGGGCATGGCCGGCATGGTGTTCTCTGAGCATTCGCCGGCAAGCTACGCTGATGTTTTGGCGCAAGACACGACCCGCTTCAAGGCGTTTTTCCACGCCATGCTCGATCGCGGCGTTTATTTCCCGCCCTCAGCAGTGGAAGCCTTCTTCTTCTCGTCTGCTCACGGCGAGGCCGAAATCACCTACACCCTCGAACAGGCTAAGGCGGCGTTTCAGTCATTGCATTGAACCTGGCGGTTCGGTCCGCTTGATTCGGTCGCTTGCTCCGGTTGCGCGGCAAGCGCTGAATCGACTGCACGGCGCTCATCAAACACCGTGCAGTGACCTTCGAAGTGATCGCCACCGACGGCTTCAAAGTATTTCAAAATGCCGCCATCGAGTTGCCAGTGATCGGTCATGCCGAGCGCGTTCATGTACAGCGCCGCTTTTTCACATCGAATCCCTCCGGTGCAGTAGCTGACCACGGCCTTGCCCCGTAGCTCTTCACGTACGGGCTCAATGGCCTGCGGGAAATCACTGAATTTTTGAATATTCAGCGTTAGCGCGCCCCGAAACTGACCGGCTTCTACTTCGAAATCGTTACGGGTATCGAGCATCACTAGCGGTCGCCCAAAGTCATCGTGACCCGCATCGAGCCAACGCTTGAGCGTCGTTGCATCCACCGCCACCGCCCGCCCGAGCTCGGGCCGGATCGTCGGATGGTTCATCCGGATGATTTCACGTTTGACCCGGACCCGAAGTTTGCGAAACGGCGGCTTCTCGGACCAGCTCTCTTTGACGGTTAAGTTCTTCAACCGCGAGTCGCTGCGCACGGTCTCAAGGAACGATGCAATCCCCTCGGAAGTGCCCGCCAGAAACAGATTGATCCCCTCGTGTGCGAGCAGGATCGTTCCCTTGAGATCAAAGCGCGCAGCCCTTGCTTCGAGCGATTCTCGAAGTGCCGCCGGGTCGTCAAGATGAACGAACTGATAAGCCGCGATATTGAGAACAGAGGCCATATTGGAAGGGTGGTATGGCGCGCTCAGTGCAGGCTGCGTAAGTGCGTATGGACCGGCCGTGAACTAGCCTGCCCGCCCTCGGAACCGCGGGATTGGATGCGGCGTCCCCGAAATAGCGTCTGCATGACGCGCGTTGTACCCAGTGCGACCATCCCCGGGCCGAGTTCATGTGCCGCATCGCCCAGGACATCAAAACTGACGTCGACACCGGCCGCAAGTAAGCCGCGCCATGCGCGTTCTCCAAGTGCTACGGGCACGACCGTGTCAAACTCGCCATGGAGCAGATGGATGATCGGGAGTGGGTGCTCAGCGGCAGTCAGCGGTCGTGCGAGCTGGCTCGCATAGGCAACCACGACCGCCGCAGGCGCTGGCAGACAACGAGCGAGTTCAACGGCCATGATCGCCCCCTGGGACCATCCCACCACAATCGTCTCCTGGGGCTCGAACCCTAAGGCACTCTGCAATGCACACAGGCGCTCATAGGCTTGTTCAGTTGCCCGCCCAACGCGCTCGGCCCGTCCCGCCACGGGCTGGTGTTCAAACCAGTGACGGCCTCCGCGCGGCGCTACTGCATTGCCTGCGAGTAGAGCGACCGTGGCGCCGGGAAATTTCCGATGCCAGGCGATCGCGAACGGCACCAGCGCGTCATTGCTGGCGCCAGCGGCATGCAAAAAGACGATCA
>Ga0214921_10006547_pt1 | contig 15891 bp, 10 predicted proteins | sample LL1505_MetaG_FD_177992 | JGI IMG/M metagenome (GOLD analysis project Ga0214921, IMG submission 177992) | Freshwater microbial communities from Lake Lanier, Atlanta, Georgia, United States - LL-1505 | ecosystem: Environmental > Aquatic > Freshwater > Lake | place: USA: Georgia | collected...
CCTGAGCCGCCGCAAAGAATCACAGGATGTAGGGTTGTGGCTGACATAGGGCCGAATCTCTTTCGCTCGAAGAAGTTGAAAGTGTATCTTCGCTCGATGCATCTGCGACAATAGTGTGCATGAGTGTCCTGAAACTTTTAAAGCACCTTTATTTCAGGTTGCCGCTGTCACCCGCCATGCGTCATCGGCTTGGCTTGCTGAAGCGCAAACTGGTCGCACGGCCAGGGAACCCAGGGCGTTCATCAACCGCTGACGTGGATGCGCCTAGGCTTGAGCGAGCAACGATGGACCAATCTTCGGGCATCAGGCTGCAGATGGTTGCTCAGAGTCAGGCGCAAGTCGAGGGTGCGGATTTGCAAACAGCTGATGAGACCTTGGGCTTGGGCTTGGGTGAGGAAACCGTCGCAGTCTTTTTCAGCGTGATTGACTGGCATTTTCGTCATCAAAGGCCCCAACAGCTCGCGCTGTCCCTAGCAAGGCGGGGCATTCCGGTGTTTTACATCAGCGTTAATTTCGTCGATGACGCTAAGGCCGGTTTTCGATTCGAACGCCTGCATCCGGAGCTGCAACTGTATCAAATTTTTCTTCATGTGCGCGGCGCACACAGTGTTTATTCAGATGTGTCCGATGGCGAGATCCTTCGTCAGCAAAAGCTTGGACAGCGAATGATGTGGGAGCAATTTCTGATTCGCGATGCGATTCATATCGTTCAACATCCTTACTGGACAGCACTTGCCTCATCAGTCTCCGCATCAAAGCTGGTTTATGACTGTATGGATTTTCATGCTGGCTTTTCAAACACCAGTCAAGCACATCATCTCGGTGAACAGGCCCTTATCGGTCAAGCTGATTTAACGATTGTCAGCTCAGACTATTTGTTTGGGATGGCGAGCGAGGCGGGCGCGAAAGCCTTGACCGTGATCAGAAACGCGACGGAGTATGCGCATTTTCACAAAGCGTACAACCCGTCACAGCCTCATCCAAAACCTGTCATTGGCTACTATGGCGCAATTGCTGAGTGGTTTGATGTCGATCTTGTCCGATCTCTCGCACTGGCATTTCCTCAGGTGGAAATCAGGCTGATTGGTGCCGATACGGTCAACGCTCAGGCCCAACTTAAAGAGTTTAGTCATGTTCGGTTTTTAGGCGAGCATCCCTACAGCGGCTTACCCGATCAACTCGCAGCCTTCTCGGTTTGTATCATTCCATTTCGAATCATCGAACTCACGCTGGCAACCAACCCGGTGAAGGTTTACGAATACTTGAGTTCGGGGAAACCGGTTGTTGCAGTTGACTTGCCCGAGCTTCGCAGCATGGATCACCTCGTTGCACGTTGTTCCAATACCGCGAGCTTTATTGCTTCCGTCGGCGCGGCACTCAATGAAAATGACCCTCAAAAGCAACAAGCAAGGATGGCTTTCGCAGCGCAGCAAACTTGGGAGCATCGTGCATCGGACTTGGTGCTAAAGCTCCGGGACTCGAGTCATGAACCGCTGGTCTCGGTCGTGATCGTGACCTACAACAACAAGCGACTTACCGAGCGATGTTTGAAAAGCCTGTCTGACCCGAAGCTCCAGGGTGCTTACGCCGTCCCAATCGAGCTGATTGTGGTTGATAACGCTTCAAGCGACGGAAGCATTGAAATGCTCCAAGCCTGGAATCAATTAAGGCCAGAACCGTTTGCACCGCTGTGTTCGCGAAAGGTTATTCTTAATCTCGAGAACCGGGGTTTCGGACCGGCGGTCAATCAAGGCCTCGCAAGCGCGCAGGGTGAATATCTGGTCATACTTAACAACGACACGATCGTGACGGCAGGATGGGCCAGAGGGCTGATGCGGCATTTGCAGCGCGATCCCGAGTTAGGAATGGTTGGGCCGGTTACCAACAACATCGGTAACGAATCAATGATTCGGTTGCCCGATGATTCGATCAAACAGACCTGCTTGGCCGCTCGGCGCTACAATCTTGATCACGCAGGTGAGCGCTATCCTTTACGGATCGCTGCTTTTTTCTGCGTGATGATGCCAAGACGCATTTATGACCTGGTTGGCGGTCTCGACGAGCGATTTGTGCCTGGGTTTTTTGAGGACGATGACTACTGTCTTCGGATCGCGCAAGCTGGTTTCAAAATTGCCTGTGCAGAGGACGTTTTCGTTTATCACGAACTATCGGCGTCATTTGATCAGCTTGCTGCTGCAAAACGAGCGGCTATTTTCGAACGAAATAAGGCGCTTTTCGAGGCGAAGTGGGGGCCTTGGATTCCGCATCAATATCGGCCGGTAAGCGCCGATACAAATGGTTAAAGCCGCCATGTCCATGGGGCTTTCTTCAATGCCAAGTGAAGCTGTAACCATCATGGTTGTGATCGGGACAAGACCCGAGTCGATTAAACTTGCCCCAGTCATCGAAGCGATCCGGTCAAGTCATTGGGCAAAAGCCAGCGTCGTGCTGACCGGGCAGCACAGCGATTTGATCGATCCACTGATTCAAAGCTTTGGGTTGGAAGTTCATCATCACCTGCGAGTGATGCAACCCAATCAAAGCCTCGCTTCAGTCACGGCGAAGATTTTGGAAAAGCTGGACCAACTGCTCCTTGCGCAACGTCCGGCAGCGATCATCGGTCAGGGCGATACGGCCAGTGTACTGGCCGGTAGCATGGCGAGTTTTTTCCGCCAGATCCCCTTTGCCCATGTCGAGGCGGGTTTGCGGACAGGTGATTTGCTTGCACCGTTTCCTGAAGAGCTCAATCGGGTTCTAACGAGCAAAATGACAACATGGCATTTTGCTCCAACCGAGACGGCAAAGGCGAATCTCGTCGCAGAGGCAGTGCCCGAAAGCAGAATTTGGGTTACAGGCAATACGGTCATCGATGCACTGAAGCTGTGCCTGTCGCGTCAAGCAGGTTTAAGCAACGATAAGCTTGGAACTGTTGTACCGAATGCTGCGCGCTTTACGGCTCACCCGTCCGAGGCCTTAGACCATTGGCATGCGATGCTTGCCTCGAGCCGCCCGATGGTGTTGATCACAGCGCATCGGAGGGAAAACTTCGGGCAACCATTACGCTCGATTTACCGCGCGATTCTGCAGCTCGCATCGCGCCATCAGGATCATGATTTTGTTTACCCGGTCCATCCGAACCCACAGGTTCGCGATGTCGCTTTCGAGATGCTTGCAGGGCACTCGAACATACATCTCATGCCGCCGGCCGACTATCCGATTTTTTGCCAATTGATGCTCAAAGCCCGTTTGATTCTCAGTGATTCAGGCGGCGTGCAAGAAGAGGCGCCGGCGCTGGGCAAACCGGTGCTGGTGCTGCGTGACGAGACCGAGAGACCTGAGGCAATTGCGCTCGGTTGCAACCGGCTGGTTGGTACCGATACCCAAAACATTGTCGAGCAGGTCAATGTTTTGTTCTCTCAGCCCGAGCAGTATCGGGCGATGGCAAATGCCGGATCACCTTATGGCGACGGTTCGGCGGCGCAGCGGATTGAGGCAGTGCTTCGCGAGAGCATCTTAGGCCAAGCGTCGCAATATCATTTATAGCGTGACCTGTGAGTAGCTCGCCAGCCCAGGGTTGATCAGTGAAGGTGCTTTATGTGTCTCCCGTGCCATTGCAAAGTGTTGCGCAGCGGCCCCATCATTTTGTGTTGTGGTTGCATCAGCGGTTCAAGGCCGAGTTGATCTGGATCGAAACACCGCCAATTCGCTATCCGCAACTGTCTGACCTCCATGCGCTGCCTCGCGGCCTGCGCAAGCGTCGACTCACGGCGAAAGGCCAAGGCCCCTTGTGGGCAAACGAGCCCTGGATCCGTCGCATGCGCTTGCCGGGTTTGCCCTTCGAACCGTCGGCCTTAGGCCGGTCGCTCAATCGACTTGCTTGGCATGCGAAGGTCGCATCGATTGAAGCCTGGCTCGAAAATGTCGGGAGCAACGGCGATGCAATAAACAACGGGTCTTGGCTTGTCGTGGGTCGTCCTTGCCAGGCAGCCTTGTACCTCCATCAGCGTTTCCCGGCGTTGCCACTTCTTTATGACGTCATGGACAACATGGCAGCGTTTTACGTTGGTGCCTCAAGACGCTGGGTTGAACGCTGCGATGCTGCGCTGGTCAAGCTCGCTACCGGTATTCTTGTGTCATCAAGGTCACTCTTCAATCGATATCAGGCCAGTCCTGCGCCCTGCTATCTTGTGCCGAATGGCTTGGCTATTGAAAGCCAGGCGATGAAGCGCCTCTTGGATCGGCCAACGCCCCTTAAGGTAAGGGCTGACAAACGAAAGGGGCTTGTTTTTGGCTATGTGGGGACGCTTGCATCGTGGTTTGACTGGGCGCTGATCGAAAGTTTGTGCGATCGACTCTACGCCCAGGGTTATGAACGGTTCAGGATTGAGCTGATCGGACCTTTGCACGGACAACTGCCCACCAACATACCGCCTGAAGTGGTGATCAAGCCTGCGGTTGCGCAGCACTTGATCTGGGACAGCATGAAAGAATTCGATATAGCTTTGATTCCGTTCAAGAAAAATGAACTAACGCTGTTTGTCGACCCGGTCAAGTTCTACGAGTATCGGGCTGCAGGCTTGCCCGTCATGAGCAGTTGCTTTGGTGATATGGCCTTGCGAGGTGAGGAGGACGGTGTGTTTTATATCGAGAGCTTTCTGGAAGGAAAGATAGAGCTGAGTTCTGTGCTCAGAAAAAGCCATGATCCTGAGCCATCATTTTATTCAGCGGTGAACTGGGAAAGTCGATTTTTGGTGATTGAAGGCATTATCACAAAGCAAAATCAGGTCGTTTCTCGGACGAAGGCGAGCACCTGAGGCGCGCGAGCTAACACGCTAGGTCGGCTGTGTAGGGCCGCTACTCCATCGCCCTTCGACCATCCAATAGCCTTGATCATGCGTGTTGCGATGTATCTCGACGGTGGCAACCGGGTCAATCCATTGATAAACGTGGATGCCGCGCTCACAAAGCAAATAGGCGCCGATGCGGAAAACGCCCTTATTCATGCGTAAGGGCGCTACATCAATGATGGCAACGCCACAGCCTTGATCATCCCGAAAAATTGGCGTCGGCTGATTGATCGAGAGGTTTGTACCAATGATCCGCCCCCCCTGCGATGAGATCACCAACGCTGCACTTGGGGTGGGTATTGACAGATCGCTCTTGAAGGACAGTTTCATCCGCAGCGACGCTTCACCCGATAAGCCCCGCAGTTCTACCCCGCTTTGCCCGTCGACTGATACGTCAACGCTTAGGATTCGAGCATGCCCTGAGGGTGTAGTGGCGGCTGCAGTGACTGGGCTTGGCGCTACATCGCTTGGAGCGGAATGCTCGCTTTCCTTGGCGCTATCGAATCGCTCGCCAACGCCTTGTGCGCGCTCTCCGCTTAGTTCATCTAAGTATTCTTGGTACTCCGCGAGTACGGCTTTGGCGGGGCCGGTCGCTCGAATTCGCCCTTTATCGAGCCAAATGACGCGATCGCAAAAAACTTCGACGTGAAACAACACATGAGAACAGAACAAAACCGAGACGCCGCGTTGTTTGACCTGAAGCATTCGGTCGAACGACTTCCGTGCGAAAGCGCCGTCACCCACCGAAAGTGCCTCATCGATCAATAAAACATCGGCATCGACGCTTGTTGCGACGGCAAAGGCGAGTCGCATTTGCATACCACTCGAGTAGGTCTTGACGGGTTGGTCGATGTGTTCACCGATGTCAGCAAATGCAATGATCTCGTCAAGCCGCTCTTCGATGGTTTGCCTCGTGAGCCCAAGGATTGCGGCATTAAGGCGAATGTTTTCGCGGCCGGTAAACTCAGGGTTAAAGCCTGAGCCAAGCTCAAGCAAGGCCGCAACGCGCCCATGGGTCCGGATTGATCCTTTGCTTGGCCGAAGCGTGCCCGCAACCAACTGCAATAGCGTGGACTTTCCGGCGCCGTTCAAGCCTACGACTCCGAGAACTTCGCCAGACCGCAAGTCAAAATCGATATCCTTGAGCGCGGTAAAATCCTCTGTGCGCTCAGAGTGTGCTGACCGTTGGAAAGCCGTCGGTAGCAACAACTCAAAGAGGCGATGCATCGGCTTGCGTTGCATTCGAAAGGATTTTGCAACATCGCGAAGCTCGATCACTGAATCGTTAGGCAACCTATAAGACATCGGCAAACCCGAGCCGAATCCGGCGAAAGAAACTTAATGAGAGAAAAAAAATCAAACCCGAAGCGAGGCAATGGACAATCCAAGTGTCTGCGTGAAATTCGGAGGTCGCAAGAAAGGAGTGGCGTAGAACCTCAGCGGCGGCACCGATCGGATTGAGTTCAAAGGCTGATCGAAGTGACGCGGGTACCGACGACGCCGGGTAAAAAATGGGGGAAAGAAACATCAGCAGACTCGTGATGGCAGGCATCACCTGCTGAAGATCGCGAAAATACACGCCTAGTCCTCCCAGAACGAGCGAAAGGCTCAGCCCGTAGAGCACAAACGGAGCAAGGAGGAAGGGTAGCCAAAAGAGTTGAAGCAAGGCCTCAAGACTGACGCCCTGCATTGTGATCCGAAAGATAAAGAGCACCAGGCTGGCAGTGACGATATGTAAGACCGCGGCCGCGCAACACACCGTCGGCAGCAGGCCCAAGGGGAATCTAACTTTTGTAACGAAATTGCTTTGGCCGCTGATACTGATCGTTGATCGATTCAGGAGCTCCGCGAAAAAGTTAAATGCCGCCAATCCACCGAGCACCTGGGCAGCATACTCCCAGGCAGTCTGTGAGTGCTCACCGCTCGCGAGTGGCCAGCGAAACTGCATGAATTCAAAAAAAATCAGCGTAAATACTGACAGTTGCATCAGAGGTTGGACGATCGGCCACAGAAGGCCGAGCGTGGAACCTCGGTAGCGTGACTCGATGTCCCGCCGAAGAAGTTGCCAAAACAGGTAAAGCCGGTAGCGCATGGATAGGCAACGATGTTAGAGAAAAAACTGATGGCTAGATTTTGCCGAGCGTTACGGGGTTTACGCCTAGAATGCGGGTCAGAGGAGGTAATGGTGTGCGAGATCGGGCAATCGAATCTGAAGTATATAGGCGCGTGCTGACCGAAGCGTCTGAACTTGGCAGGACGCTTTGCGTTGCGCCGCATCCGGACGACGAGATTTTGGGTTGTGGCGGTTTGCTCACCCTGCTTGCGCGGCTCGACTTGGCGATGCCGAGTCTCATACTAACCCGGGGCGAGCATGCGATTGAAGGCGATCGAAACCTCCGCGAGCAAGAATCCCGGCAAGCCGCAAGCTGCCTTGGTTTGCCGGAGCCAATGTTTAGGGACCTTGGGGACCGTCAGCTTCGATTTGAGCCCTCACTAATTGAACTGATTGGTCAAACCCTGAGCGAACTCTCGGTCGACACACTGTTGCTCCCGGCGCTCTCCGAACCCCATCCTGACCATCAGGTTTGCGCACTTGCGGGACTTGCCGCCGCCAGTGCGTCGTCGACTTGCCTAAGGGTAATGTTTTACGAAGACGGGGCAACCATGCATCCCAATTGCTGGATCGATATTGATTCTGTATCAGAACTTAAGTGGAAGGCAATCGGGTGTTTTGCCTCGCAGCTACAACACGAAGCCTATGCTGAAATGGCAACAGCACTTTCGCGTGTCAGAGCGTTCGGGCTAAGATCTGGGAGCACTGACCAAGGCAAAGTGCAACACGCGGAGGCCTACTTCCAAGTGGACATGGCCACTTATCGAGCCAGGGGGCCTTTGTTTGCGCTACCCCAATGGCCATGGGTCCGACAGCGTTTTAACCTGGCAAACGATCCAGCACAGTTACCGATGGTCACTGTGTTGATTCGGAGCATGAATCGACCTTGCCTGATTGAGGGCCTCGCTAGTGTTGCTGCCCAGACCTATAGACCAATTCGATTGATCATCGCCAATGCGAGCGGAACGCCCCATCAAAGGCTTGGAAATCTGCTGGAATCGATACCGTTACAGATTATAAATGAAAACGGCGAAGTGCATTTTAAAAGAGCCCAGGCTGCAAATGCTCTCCTTGATGCGCTGCAGCGTTTGACGGCTGCGGATTCTCAAAATCCCGGGTTGGCACTTTTTCTCGATGACGACGATTTAATCGATCCCGACCATATCGAACGACTGGTCGCTACTTTAGAACGGTCACCCCAGTCAAGCGCAGCTTATGCCGGCGTGCGGATGATTGACGAAAGTGGCGCATTGATCGGCGAATATGATCTTGCGTGGTCTTATGACCGACTGGTTGGAATCAACTACATACCAATTCATGCCGTGCTCTTTCGAGTTGAAGCGGTGTTTCGTAAAGCGATCCGATTCAACGAAGATCTTCCAGTACTCGAAGACTGGGCATTCTGGCGCACACTCGCTGCCGAAGGCGGCTTTACGCATTGTCCGGGTACGTCTGCAACCTACCGCCAAGCCCTGGGCAAGTCGCATGTGTCCGATCAATCGCATGAGCATTATTGGCGGCAATGGCACCGAAAGTTGATTGAGGAGGCAGTAGCGGACGCAAGCGCTGACGATCTTTCTCGGTGCTTGCAATGGCATGCCCTTGCGCTCGACGAGTCGAGACTACAGCTTGCCGCACGCGACGTGAAGGAAAGGCAACTTGAAGAGACCGTCAAGAAGCTTGCGGCCTACGAAGGGCGAATTGCCGAGCTCGAGCGTCAAATTGACGCGCAGCATCTTGAATCCGATCGTTCTAACGCTTACTTGAAGGCAGCCGAAGCATCTCTGGCGCAAGTGCTCAGTGAGCAGGAAGCGCAACTTTCGAAGCAGGCTCTTGTTTATGAGCGGGAGCTGAAGAACTTGCAGTCTGAGCTAAGCGGTGAGGCGCAGAAGGTGGTGGCATTGCAGGCTCAGTTACAGGATGTGTCGCAGCTGGCCCAACGCAATTTCCAGACCGCAAGCGAGTTGCAGGCGCAGTTAGCCGATGAGCAGGCTCGTCATCAGTCACAAATGGCCGATGAGCAAGCGAGAAGTGCAGAACAATCCTTGCAAATCGAACAGTCGCGACGTGAGGTTCAACAATTGAAGGCGGCGTTGCTGCAGATTCATCAGTCGAAAGGTTGGCGACTGATTCAGGGTCTGAAACGCAGCATTGGAAGATCCTGACGCTAGTAAGTAGCCTGGTGGATTCTCAGATGATCTTCCGTGAATTGCTTGCAAGCGAATTCGAATCGGCCCGTGAATTGTTTCAGAGCGTGTTCAAAAAGGAAGCACTTGCTAGCTGGTGGACCTGGAAGTACAAGGGTCAAGGTCTTCTCGACTCGGTGAATTTTGGTGCGTTTGACTCCTCCGGGCGGCTTCGCGCCCATGTCGGTGCGTTGGTCAGCGTCGCGAGGGATCCGAGCAAATCAGGCAAATCCGACCATCGGAGGCGATCGGAGCGCGATCCGCTCTTGTTGCCGACGGTGATGATTCAGGTGTGTGATGTGATGGTCGAAGAAGCACTGCGTGGTCAGCGCTCCAATGGTCTTCTCTATCGCGACCTGATGCGAGAATTTGCATCGCTATTGACTTTGCGCTGGCCAGGGGGATTTGCCTACGGCTTTCCCGGAAAGCGTCCGCATCGGCTTGGGGAACGGCTCGGGTTTTATCAGCCACTAGCGACTTACGGATTGAGTCCGTGGCAGCCCAACCAAGAGTTCATCAAACCCTTGGGATGGACGGAGCTTTTTGATCGGATCCAAGACTTGCGCAATGTGCATCAATCGTTTGCAGGTGGCGCGCGGGATAGACTGAGCGTGGAGAGGTCGGTTGATTTTCTTGCCTGGCGTTATCAACGACATCCCGAGCTGGCCTATTCAGCGTGGGGGTTTTATCAAAAGAGCTGGTTCGGAAAAAAGTTCGTGGGCTGGATAATCACCAGGCCATGGGAGGGGGATAAAAAACTTGTGGTTGACGGATGGCTTAGGGGTGCGGGCCTGATGCCCGCCACGGCTCAGGTTGAGCCGATGAAACAAGATGACTGGGTTATTTGGGCACCGGATCCTGTTGGCGAGACAAACCCGATCATCGCGGTACAGTTTCGCTATCGGGGTGACTTTTCATTGCAGGTAGGCGTTGATCGACTTGGTAGGGTGCGCAAAAGTCGATTCGATCAAGTCAGGTTTACAGCGGGCGACACGGACGTTTTTTAGCGGCCTATCGAATCGGCAAGTCGCCGGCCGAAGCTGCGCCAGGGGTCTTCCCAATATCGATGAACCAACAAGGAGGTTGACACGGTCAGGCCAAGCGCAAGCCATTGTGGACTGAGATGGAGCTCCAGACTATGTTGATCCACAAGTGCCTGCGTAGCGCGAAGCGCAGCGATATGAAAAAGGTAAGTTCCGTAGCTGAGCCTGCCGGCCCAGACGCAAACAAAACCCAAACCACTCGACGATGAGACATTGCTCGAGCGGCGGACCCTCAGCCAGCGCAAGGAGGCGTAAAGGATGCATGCGTAGCAGAGGGCAGCCAATGCACCCAACTGACCGCGTAGGCTAGACGCTTGAATGCCCTGATCACCGACCTTTCCAAAATACCAGGCAAACGCAGCCCAGGCCACACAGGCGAGCAGACCGAGGCTTAGCGCAAACCCTAAGTTTTCTGATTGTCGGGCCCAGTGCCAAACCCACGCGCCCATTAAAAACTCGATGGCGAGGCCCGGTAAGTGATGGAGCAGGATAAATGCTTGGTTCTCCTCGTCATAGTTTGCGTGGGAACCGAGGAGCAGGCGCGCAGCGAGTGCGAGCAGCGTCAGGATGCCAAACCCAAGCATGCCTTGTGACGACCGCTTTGCAAGCTGCATCATCCAGGCGATGAAAGGCAGCGCGAGGTAAAAGCAAACCTCTGCCGGCAGGCTCCAAAACGGCGGGTTGTAGTAGAAGGCCATCGCCTTAGACTGGACATAAGTAAAACTTAAATGCTCGAAAAGATAGAGTAGAGGGATGTCCCGTATGACCTTTTCTAATAGGTAGCATGCAAGTGCTAGCAGATAGAGTGGATAAATCCGGAAAAATCTTCGCGTCCAGAAAGAAAACAACGCAATCGGTTTACCGAAAAAGTAAGGGCCAAACACATAGCCGCTGAGGACGAAAAAAAGATCGACCCCGGTATGGGAAAACCGCAACCACGGTAGATCCGTTGCATCAGACGCCCAGTAATGGGTGTAAACCACAAGTGCTGCTGCAAGTCCTCTGAATGCCTCAACCAGTAGAAACTCTCGGTCCTCCGCGGCTGTTTCATGCGTTGTCATTGCAGCATTGTCCTTGATGGTGCAAGAATTTGCAGAAGCAATGTGCACTTTGTCACGACGATTGGCCGGGGTTGTGGCCATAATTGAGCGATACATTCAAGTCATCATGCCAGCCATACGCCAGCCAATTGCGCCCGCTGCAAGCCAAGATATTCGCCACCTCCCGACATGGCGTCGGCCTGTCGCGCTTTGGTTTGCTGCCTGCTTGGCCTTCTTCATGTGTGGAGCGGCTTATGCAAAATTTGTCGCTCGCGTTGCACTTGCTGTGGGTGAAGCCTCTCGATTGAGCGATGGCAAGACCGAACCATTGCGGGTTGGCACACAACTACAAGCCGGTGATCGCATTCGCACAGGCCCGGATGCGGTGGCGATTTTGGTTTTTGCTGACGAGGGACGCATTTCGATTAGGCCGGAGTCCGAGCTCTGGATAAAGCAGTACGACATCGATCCGAAGGGAGTCGATTCCCGGATCGAGCTTGCGTTGGTCAAGGGTATGGTCCGGCAGATATCGGGAAACGCAGCGCGTCTTCAACCCGATCGCTACCGCCTCAGCACGCCAGTGGCTGCAATCGGTGTGCGAGGCACAGATTTTCTTGCAAAGACCATGCCTGATGCGGTTGAGACTCTGGTCCAAGAAGGAAAGATTCTTGTGCAGGCAACCAATCTCCAAAACTGCGCCCAAATCGACTGCGGGGCACTACTTGGCCTGGGGCAGTCGGCAGGTTCGTACCTGAAACTGTCAGCGACTGGCGAAATCGAACAACGGGGCTACCGGTCGAGCGACGTCGAGCAAAGTTTTGCGCTCAACTTGGTCATGCAACCGGGCGCCCGTCGTAGTGCAGCGCTTCAATCAGCAGATGTACAGCGGCTGAAGTTAAGCGAGACTGAATTACCGGCCGGAGCGCAGTTCATTTCAGACACGATCTTCACCGTGTCGCGACTTAAGGATTTGGACTTGACAGGACTTGGTGGCGCAGTCCCCTCGACTCCGGGCACATCTGCCGGTTCTCCTACTGATTCGGCTGGCGGCGATCCGGGCAACACAAGCGGCAGCAGCACTCCAGTAACTACCACGCCCTCCGATCCACCGACGCCGCCCGTTCCTCCGGCGCCGTCAACGAATCTTTCAACAAACAAGGTGGCCCTGCTGGAGCGGCAACTGGTATGGGGGACGTTCTCCCAAGCTGCAGCACTTCCTGATCAATGGGTGGTTTCGTATGCCGATGCGAAAGAGGGCCGGCATGTTACCGTTGGCGAATTGGGTCAGTATGCGCTTTGGCGCACTGGCGAAGCGGGTCGACTGGATGCATCGTTGAACGGTGTCGCCAGGTTTAGTCTTTTGGGTGCTCAAGCTGTTCTCGAGCAGGCAGGCGCTGTCACAGCGGCACTCGTGAATGCAGCGAGCTTAGAAGTTAATTTCGACCGCTCTAGCTTTTTTGCCGGCGTTGATTTGCAGCATCAGGCCATCGGAGCCCAAACAATACGGGTGACGGGTATCGTCAACAATGAGGGTATATTCGTCGGAACGAACGATACCGAGCGCGTTGCCGGGGCGCTGAGCCGAGATGGCTCGGAGGCGGGTTATTTATTCTCCAAGGACACTTCGTCGGGCCGATTGCGTGGGATCACGCTTTGGTCCCGAACACGCTAAAGCGCTGACACGCGCGTTGAAATGCATCCTGGCTACACTTCGCGTAGCTTGTGTTGCGTTCGTCATCTGCCTTCCTCTGACTGTACTCAGCACAACACTTGATGCGGCCGAAGAGGCCGAGCAGTCTCTTGAGAAGGCGCGCAAGGCGATTGCGGCGCGGAGCTTCGATCAGGCCGAGTTGCAGCTTGAACGAGTGTTGATGCTTGTTCCCGAGCATGCAGAGGCCCGCGTGATACTCGCCTCGTTGATGGCGCAGCTAGGAAGGCTTGAGACAGCGCTTTTGCTCTTACAGAGCCTTATTGATGATCCCCGTACCGAAGACGATTATCGGCAGCGTCTTCGAGGCATTTATGCCCTTATTGCGCAAGCGCCGCGACTGGCGTCGTCCACCCAGATGCCGGATGCCATGGCTTCCGACCCAGATAAACGAGGCTATTGGCGTGGGGAAATCGGATTGGGGCATTCGAGCAATCCGCTGGCGCGTACTGCGGCAAGCGAGCTGCCACTGACGATCGCGGATTCGGTGATCAATTTGCCGCTCAGCGATCGGCCGATCCGAGGCAATCAAATCCAGGCTTCGATTGCAAGGCTTGGACCGGATCAAGGGTTTGATCTGAATCTCACAAGTGTTTCGTTGTCTGGCGGCCAGATTGGCCATGCCGCCGCGGGCCGTGTATCGGCCTGGGGGGCTATAGCGGGTCCGCTTTACTGGCAAGCGCAGGCACAGCAAAGCCTTGATGATCAAAGGCGATACACCTTTGGACTGAGCCTGGCTGAGGGGCGCAATCGACTCACGCTCGCAGCTTTCAGGGAGCCAACACGCGGAGAAACAGGCCAGTTTTTACGCTACGAACACCGGGTTTTGCCGCTGGCGGGTGGGCTATGGAGCGCGGGAATCGAACGCGGACATCACACAGAGCAAACGCCAGATTACTTGCGCGCTTCGATCACCGGCGAGTACAACCTCGGAAAGCAGCGTTTTTTAGTCGTGAATTGGGGGTATCAGGGTGATCTCTCAGGCTATAATCCGCTGCTAGAAAACAACAGTCGTCGTTGGCTTGAGACGCGATCTGTTGCGTTTGAGCGACATTTCGTTCTTGGCACACAAAAAGTCGTTGTTTTACGGGCGCTTGCAAACGAAAGGCGAAGCAATTTAACAATTTTTAGTTTCCGAGACCTAGGACTCCAGGTATCCTTACTGGCAACTTGGCTGTAGAACCGGTGAAGTTTTCCGGTTTTGTGAATTTGATCACACAGCCTTGCGGGGTCAGACCAGTAACTTGGTCACTCGATCTAGTAGACTCAGTTCACATGCCGATTACTCACAGGAGAATTTGAATGGCAACGAATCCAGCACTTTGGACATCCACTTCGCAAACCGAGATGTATCGTTTCTTCGCAGTGGCTTTCCAGGCCGCCCCTGGTACCACGTACATGGATCAGCTCTATGACGCCGTCACATCGGGGATGAGCACAGAGCAAATCGTTGAGGTCTTCACCACGAAGAGCCAATTCACGAATGTCTACCCCCGATTCATGAGCAACAAAGACTTTGCGACGAAGCTTGTTGCCAATGTGGTGGGTAATTCGGCGACCGATGCGGCGAAAGCACAAGCCGTTTCTGACGTCGAGGGGGCATTGGCTGCTGGCTTTACGCGCGGCAAAGTTGTGTACCAGATCTTCACCAACCTGGCGAACAAGACAGCCACAGATCCCGATTGGGCGGGTACCGCCAAGCAAATGGCCAATCAGGTTGCTGTTTCGAAGTACTACACCGAAACGCTTCTCCAGGGCGGCGAAAATCTCGCAACGCTGCAGAAGGTTATTTCTGGTGTGACCAAAGATACGGTCGTGGGCACAACCGCAGCACTGCAAGCCGTCGTTGACGCTGCAGTTCCGACGCCTGGTCAAACCTTCACGCTCACTACGGGTGTGGATTCCGGAAGCAAGTTCACCGGCGGCTCTGGTCCGGACATCTTCCAAGCTATCGACGCAGCGGCATCGACAACGACACCCACAATCACAGCAGGCGACTCGCTTGATGGTGGTGCAGGTAGCGACGTTCTTTCCATTTCGGTAACGACTGGCGCTCCAGCAACATCTACGCAGATCAGCTCGAAGAATATTGAAACGGTGCAGGTTATTAACAACCTAGGATCAAGCTACACCGTTGATGCTACGTTGCTCTCAGGGGTGGAAACTCTTGAAGTCGTCGGTGGCACGGGAGCGGTCTCCGTCACTAATGCGGGTAAAGTCTTGAATGCGACTTTAACGTCTGTCAACAACAACGTAACCAATAATGCCCCATCAACTGTAGTCGCAGGAACAAGTGACAGCGCAACCGTCAAAATTAGCGGCGTAGCGACAACTACCTCTGTCACCTACACTCAAGACGGTGTTGAGACCATTAACTTGGTTTCAACGGGTGGAGCATCGGGTAGTTCAACCAACTCGACAGCGTTGACGATTTCAGACAATCGGCTCCAAACGCTAAATTTTTCGGGTGATAAGTCCGCCATCGTATCTGCGTCGTTTTACTCAGCGGACGCAACGCGGGTTGGTACCTTCGACGGCTCGACCGCCACTGCGGGTGTTACCGCAACACTGACCGCACCCACCTCTGGGTTGTTGAGTGTGAAAGGTGGTGCAGGTGACGATACCTTTAGTGTCGGAACGGTGACATCGAAGTTCACCGTTGACGGTGGTGCAGGAACCGATACCATCGCGGTGGCTTCGGTAACGTACAGTTCCACGGCAGCGACACAGGCAGCAGCAAATATTTCAGGCTTTGAGATCATCGAAACATCGGGTGATGTCGATATGCGTGGTCTGCCGAACTCCTCAGCAACCGTAACCACCGTGAACATTGCAGCAGGTGCAACGTCTGCAATCAGTAAGGCTGCAGCGGCGATCACGACGGTTGGGACGAAAGGTGCTGCAACCATCACCTTTGACGTAGCAACTGACACTGCCGCCGACGCACTCACGTT
>Ga0214921_10006548_pt1 | contig 15889 bp, 23 predicted proteins | sample LL1505_MetaG_FD_177992 | JGI IMG/M metagenome (GOLD analysis project Ga0214921, IMG submission 177992) | Freshwater microbial communities from Lake Lanier, Atlanta, Georgia, United States - LL-1505 | ecosystem: Environmental > Aquatic > Freshwater > Lake | place: USA: Georgia | collected...
TAACGGCATCTGGCTTTCGCTGATAGTTGGAAAGATCGGGTTAGTTGAACTAGCCGTTCCCTGCACTACTGCATACTGAAAAGTACCCGAGTTGTTATAAGCGACAACAAGGTCAAAGCGAGCATCAGTGTTAGTTGGAGCAGACGGAATAATAACCGTGCTACCTGTAATGGAACCGTACACACCGTCAATACGCACTTCTGAAGCGGTAAGAGCGATGTTTAGGTAGGCAGGGGTACCGTTACCAGCCGCACTGGATACGGAAGTCACATCAGCGCCGCTAACTACACCTGAGCGGTGGTCAGCGACGGTTGTAAAATCAAGCGAGTCTGGTTCGGCTTGATCTAATGAGGCGATTGTCCCAGATGCGTAATCAGTTGCGTTCGGGACTGTAAAGCCTGCCATTGGTTACCTCACAAAGTGTCGTAGATGTTTCCGCTGTTCTTTAAATAATTGTAGAGGTCACGAGGAATCGTGTAGCGGTTACCGTCTTCAAAATTAAATACTTGCTGTCCCCAGAACATCGTCCAAGTTCCCTTCACACGGGCTTGAATAGTGTCGCTGTTAACTTCAAGTGGCTGTACTTCTACAGCAGATGTTTCTTCTTCAGTTGTTTCCACAACTTCAGCAAACTGATTGGCTTTTTTGGTTGGCATTACTGTCTCCTAATTGTTTGAGTTACATACGAGATAAAGGGCGGGGTTTCCCCCGCCCTTACACTCTACTTCATTTTTCTTCTAAAGATTAGAAGTTGGAGTCAATTGCTCCACCCTTGGTGTTGATAAGCACACGGGATTCATGGGTGATAACACCGAAGCCCCAAATTGCGTACCAAGCCAAGCCGTGCTCACGACCGAAGTCAATTACGCCACCGTCACGGAGTTCAACTGGCAAGGCGATTGCCTGACCAAATGCGTTGTCACCGATCATCATTGCGCTGTACGAGGTTGCAGTTGGGTCGTTGACCTGCGAAGTTGCAGGGTTTACGTCAACGATTCCAGTGCCACCCTGAAGTACTTGAGTGGTTTCAATGAACACTACGTCGTAGATACGACCGATTTCACCGAGCATGAAGTTGCCAGGAGCGGCGTACTTCGTGACTTCAATGAATTCAGGCCAGTCACGGAGCGCACGGCTCTGTGATGGGTGAACGAAGCACACGTAGGTGTCGCCAAGGCGTGGAATGTTCTGACCAGCAAGAATTTCAACTGCGTCCTTGATGGTTGCAGGTGAGAGGTATCCAGGAGCCGAAGCCGAGCCTGCCGCTGAGTATTCGTAAGGAGCGATTGAGCCACGGGTTGAGCCGTTGGTCTTGCGACCAAAAACTACCGATGGAGCAACTGCTGAACCGCCACCGAAAGGAACGCCTGGGGCGTACAGCGTGTTGCGTGCCTGAACGTCCATGGACTGTGCCATGTGACGACCGAGCAAGCGGCTGGACGATGCCATAACGTCATCAAACGATGCGTTCAAGAGAAGTTCGGTTACTGCAACCGACTTACCTTGTTCTTTAACGGTGATTTGGATCTGCGATGCAGTCAAAGCGACTGGGTCCATGCGGGTACCTTCGGTCAATTCTGAACCGTTGGCGCCAACTGCGATGTTGTTGTAACGCATGAAGTTGACGGTGAGACCTGGCATAACACCGAGTTCCGTCTTCTTTACTGCGAACTGTTCAAATCGCAATACTGGCATTGCTTGGAACAAGATTTCCTTGGACCAGATTTGCTGAATTGCAGGTGATAGTGCTGAAGAGGAGTTGTAGCCAGTTGCGCTAATGCTAGCGGTGCTGGTTACTGCTCCACCTGTTGGGGCTGGAAAAGCCATGTTCTAATCCTCCTAAGGATTAATGGTTGTTATAGGTTTTAGAACCTACCCCTATTGGGGCGGGCATTAAGTAGCCGATCACGCATTTTCGCATACTGATCCATTGTCATGTTACGGATATCATCCGCATTCAACTGTTGGTATTCCGTCTGAGTTTCCATTGGCCCTACAGGAGGCGCCGTTACTGGTGCCCCCCTCAAGCGACCTTGCTGTTGCGCAGTCGCTTGTTGGATTGATTCAAGAATAGCAGAACTTCGGTCACGAAGTACACTAATTGATGTTTCAATCTCATCTTCCGAATTACCCGATACGAGATCAATGAGTTCAGGGATGATTTCTTCCTGTGACTCTTGAAGTCGGCGGTTACGGTAAGAACTAAGTTCCTGAAGACGGCGCTCTTTTTCAATGATTGCCTCTTGGGCTAGGCGCTGTGCTTCAATCTCCTCAAAACGACGCCTGTAGTCACCATCAATTTCCTGGAGTTTTTGGTTAAACTCTTCTTCACGCTTAAGGAGAAGTTCTTTGGCGCTCAATTCGTCAATTTCACGCTGACGCAGGATGTCTGCTTCTTTAGCGGCACGTGCTTCAGCCTCTTTTTTAGCGGCTTCACGTTCAGCGGTAATTTGACCCATTTGCTCTTCCATGCTTCTCACACGGGTATCCGCTTCTTCAAGACGCTTGTACATCTTGTCTTTTTCTTGCTTGCGGATGCTTTCAACTTCATCTTCGGTAAATACCTTAGAAGTTGTTTTCATTGCCGACTCTACGAACTGTTCCACCATTGGGGCGTCCGCAGGTACGCTAATAATGTCCCCTTCGGGACTGGTATTTCTTGCCATGTCTATTCCTTATGTGTTGTTTGGCGAATAATAACTGTTATTAAGTAACTTACTTGTCTTCGTCTGGGTTACGGCGCTGGGCGAACCTTGCTCCGTATGCCCGTGAAACTAATTTGTTTACTATCTCTTCTTCAATTGGAGGTACTCCTGGTAGAGGAGTATTACCACCATTTGATGAAGTGACATTACCATCTCCAGATGGGGTGGGTGCGGGAGCCGCTCCACCGTCTGGACCCGTAACCATTCCAGTAGCCAACATAATGGCTTGCTGAATTTGGGCACGCATCATGTCAAGAGCGCCCTGATCCAAGGCGTCGTCTTGAAGTTCTTCAAAGATTTCAAGCATCTTTTCGTTCGGGAATTCCTCACCCAGCGTTGCAAGAGCACCACGCTTGGATTCAAGACCAAGAGCCATCTTGGCTTGTACTTCATTGAGTTTGATAAGAACATCAACAGGAAGTGGTTCAGGCCAGTGAACAGTTGTCTTGTAGGTAATTGGGTCAGCAGGATCCAACTGTGGTAATTGGTCACGTTCTGGTTCAGCCGCAATTAATGGGTTATAGGTCAACCATTCAGGTTGGAATATAGCAACTGTGCGAATGATGATTTCGTTTACTTTTTCAAGACCCTTAGTGAAGTGGATCTTTTTCATCATAAAACGGTTCATCATTGGTTGATACTGAATAGCCAAAGCAACACCTGAGGTATTAGACACTGGTTGGAATTGACCAAGAGCAGTCTCAGGTACACCAGTGATTTCGTGCATGGTGCGCTTCAAGAAAGTGATATATTCCAAAGCGCCAGCCATCTCACCACGAGATTCAAGGTTAAACACGTTTGCGTCCTTAGGAAGACCAGCCCAAACCTTTTTAGGTCCACGTTCTAATTGCGAAGCCTTAGCACCAGTAATAATCGTTACAGGAGCGGCGTGGTAGTTGATGATGTCTGAGACTTCAACCATCTTCTCATTGAGTTCACGGTTGAGAGGAATAATATCCCAAATGTCTGACTGACCCCAAGGTGAAGAAGAGATGGTGGAGTTTGGGATGTGAACGATAGGAATCATTCCCAACACGTTCTCGTACTGGTCAATGAGTTCATCGTTAATAAACTGTTGAACAGTTTCATCAGTAAGAATCTCAGTGAATGTATAAACCTGACGAGTTCCTTCTGGAGACGTTCCCCAGAATCGGTATTTAAGTTTGAAGCGAATCAAACGGTCACGGTCATGCGGGTGGTATTCAGGAAAGCAGTGCGCTGGGTTCAAAGGAATGATGCGCACACGTCCTTCATGTGGAACGCCAGCAGGGTCTACGTAGGGTTCTTCATAAGCAACTTTGACAAACACGTCACCTGTTACGGAAGCAAGTTGTCCCATTTCCCAAAGCACATAGTGCTTGTTGTTATCCTGATCCCAGACCTTATGGAGCAAGTGTGGAGTAATAGCGCCATTTTGCTCAGGCACTTTAAACTGAACACCTTTACCAAAACAAAAGTTGGTGATGTAGTCCGACATCGTGCGGACATAGTTCAAGTAGAACTGTGACTCACCTAATTCACGGCGGTACGACCAGTGATGTCCTAGGTACCACGCCCAAGCCGCAGAATAACGGTTTAAACGTGGTCCATGGACTTCAAACTCTTCGTCTGCTAGTTCAACCAATCCAAGCGGAGAGATAGCAACTGTGAGGTCACTTGAAGATGCACGATAAGAAGGTGACCAAAAATCAACAGCCATTAGTTATATCTTTCCACAAAAAAGGAGGATATGAATATCTTACTTCTTTTTTGGAGCGGCTTTCTTAGCGGCGGCTTTAACAGGAGCAGGTGCTTCTGCTTTAACAGGAGCAGCGGCTACAGCCTTCTCAGCGACTTTCAAAAGAAGAGTGGTGTTTTCAGGACCAATCTTGGTGGAAACCACTGAAAGAGCGGTTGCAACAAATGGCAGTGCCAAAGCAACAACCTCAGTTGAGATGTTGTACTTAGCGGCGGCAAATGTCAAAATACCGAGAGCGGCACCTTTGATAGCGGCGTCTGCATGGGATGTCTTTAATTGACTCATTATTTCTCCTTGGTAGGTGTATTGATTATACCGTTTTACGGGTTCTTAAGTTTTCTTGACCTTGCACGTAGGTTTGGTACGGGGGTCCCGTGTAGGGGTCAAAACGAGCCGAAATGTTGAGAGCCTTAAGAGCGCTTGTCTTAGCCTGCTGGGCTGTCCACTTCTTTTTGTTCATCATGACCTGTAGAGCACCTAGTGCGTAATGTGCGCCAGATCCAATGGCATAAATACCGCTGGCTTCAGATGACCATGCGTAGTCTCCATCAACCATATAGATAACACCATTGACCACGACAAGGATGCTGGATCCTTGCTCGGCAATGTGCTCTTTGTTTTCATTGAGGTCTGGGATTGAGTAACCCTGAGCATCAAAACATTCACGCAATGCAGGGATGAACTTGGCAGTAAAGAACTGGTCAAGTTTTTTACCTTTTAAGTTTGGGGGAACTGCTGGGGGCTGGAAAACATGGTGCAAGATATTAATTGCACGCACATCTCCAGCCGCACCTAACAGATACTTGCCGTTAGTGGCAACCTTGCTGGATCCTTCACGAAGCGTTCCAGTTTGTGCAAGACCATCGGAGAACACGGTAGAGATACGTGAATCAACACACACCACGGCAAAGCCATCACCTTGGATTCCGACAATGGTTGTCATTAGTCCGCCTGGTATTCCTTACCTTGGTACATGCCCCATCCGTTGTAAATAGGAATGACATCGTAAGAGAAACGGTGTTGGTTGTCATCCTCATAACGAACGATGCCAAGACCTTGTTGCCAATTCTCATGACGAGTTAACGGGCGTCCGTCAAGATCTACACCACCTTTTGTAGAAGGAATAGCACCGTCAATTCTAGCAAGGCAACCAGGAGAAGCAGCCATAATGGTTCTCGGACCATCAAAGTCTTCACGTGTTTTAAACGCCGTTTCAATTCGGTGAATATGCCCATAGATAACACTCGTCTTTTCGTTGTTGAGATAGATGTGTGCAGTTGAACCTGACGACTTAACACGATCACCGTGAATGATTCGCAGTTTCTCATTGACCCAATAGTCTGATGCTGGATATCCTGGCTTGTAAATTACATTGAAGTCATCCATACGACAGAGGTATGGAACACTCAAAACAGGCCATGATTCTGGGGTATTTCCTTTACGCAAACCATAGGCGGCTGATGCGTTAACCAAGAGGTACTTAGGCATACGCTCTTCGTGGTTACCAGCAAGCCACACAATTTCTGCATCAGGAGCCGCAGAACGCATCTGTGCACAGAACACTGTTGCACGATCAATTGATGCTTGCGTTGTTTGTGCATACGCAGGGTACGTCAAATACTTACCCATCTCAGGGAAGTCAAGGTTGTCACCAACACAAATGACTGTGTCAGGATTCATCTCTTCAATGATCTTGAGTGCAACATCAAGTGCCTTCTCATCATGAGTTGGTTCTAGTGTGCCATCACGACCACGGTAGTAACCAATCTGAATGTCAGGAACAACAACACATGTTTTAAATGCTGATGCTTTATTTACCTTTGCTTTAGGTACTGGCATTTTAATTGCAGGACCTTGTTGAACCACAGGCCACTCTGGACCAGTTTCCCACTTAGGAGAAAACTGAATTGCGGCGAGGTCATGAATATGTGCTTCACCGTCTGAGTCTTTTGACATTGCTTGATACAACTTGACACGTTTAATGTCACCAATTTCATTGATGTCAATGTTTTTGCTCTCAAGCATTTCAACCAACTTGCCAAGCAACTTAGTCTTATCTTGTGGTGCTGTTGTTAACGCTTTTGCTAATTCACTCATTGTGCATCTCCTTGGTAACAGCAACACTCTTTATTGACGTGACGCTGGATCGTACTTATACTCACGTTGTAACCATGTTGGCGCATAACTTTTGTAAGCCATGATGCGCTATATGTTTTGCTTTTACCTAAACCATTATCTTCACGAATGAGATCAATGGCACGACTAATTGCTTCTTGTTCTTCAGAAGACATCTTGTCTGTTGTTCGGCTGAACTTACATGAGTCTGCCGAAAGATTAGTTCGGGGAGACAGTAGGGCGTCCAGCAGAGTTGTTTTCTGCTCTTGTTGTTTCACAAATACCTAACCTTTTTCAATTCAAAATTACGGTCAGGAATATCCTAGCACCCAATTCATGGGTGTGTCACGTATCACTTCTTATTGTCTAGATGCCAATCAATGTGGTTGTCAAGACGCTCAGAAACAGATTGGACTTTGTCGCCCACGTTCTCAACACTACGTCTTACAGTTTTTAAATGAAGCATGACCATTCCGTGGTCATTGCGGTTCTCTTTACGAAGTTCCTTTAATTGTTTAATTCCTGCGCCGATCGCTCCAGCAAGGGTGGTAATGAGCGTGGCAATGATAAGTGCCCATGCATCGGTCATAGGTGTCTCCGTTAACTCTTGAATTGGTCCCAGTTAATACCAGGTAGTGACTTAGGTGCGGCTTGTCGCTTTTCTCTCTTAGGTTGTGCGGCTCGCTGACGAGCGTTAAAAGGAGCGTCTGCGTTTGCCTGGCGACGTTCTGCTGCCCAAACACCTTCTTGAACCATCATAGATGGGACAGTGAAATCAAGACTAAGATCACTCTGTATATCACGAGCGGCACGAGTTGTAGCCTCAGCACCAACTGCGTGTTGAATTCCCGCAGGAGTAATGTCTTTGTTACCTACACCAACAGCCATTTGACGACCACGTTTAGTTTTCATTTGCTTTGTAGAAAGACTTACGTCACCAGCCACTTTGCGTACTTCTTGTGGTTGTTGGCGCTCATTTGCAAGCATCCATGAGTCATTAGGGGTCTGAAGACGATTGGACAACACGCCTTCGTTGCTAGAGCGCAGTCCTTCAAAGTCAAACATTCCTTGACCAGCGGCTTCTTGTCCCCGCATTACTCGTCCAACATGACCAGCACGCAGTTGGTATTCACGGTGTTCTGGGCTATTTGGAACAGCAAGTTCATGCCCTCTACCGTATGAGAACAACTTTGGGTTGTCTGTTGGAGACACAGCACGGGTACCTTGTAGGGCTTCATGAGCATATTGAAGGTTTGAGCGCATAGACGTTTTTGCCATATTTGTAACGTCTACACCTTTAGAGTGTTTCTCTACGATTCCACGGATTGATGGCTCGGTAATACCCTGCACTATATGACCTGGAAGATCTTTAAAAGCAACTTCTTTACCGTGGAGTTCGGTAGGTACCGTTACTTTCTGAGAACCTAGTGCTTCAACCATCTCAGGTTTAAAATGAACTGTTCCACTTGTGTGCGCCTTAGTTAAGGCAGACAGAGCGGCTTTTTCACTTTCAGGCTTTGTTTGAATACTCAAACGGCTGGTTGCGTTAACAACACGATCAATGGGGATGTTTCCACCACCAGTGGTTTCGTCAAGTTCTTTACGATGTTGGAAATAAAACTCTTGACCAGCAATACTTTCTTCTGGTAAACGAACGTCCCCTGCTGTAGCAGAATGGAATGCTTGTTTGCGAGCAGAAACCATGTCTTCCATTGACAATGGTTTAGAGACCATTTGAGGAGCGGCGGCGGCATACCGTTTTCCTTTTGATTGCATTCCTGGTCTAGGGGACTTTAAACCACGTTCTGCAAGTGTTGCCATTTGTTCTGGCATTGTTTCAGACACACGGCTAACCATTCCTACAGCATCTGACTGCTCTTTCTTAGGGAGGTCACCAAATTCAAGGACTCGGTTGGAAAGGTCTGGACCTTTCTTTTTGGCTTTAGCCTTTTTCTTAGCCGCCATCAGACGCCATCCTTGTTTTGAGGGTTAGCCTCTTCATACGCACGGGTGCCTTGTGCACGGCGACGCATTGGATCTTGTGGGCGGTGGTTCATACGAACACCATTAGAAACTTTGTTTAAACCAGATCGCATAGGTTTAAATAAATCAAGTGCATCTTGGTAACCAACACCAAGACCTGACATGTTACGCTTCATATCAATACCACCCTTAGGACCAGGAGTGTGTCCTGCCATTGGGTTACGATCGCCTGTTCCATAATCAGGACGACGGTATTGTTGCTGAGTATCGTGGAAATGTTGTTTACGAGACTTCACTGCTCCCGTAAAGAACCCAGCCCCAGCGTACACTTGACCAATCGCTATCCCCGACTGGGTATTAGTAGGGGGAGTCGGTTGACTCCCCCCACCATTAACAGCGCTGTCAGTTGTGCTGGCGCCTGCATCGGCGCCGCCTTCCATAACTAGTCGTTAACGACTGTTGGGTTCATGCGGTTCATGTGACCGCCGCTGTTGTACTCGTACTCAAACTGTGGCATTCCGTCGCCTGACATTGAGCCTTGAACAAACTCTGAGAGCACCGATGGTGCTTCAATCCACGAAGCCGAACCAACATGAGCACGCTCACGCATTGTCTCTTCTGGATACTTGTAAAACATCTCAGGGTTGTTGTGGTTCTGACGACCAGGAGCCGACGATGTGTCAGCGTATGCACCACGACCGAAATCGTTTGGTACGTCTGTGTCAGTTGCTACGCCTTCTTCAAAGCGGAGTGGTCCACGGTTGCCTGGGATGCTTGGCGCAATTGAACGCTCATAAACGTTCGGTGAGCGCTCTGGGAATTGTGGTGCTGGTGCTACGTTCACGTAAGCCTCCGTAATAGGGGTTTTTAACTTGTAACTAGATTACCATCAATTAAAGAATGGATTTTCTGCCACCTGTATTTGGGGCAGGGTGTCATGCATGGTCATGAAACAGGCGATGGCTAAGGAGTCTGGGTAGTCGTCAAAGGCGCCCTTCTCATCAGGGGCTTCAGCAAGCATGTATGGGCCACGGTAGGTCTTTTCTAGGTCACTCATTTGTTGGTTAAAGCGCTTCCAACCACGGGTACGGCGAGCCTTGGAGTGACCTGGAATTATTAATTGTTCTCTCTGAATGAGTTCTGTTAGGTGTACCCAACGCTCATGTTGGGCTTTAGAGTCCGAAGATATTGCAAGCACTTCAATATCAGGAAGCAGGATCTGCATACGTTCGGCTACGGCACCACCAACACCTTGGGAGTCAATCCCAATACGCAGTGGGTCATAGTTACGTAGGAAGTCAATAATCTGGAAGTACTGAGATTCCCATTCTTCGTTATTAATCTCTAGCCAGTTGAGTACACGGTGTTCATGGAACCCAAACGGATCTGGATGGTCCCAGTCCACCCAACAGACAGTCACTACGGTGGAGTCGTTAGAGCGGGCGACGTCAATACCGACCACCACAGGGGAACGCCACCATTGTTTGACTATTGGCATAGATGCGTCATACAAGCGATCTAACCGCTCTTCAGTAACAAACATACCTCGGTCAAGTACCCACTTATTGCAGTATGACATTTGGAATTCGTCTGAGTCTTCTCCAATACGTAGTTTTTCTTTAGCAATAAACTTTGCATAGTTAGAGTTGTACTTGGAAGCAACTTTCCAGTCGTACTCAAAATGACATGGTCGTGTCTTTTTACCGTTGACCATACGTCGTTTGTTGTACTGGATCATTTTGTAAAAATAAGACTTGTTACGGGTAGCCGTTCCTGTAAGGCAAATACTTCCGTTGTTAAACGCCAACATCGGCTTGATTGATTTAGCAATCATGTACTCGTCGGCTTCTTGAGCCTCGTCAATCATGACGAAGTGATACGTCTTTGATTCAATCTTTGCCTTTGGATTACAGGTTTGCATACGGCAAAGCGAACCAGAGTGCTTCAAAGTAATGATGCGACCCTTACCACGGGCACCACCTGATGTTGCTTTGTCATCAATCTCAGGATCTAATAAGAAGTCCATTGCGTGGTCACTAGTGAGTTTGCCAACGATACGACTAAACACCGTGTCTGCTTGGTCTTCTACTGGTGCAAACACGCCACACCAAAAGCCTTTTTCAAACTTCTCAAGCCATGTCGGATATATCTTTGACAACTTAGGCAAGATCACCATGAGTGATGCCATGACGTTAGACAGTACTTCAGACTTACCAGACTGACGTGTAGCCACTACCGTCATTTCTTCACCATCACCAAGGATGACAGATTCAATTAAGCGGTAAGCAATTGGGATCTGATATGGGAACAACTCTACGTTACAAAACTCTTCAGTAAACACAATGATGCGTTTTACCAATTCGTCTATGAACTCGGCTGAGGTTTCGTCCAGTTCCTCTGCTACGTCCTCGGCTAAGAGGTTTTCGTCTAATTCGTCGTCTGTGAGCACAGACTAATCATAGACTAATTAGTAGTCGCTGTTGTCAAACTTCATCTGGAGTTGCGAGTTGTCGTTGTAAATTGGGCGACGTGGGCGCAATTCAGAAATCAAAGCGGCTGAATCCTCAATAATCATAATGAGATTTTTGATGTCAATAAGGGTGTCTTCAGGATTGTCTTCTGACTGCTGAAAGACCTTTGGTGAATACGACTCGGTGACCAAAAACAGGTCATGGACGGCGTTGATAAGGCGACGCTTTTCTCCTGCGTCAATGTTTGATAGTACGGGTTTGGTTGATGTGTTTGACATAGGTTTTGATAGTACCATCGCTATTTCGTAGCGTCAACCCGACTCTGCAATTCTTGCCACAAACCTGACAGTGCTTCAATAGCGTCACCTACTTCGGCATCTGGTCCATCGTGGTACCTCCAACGGTCAAACGATGATCCAAGAATCATGATGCTGGTATCAAACCATTGTAATAGGGATGCTCGGTCTAAATTCTGTAGACGCTTAGGTACTTCTCTTTTAGAAGGTTCTTCTTTTTTAAAAAAGCCCATCACCATAATCCAATCTCTTGTGCGGGTACGTCCATTTCACGACCACCTACTGCTTGTAAAATACCGTCTGTTTCATCAGTGATATTGGCACGCTTACATACCCCAATTTGTAATGTGCGAGTACGGGTACGCAACTGTACGCCTTTACCATGACGCCATGGTTGCCCTAATTCTTTCATAATACCTACACACATCAAAGGTGTATTGGTATTTGCAAAGTCTCTAGCAATCCAATAGATCGGGCCGATGCCGTGAACTTCGTTGTAACTACATTTGAGATTGAACGAAAAACGTGCTCTCTTCATCGCCTGATGCCCTACTGTTTGGAAAGTTATTGAGTACCGAGTTAATATAGCGTCCTTTTGATTGAGCAGACGCAAACGCTTGATAAATATGTTCTGGAACGTTTAAGTATTTCCATGGCGTACCGTGTTTGATAAAGCGAACAAAAAGTGTGCCGTAGAAACCAACAGCCCCAGGAGTACCTTCCATAGCAACATATCTAAAGGCTTCTACACGACTGCTTTCATCTGGTGGGTGATAATAGGTGGTATTTGGATCCCAGTGAATTGGGATCATTTCTGTTGATGTGAATCTCGTTTCATTTGCACGAGTTCGTGTACGCTCTTCTTGAATAGCGTACTGACCTGAGTAATAGTTTAATCCTTCGGAAAGGCGTCCTTTTACATCAGGGTTTAAACCTGGTTTACGTCGTGGTGCCATAAGGCTCTATATTACGCTTGTGGAGGGAGAGTTGCCTCGTAGTCAAGCACTGCTTGTGGCATTGCTTTTCCTTCGGTAAAACGGATGTGCCAACTTTCAGCCCCTGGCATGTCCACTACCTCATGGCTAAAACCAAACTTTTGTTCGTTAGCCAAGAGCCAGTCCATGATCTTCTTGTTGCCAGTGTTGGCAATGTCAATTGCAATACCGAGCATGTGACGTGAGCAGGTCTTAGCATCATCATTAGGAGCCGCTAGAGGAGCGTTGCCCTTCTTCAAGTACCACTTCACACCATTCCACGTACGGGTTGTGGCGTCTGGAATTACTTCCTTCTGGTAGCGAGTAAGGAATCCTTTGGTCTGGGTCTCAATACTGCGGAATGTGTCCCCGCTGGAAGTCGGAGCCAAGACAACACCGTCAGCCTTAGCGGCGGCTTTCATTGCTTCAAAAGCACGAGCGGCGCAATGGTGCATCTGACCACCAACCGACAACTTGCGAAGCATCGCAGGTGTGATCTGAGAAGGCTTCTTACCTTCTAGGTGCTCACAGAATTTGATAGGGACTACGGGCCAAGGCATCTTTGTCATGGCACTATTTTACACCACGTAGGGTTATGTGTAATTACCACTTACCTAATGGGCATTTTGCGTTTTTTAACTTAACCTTCAATGGCATAACACATAAGCATTGTTTACATTGTTTAGTCAAACTAGTCAATTCTGGGCAAGTTGTACAAATGTCATACCTTGCTTTTGCCTCTGGTTCCAGACTTTTTGGTTCTGCTGGATTAAGCATGTCCCAAGGTCGTGTTGAACCAACCCTTTCTTTATACCTTTCCCAAGGTGTCATATTTACACTGTTGGGGGATGGAATGTTCCATCATAGGTCCAACCACTGAGAACTTGCCCCATCAAAGGTTCAGGTACTTCAATAACTTGTGGACTTGATGACATAACTGCAACAAGATATTCAAGAGAAACGCTTACGGTTTGCATCCAAACAACTTCTCCATTTATAACAAATGCGTACCATTTAACTGGTGCAAGTGCATTGAACTTTCGTTCTTCTGGATCAAATACAAGATTTGGTGTATATCCAGAATTGTCACCTTCTGGAATCAATGGTTGGTCTGACATATATTCTCCTGACTAATAATTAGCAAGTTCCATCACAAGCGTACCATGAGCCTATTGACGCATTGCAACCAATGCAACCCGCAGGGTTACCTGAGTAAACAACAATGTCATAACAACAAACTTGGTTTGCAGCGCCACCGCAGAAACCAACGCAACAACAGTTACCTCCCTCAACTTGCGTATAAGCATATGTACAACTGGAGCAGTTAGGTGTTGAGGTTCCAGCCCTAGTTGCTGTATCAGAGGATACAAATCCAGAACGACTTGCAGTAACAGAAACGGTTGCAGAAGCGCCATTTCCAAGACCAGATTGGGTTATAGTTCCACCACTACGAGATACGCTTCCAGCACTAGTACTTATTGTATAAGTATTTGCGGCATCGTAGTTGGTAATTGTAAACGTAAATCCACCAGTTGTTGCGGTTGTGCCACTCAGTGTTGGAGTAGCAAGTTTACCTTGGGATGTTCCAGCAACGGTTCCGCTGTTTGGTGCAAACCCAGTCTTGCTTAAGTTTGCGGTAACTGTGGAAGAAGCGCCGTTTCCTAAACCACTTTGAGTAATGGTTCCCGATGTCTGAGATGCAGACCCAGCATTAGTACTAATGCTGTAGGTTATGGAAGCGTCATAGTTAGTAATAGTGGCTGTCCAACCACCAGCAGTTGCTGTTGTTGCACTGAATGTTGGGGCGGCAAGTTGAGTTTGTGAGGTTCCTGACACGGTTCCGCTATTGGAAACAAAACCAGATCGGCTAACGGTAACAGTGACCGTTGATGAAGCATTGTTACCAAGACCACTTTGAGTGATAGTTCCAGAAGTCTGAGAAGCAGAGCCAGCCGTAGTGCTCAAACTATAGGTGTTGGCGGCATCATAGTTGGTAATCGTTGCAGTCCAACCACCATTAGTTCCTGTAGATGCGCTAAAGGTTGGAGCGGCAAGTTGGCTTTGTGACGTACCAGCAATAACAGCAATAGACGATGAATACCCAGTTTTAGAAACAGTAACGGTAACTGTGGCAGAAGTATTGTTGCCCAATCCAGACTGTGTAATGGTTCCTGATGATTGTGAAACAGAACCAGCAGTTGTTGTTACAACGTAAGTAGCCGCAGCATCATAGTTTGTAATAGAAACTGTCCAACCACCAGAGGTAGGTGTAACAGAACCAAAAGTTGGTATGGGCATTGGAGGGAATACACCAACCCAGTTGTCATTAACTTGACCAGAGCCAGTCCTACTGGTGCGTGGCGCAAGGTCAGAAACTACCGACTTGCCACCCTGCATATTACGATTTCGTGATGGCATAAAGCCCTTAAGCGATTACGTTAACGTATCCGTGGATTGCAATAACGCTACCAGTCGCCGCAAATGCTTTAACGGTAAGGGCTGTTGCGTTACCTTTAAGAATAAGACCTGGAACGATTAAATAAAGTCCGTTTTCTGCTTTGACGGTGTACTCAATGTTTCCGTTAGGGGCAGTTGCTTCACCCCATTCAAGGGTCAACTTTACATCTGAAGCAGAAGTGTTTACGGCATACAACCAAATCTCATGCAGTGTTGTTGTAGTGGTTGAGCCAGTATGGATCAAGGTTCCAGGGGTAGCAGTTGCGGCTACAAGTACGGCTTTGCCATCTGTTGATCCACTAAGGGTTGTTTTGCTATAGATTGCCATGATTGCGCCTAACTGAAGAGTTGATTACTGATAATTACTTGGTCGCTGGTCCAAACGTCTGCATAAATCTTATCAATGGTAACAGACCCTGTGGCTATAGATAGGGAACTTTGGACAAGGCTCCAAGATACACCGTTGTACTGCCAAGTGGTGTTTGCAGAGGTAAAGGTGTCACCAGCCGTTGGTGAGTTGGGGAAATCAATCGCTGGCATCAGGACTCCATTTCTTTTTGGTTATAGGAGGTAGCCATTTGCTACCCTGCAATCTCCATTAAAGTGATGGTACTAGGGTTTGCTTGATACTGAACGTATGCACCATTTGTATACCCGCCAAAACTTGCGTATTGCGTTTTGTAGGTAACAGCACTTGTTGTTGAAGGGCTATCCAAATAAGTTATTGGCACATTACCAATAATGTTGTAACTGTTAAAACCGTTTTTGCCTATTTCTACAAATGCTATAAGTTCCGTTGAGCCACGCATTAGCCGCAAATTGCAGGCGGCTTCAGTAGATGATGTATTTTTTAATACCCCTGCTTGATGTGCCAGTACAAGTATTTTGCTTGAAGTTGAGGACGGTGTGATTGTGGCGGTCAAACCAGTGTCGGCATATGTTGCTGTTGAACTAATAAGTTGTGTGGCAGTTGAACCAGTTACTACCTGTAAAACTGAACCTGTTTTAGTTGCAGCCGCTAACTGTCGCCAAGCCGACCCATTCCAAATAGCCAACACATCCGTGTCGGTTTCATAAATCATCTGCCCCTCAAACGGTGACGCAGGACGAGTAGACGACGTACACACACCAGGCTTAACAATCGACTGCG
>Ga0214921_10006549_pt1 | contig 15888 bp, 26 predicted proteins | sample LL1505_MetaG_FD_177992 | JGI IMG/M metagenome (GOLD analysis project Ga0214921, IMG submission 177992) | Freshwater microbial communities from Lake Lanier, Atlanta, Georgia, United States - LL-1505 | ecosystem: Environmental > Aquatic > Freshwater > Lake | place: USA: Georgia | collected...
CCACGAAAACGAACGCGCGCCGTAAGCACCGCAAGGCGGTGCCATTATGCGCCCAGCAGGCCGACGCCTACGCCCGGGAGGTGGTGGACGGTGCCATCGTTGCGAACGTTCGGGTGCGCGCGGCGTGCGCGCGTTACATCGCGCACCGTGCTGACCCCGACGGCAACGGGGTGTGGTGGGACGAAGACGCAGCCGAGGCTGCGCGCGCGTTCGCGCTGAAGTGCGGCCAGGGCGCAGAGGCTGGGGCAGGGCAACCGCTGGTGTGGCTGCCGTTCCAGTGCATGATCGCCATGCTCATGGTGGCAATGCGTCGCGTGGTCGATGGCCGACGCACCGATACGCCAGCCGTGAAGGTGCTGCTCACGACGATGGCGCGCGGCAACGGCAAGACCGAGTTCGCTGCCAGCCTGATAGCGTCGGCAATGCGCGACCCAACCGGGCGGCTGGAGTTTGCCAGCGTTGCGCCGGACGGTCGCCTGGCGCAGAAGACGTTTGAACGCCTGGCCGTGATGGCGCAAACCTTGGGCGGCGCGGAAGCAGAATGGACCGCGACAGGCGGCAGCAGCCCGGCACACCCGGGCAAAGTGCGGCACGGCGGGCACCGCTACACCAGCCTGCCGTGTACGGACAAAGCACTGGACGGCCTGACGGTGCGGCTAGTGGTTGCCGACGAAGTGGCGCGCATGGAACGCGCGTTCGGTCGCCTGCTGACAGGTCTTGCCAAGTTCGCAACCAGCCAAGCGTTGCTAATCACGACGCCCGACCCCGAGCAGCGCACGCGCCCGATTGCGGGGTATTTGGACGCCTGCGAACGCGCGCTGGACAGCGGCGAAGCGTTCCCGGCGGGCTGGTGGGCACTGCTGTACGGCTTAGACAGGGATGACCAGGCGGCGGATCCATCCACCTGGCAGAAAGCGCACCCCGCGCTGGGGGTGCTGATCGACCGCAGCCAGTTGGAATTGGCCGCCCGCACCATGCTTGAAAGCGGCGATCCAGCGCAAATTGCCGAGTTTGAAACGCAACTTGCGTGCCGCTACCACGAAGTAGCAACCACCGATATTGACCTGTCTGTCTTGGAACGGCAGATGGAAGACACCGATTGGACGCGGCTACGCGGCGCGCCCGCCGTCATCGGGCTGGATCTTTCGCGCGGTGGATACGGTTCACAGTGTGACCTAACAGCCCTGTGCATCATGGTGGTGGACGGGAACGTCATCCGCGCGCGCAATATCTGCTGGTGGGCTGGCATGGACATGGCCCTGGACGAACGCCGTAGCAAATGTCCCATCGGCGCATGGGTGGAGCAGGGCTACTTGCGCAAGATGCCAGGCGAATGGCACGACATGGAGGTAATTACGGCGGCACTAGAAGACGCCATGCAGACCTACGAAGTGCGAAAGATTGGCGTGGACCCGCACCCATCCCAGGCGAGATTCGTTCGCAAATGGCAGGACCGTGGCTGGCCGGTCGTCGCCATCGACCAATCCATCCGCACGATGGCACCCGCCTGGAACCTGTGGGGCACGCTGCTGAAGTCGAAGCAACTGTTCTACCAACCCGACCCAGTGCTGCGTTCCGCGCTGAATGCGGTGCGTCTAATCCGTGACAACGTGGGGAACACGCGCCCTGTGAAGGGGCGCAGCGCAGGCAACACGGACGCGGTGGTCGCTGGCAACATGGCTGCATTCCTGATGGAGAATCACCAAGTACGCGAAGCCACCGGGCTGGTGCGTAGCAGGTGTCCCATTGGATAGTGCAAGTACGGAATAAACGCTTGACGATGCGGGGCAGAATTGTTCCATGCCGCGCGTGGGATTCCTCTCGCGCATCTTCGGCTACTCCAACGCGGTGGTGGTCTACAACACCCCACCCGCGTCGGCACCCGTCGCCATCACGCAGATTCCTGCGGTGGTGCGCGCCATCCAGCTGATTTCCGCCGACATCGCGCGCCTGCCGATCAGCATCGAACGCGAGGACGGCACGCTGGTGGATTCGCCTGTGGCGTCGCTGCTGAACCGGGAAGCCAGCCGCTGGCAGTCTTCCTTCGAATTCCGACGTTACCTCACGTCATGCGCGCTGAATGACGGTAACGGAATCGCCGTTCTGCGCCGCGACAACAACGGGATGGTGGTCGAACTGCAGCCCGTGCCCATCGGTTCCGTAGTTGCGGAACTGACCGAGGAGGGCGTGCAGTACCGGATCAACAACGTCGTGCTTACGCAGGACCAGGTGCTGCACCTGGGCGCGTTCCCCGATCCGATGAATCCCGCGTGGTTCGTGTCGCCTATGGACGCGTCGGGATTTGCCATGCGCCTGGCCGCAGACCAGGAATCAGCGCACAGCGCGCTGATTAAGACTGGCAGTATGGGCAAGGTTGCAATCCGGCACCAGGGCGCGCTGTCCGACGAATCCGTGGAAGCCATTCGCAACGCCTGGCAGACGATGCACGCCACCGCAGACGGTGCCAGCCGCCCGCTGATCCTGCGGGAAGGCATGACTGCGGAACGCATTAGCCAGGAAACCAGCACCAGCAGCATCGACTCCCGGCGTTTCAGCGTGCAGGAAATCGGGCGCGCGTTCGGCGTGCCTCCCGAAATGCTGTTCCAGCAGGGCGGCGGCGCGCTGTCCAGCCAGGCGGAAACCGCGCGCGCCTACGCCGACGGCGCAATCAGCGCATGGGCAACGGCGTGGGAATCGGAACTGACGCGCAAACTGTGCGCGCCCGGCGAGTACGCAGTCGTTGACACGCGCCCCATCACGCGCGGCAGTCTGAAGGATCAGGGCACGGCTTGGAGCAAGTTGGTCCTTGCAGGCATCGCCAGCCCGAACGACGCACGCCTGGCAATCGGCCTACCGCCGCTGGTTGGTTACGACACGCCGACGGTGTCCATGCCTGGCGGCGCAGCCGCTGCCGCGTTCGCACCGGAAACGGAGGGCACGGGCAATGATTGAAATCCGTACCGGGACGCTGCGCGCAGACGCTGGAAAGTTGGGCGGCTATGCCGCCATCTACAACGCGCCAAGTAAGCCGCTGACCATCCGTGGCCTGAACGGCGGCAAGCCGTTCGTGGAACGAATTGCGCCAGGCGCATTCGATGGCATCGAGGGGCGCAACGTGTCGCTGCTCGTTGGGCACGACCGAAGCCAACTGCTGGCGAACAGTGCTTCCGGCCTGCTGTCGCTGCGTTCCGATGGCACTGGCCTTGCCTACGAAGTGACCCTGCCGGACACCCAGCGCGCCCGCGACGTGCGCGCGCTGGTTGAAGCGGGCGTTATGACGGAGATGTCTTTCGGGTTCTACGTCAAGTCTGACACCTGGAACGGATCGGAACGGACCCTGCAGTCTGTCGATCTGCGCGAAATTTCGATTATTGAGGCGACCGGCGCTGCTTACCCGCAGACAAGTGCCGAAGCGCGAACCAACAGCAGCGGCGTTGCCCGTCTGCGTCTGCGATTGAGGAGCATCTAATGAAGATTGCCGAAATGCATGAGAAGCGCAAGGCACTGACTGCCGAACGCGACACGATTCTGACCGCGTCCGAAATGACTGTCGAGCAGGAAGCGCGCGGCCACGAAGTCGCCAACGAACTGCAGAAGATCGACGGCGAGATCCGCGCCGCGCAACTGCGCGAACGGTTCGCGTCCTACAGCGCGATGGAAAAGGCTGTCGAAGACGGCAACAAGCGCAACACCGATTGGACCGCCACCACCGAGTACCGCGACCAGTGGCTGGGATGGTGCCGTGGTGGCCGTGCGCCGGAAACCCGCGCCATCGACACCGCGTCATCCAGCGGCGTGCTGGTGCCCAAGGTCTATGAGGCTTCCATTCTGAAGTACCTGGAACGGAACACCGTGGTGCGCAACCTGGCTGACCTCCGTACGGGCGTCAAGGGCAGCGTGACCATGCGCGTCAACACCCTTGAGACCGATGCCGCTACGTCTTCCTTTTGGACGACGGAAGCAGCCAATACGCAGACCGCCGTCGACGGCGCGTGGACTGAAGTCAACATGAACCCCGTCGGCGGCCTGCCGAAGTCGGAACTGACGCAGTGGGTTGTGCGGCAGTCGGATTTCGACATTGAAACCGAAGTCATGGACAACCTGCAGCGGCAGATTGCCCGTGGCCTGGAGTACGGCTACACCATCGGCAGCGGCATCAACCAGCCCGCTGGCCTGTTTAAAAACGTACCGAACTTCAAGGGTCTGGTGAACAGTTACAGCGCGGCGCACGCCAGCGGTGCAGGTTGGGATGCTGCATTCACTGTCGCACGCCTGACCGAACTTCGCTACAAGACGCTGCCCGCCGAGTATTGGTCGTCGGCTGCGTGGATCATGTCGCAGGATGCGTACTACGCTATTGCGCAGTTGGTCGCTGCGTCCGGGTCCAATGTGCCGCTGTTCGTGCCGTCGTCCGACGCTGGAATCACCAACGCCGCACCGTTCACGCTGATGGGTCGCCCGGTCTACATCGCACCGTACGCCCCGGGCCGTCAGACGGCAGCCGTGGCGAACAGCATCCCGCTGATGTTCGCAAACGTGTCCGAGGCGTTCGCCATTCGTGAGTGGGGCGGTGTGAATATGTTCCGCGATGATGTCACCACCCCCGGCCTGGTCAAGTTCCAGGGCATGGTGTTCGCCAACAGCGGCGTGGTCCGGCCCAAGGCCGTCGCTGCCCTGCGCATCACGCTGACCTAATAGATCCTTTCATCCGGCAGGGGTGGGTGGGGAAACCCACCCACCCCGCGCTGTGAGGATTCCGATGCCCATCGACTATGCCAAGGTGCGGAACTGGTCCCGGAAGGGCCACACCGAAGACGACCCCGCGCTGGCTATGGCGTGGGAATCGGCAAAGGCCGAACTGGAAAAGCGCACCGGGTGGTGCGTGGATCCGGTCACGCGCTACCAGTACGTTGCTGCCGAACCGGACAACGACGAACGGCTGGTGCGTTTGGAACGCCAGCCAGTGACTGCGGTTGTTTACGAAACCACACCGACCGCAGTCGTACTGAAGACGGCCATTCTGAACGGGATTTACTACGCGCAGATGCCGCTTGGAATTACCTACCCGGTCACGTTGACGGTATCTGTCGGAAGTAACACGCTGGATCCGCTGCTGGAAATGGCACTGCTGCAGCGCACGATCCAGTTGGAAGCAAGTCGCGGCGATGACACCGTGACGCTGCCAGGAGATTATTGGGATCGGATCTGCGCCATGATGGGGAAGGGCATCGGCTGATGGCCGGGCACGTTCCAACCGGGATGCTGCGGATCCCCATGACGGTGCAGAACCCGGTGCGAACCGTGGACGCTTTCGGCCAGGCGGATGAATCATGGATCAGCATCGCAACGGTGTGGTGCCACGTCGAAGTTGCCAACACGATGGAAGTGGTCGATGACATGGGTCCAGCGGTGCGCACCGATTGGCGGATGCTCGCTACCTGGCACCCCTCAATCACAACCCGCAGCCGATTGCAGTGGACCGACCGTGGCAGCACCCGCACGTTCAACGTGCGTGCCTGCTGGGACCGCGACCAGCGGCGCAGACGGCTGGAAATCGAAGCAACGGAGGTGCTACCGTGATTAAGTTCACCGCTGATTCCTCCTCTGCCCAGGCTGTCCTGAATGGCCTTCCCCGTGCGCTGTCGGAGTCGATACGGAAAAAGGCCATTCGGGCAGCCCTGCAGCCGTATGTGAAGACGCTACGGCAGCGGTGGCAGTCGGCGATTTACCGTGGCAAGGCACCGCACCGCAAGGCAATTGCGGCTGCGACGCAGTTGTCTTCCCCCAAGCGCATCGGCAGCGGCGACACAGCCACCATGCGCGCCGCGCTGGGCGTCCAGTACGGGCGCAAGGGCGGTGCAAAAGCCCGTGGACGCCAGCGCATTTACCACCTGCTGGAACAGGGATTCAAGCACGTTGGATCCGGCAGGTCGATTCCTGGTGCCAATCGCAGCCTTGCGTGGTCGCACGCCAACCTGTCGCGCGCGATGCAAGACGTGGCGGACCAAATCATCATCCAGGCGCGCAAGGCGTTGGGGGATAAGAATGTCCGTAACTGACATCCACAAAGCGATATTCGACCTCCTAGACGGCACAGGCAACGCAGTCTGCAGCGGGCTGCGCACCGCTGCAACGCCCACACCGTGCTACGTCTACGAGATCACAAACATGGAAATGGCCGTGCAGATGCGGGGCGCGGGTGCGCTAAACCACTGGACCGTCGGCGTCGAAGTGAACTGCGTTGCTGATACGGTGGCTGCGGTCTGCACGCTGATTGACGACGTGGTCGCGGAACTGGACAACGGCCCGCTGAACTACACGGCACTTGATTGCAGCATCGCGCTGGCATCGTTTGCCATCGCGTTCAGCACCGCTACGCCCGATGACGGGCAGCAGGACGCGGAACGCGTCGGCACCATCACTCTGACCCTATTGGTCCAGGAGGACTAACTATGGCACTTATTGCAGGCTACGGTGGCACGGTTTCGTTCAGCGGGCAGTCTTCCACGAAGGCAAAGTCCATCACCATCAACATGGAACGGGATTCGTTGGACGTGACGCAGATCGGTGATTGGATCACCAAGCGAGCACCTGGACGAGTCCGGCGTTCGGGCAGTCTGTCCCTGTATCGAGACACGGCAACGGATACTGCGCTGCGCACGCATATGTTCCCGACAACGTTGGTGGCTGCTGCCACCGCAACGTTGACGCTGGCCTACACCGACCAGGGCAGCGTGGCTTACGCGTCAATGAACGTGCAAATCACCAGCGCGACTATTTCTGATGATGGAACGGGCGCGGCTATGTGGGAACTCACTTGGGAGGAACAGGGTTGAGTATTGACCCGGCCAAGATCGCACCAGCCGCGCCGCGTACCGTCGAAATCGACGGTATCGGTCCCGTGCTGATCCGACGCCCGCGCCTGGCAGACGTGCTGACGGCGAACGCAAACCCGTACTGGTGGGTGGCCTGTTGCACCTGCCAGGACGGATCCCCGCTGTTCGCGCCCGGCACGGACATCGGATCCATCGACGCGGAAATCGCCGGGGCACTTATTGCCGAGGTGAACGCCACCCGCCCTACACAGCCGCCGAAAGGCGGCACTGGCGCATAGCCAGCCCGGAGCAGCGACTACAGATGGACGCAGCACTTTCTAACCACCTGACCAGTGAGGAACGCAGGGAACACCTGCTGGGCGTCATCGCCTGCGCACTGACAGGGCAGCGTCCGCATCAACTGTTCCCGTGGCTGCGCACGGATCCGGGGGTGTTCAATGGCTGACAAGTCAATGAAGGCCGTCATTGTTGCCGAGGTCGACCCGCGTGGCGTGGCAAAGGGGGTGGCTGCCACCAACAAGGAACTGCAGAAACTCAACAAGTCTGCCGCGAGTGCGTCCACGTCGGCGGCGATATCCGCTGGCATCAGCATGGCAGAGATGGGTATGTCTGCGCTGCAGCAGATTTTTTCCGCCGTTGATAAGCGGTTCGGCGAACTGAACGCCATTGCGAACAAGTATTCCGCCGCAGCGGCAGGCGCGCGCATTGCCGCAGACGTGGCCGCCGTCCAGGACAACGTGCGGATAGCAAAGGCACTTACCCCCGGCGCGATTCAGGCTACCCAAGCAGAATCCGACATCAAGGCAGGCGAAGCCGCGCGCATGGAACGCAACGCGGGCGCGATGAACGCCGGGATGGGTGCTACCGCCAGGTTGAAGTCGAACATGGGTTCGATTGCCGACATGGGCATCGAACTGACCGGATCCGTGATAAGCGGATGGGAAAGGGTGTTAAGCGGCGATTTCGCTGGTGCATTCGGCACTAGCGAAGGTGGGCGGAACCAATTCGGCGAACTGTTCAACGCGCAGAACTACGCCTATCAGAACGAAACACCAGGACGCGGCATGGCTGGAAGCACCGAGATGGCAGAGCAAACCGAGGTTCTGAAGCAGATCCGCGACAGCCTGAAAGGTGGCCGCTAGTGGGAACATGGACTATCGCAGAACGCGCTGGTAGCCGCCTGTGGTCAATCGGGCAGAAAGGCGTGGAATCGACCCTCACCTGCACCTACATCGTGCGGTGGTCGCCAGCGTCTGATGCAGACCCGTATCCCGGCGACTCAAATATGTTGCTGCAAGCCGGGATGCCGCGACCGACAAATCGCCCGCCATCGGAAATCCACAAAGACGATGCGTGGGTCAAGCAGATGATTTGCCGGACGGTTTCGCTTGTCCCCGAATCTTCGCGTCCGTACGCGTGGCAGGTGCAAGCCGTCTACACGTCCAACGTGAATCCATATCCCACTGGCATCTATGCGAAGCAGACCAGGACGGCAGGGGAAAGAACCTTGAACCAGTACCGTGGCTACACCACGTTGCCTGCAAACGGCACCGTCAGCTGGCCGCCGACCGACATTGGCGGAACCAAGTTTGATCTGCATGGGACGCCGCGCCCGCTGCCAATCGCCACTGAAACCATCACGCTGGAATACATCCACGACCGTACTAGCACCAGCGCAACCAACGTTGCCGCAGATCCCGATTGGTACACCTTCGGAGCAAACCAGGGCACACGGAATAGCACCGTGATGTTCAACAACAACTACAAAGTGGGCACCCTGTTGTATCGCGGTTGCCAGGCGACGTTGGAGCAGGAGTGTTGGCGATTGGTCCACGTTTGGCAGTTCGACAACCTGATGCACCTTGAACAAGTTCCGTGCCCAAACACAACGGGCGCGCCCATTCTGACGCCTGGCGGAACCTTCGCTGGGCAGCAGGTCTTCCAAACTGACAAAGTCGGCTGGTACCAGCGGTATACGACCCTGGCCGACCATACGGCCATGCTGCCAGCGGACATCGTGACCGAACTTGGGAAGGCGTTCCCGAAGGTGGCACCGTGACGTACTTCAATCCGCTGTTTAGTGGTGGGTTGTTTGGCAAGGCCAACGCGGCAGTATGCAACGCCTGGACGGATGCGGCGCGGTTCTCAACCGAGAACCAGGAACCAGTGAGATGGGCAGCAGCACAGGCCAAAAAGGCACTCGTGGTTGCGCGCGCGGTCTGCAAGATCAGTGCCGCCACTTCCATCGGTTCCAACAAGTGGAATTACACCATCGCGCTGTGGACGCCAGTTGGCGCGTCGGGGCTGACGCCGAACACATCCGACCAGTGGTTCACCAGCACGACCTGCAAGAACCTGCGCGAACAGTTCAACGACGCCACTACTGTCGATGGCATGGACATTTCTTCCCCTCCGGCAACTGTCGGACCAGTGGGAAGCGTCTTCACTGCTGGCGCGTGGCGTGTCACCGACCTGAATGCCGTCGCCGAGGTGTCGATCATTTACGACACGGCTGGCAAAGCCTACGCGTACTTCGACCGACCAAACCCTATTAGGTGTTCCTGATGCCAAATCTTCAACTGTCTACCTACATTGGCACGCAGACGTTTGCGCCAGGATCGGCGTTCACGCTGGATTTCCATGTGCGTGAAGTGGGCGGAGGCAATTTCAATTGGACGGGGTACACGCCGAAGGCGCGGCTAACCGTCGGCAGCGTGTCTGTGAACGTGACCGGAACTGTTGTTTCGGCTGTTGGTGGCACCGCCACCTGCAGTTGGACCGCAGCGCAGACCGCGACGCTGGCGCGCAGCGCGTGGGGCACGATCACGTTGTACGCCGACCCGACCGCCACCAGCGAGAACCTGCATATTTCAGACATCAACGTACAGACCGAATCGGAGGTAATCCCATGATTCAGAACATGATGCGGAAGGGCATGGCTACGGGGTCCAGCGGATTCGCTGGCGTGACACTTAATTTCGGAAGCCTGGACACGGTTTCATCTATGGAACTTCCACCGCACTGGGCTAACGATTCGGGCGGGGATCCGTTAAAGGCGTTGGCGAAAAACGTATCGCTTGCGCCCCTGGTGGGCGGTGCCACAATTTCGCTAACTGCTGTTCCGACGTTCATGGGTCCGCCCACCCTCTACTACTCAAAGAACGACGGCCCCACGATTACCTATTCGGCACCGTTCACAGTTCTTGCATCGGATTCGCTGAAGATTGGTGGTGGGCCGCCTGCAGGTTTTAACGCAGCAGGTGCAATCGTCGTGAACGCAGACGGGCAGACCGTTTCTTCCATCGCCTACTACTGGGCAGACGAAAGTTGAAACTGGCCGCAGCCGCAATTCTGTTGACGCTGGCCGGTTGCACCAACCACACGGCAGCGATTGCCCATTCGGCCATTGATGCCCGCCAGGCGTTGGGGTCTGCCATAGTCCACGTCGATGCAGCGCGCCGCGACCTGGACGACCTGCAGGCATCGGTGGATGACGTATCGAAGCACGTAGCGTTTGTTTCGGATGACGAACACCCGATCTACGTCACCCTGCAGTACGTTTCCGTGGCGGCGATTGTCATCGGCGGCGCAGCCGCCCTATACACGATTCGGAACTGGATACCCATCCCATGAACCTGGCACCGTGGCAATACACGATATGGATGGCGTCGCTGCTGTTTGTCACCTTCGCGTCGGGGTGCAGCATCGGGCTGACGGCAGGCCGCAAGCAGAAAGTGAAGGCATCGAATGCTCGCAAACGTTGAACTGGCATCGGCAGAAAGTCTTTTGGGCAGTCTTGCATTCGCGGCTGCGATGGCACTGTCCGGCCTGATCGCCGGATACCTGGTCTGCCGTCGGAGCAGGGAAATCAAGTGAGTAGGCGTCGATGCTGCTGCGGTGGCACTTGCACCAATGGCAACTGCGCTTCTGTTGTCACGGCGTGTGCTACCAGCGGATTCATTATTCCGTCGGTTCGCATCAGCGCATCGGTGCGAATCCCCGGCTGCTACCAACCGAACTGCGATACCTATGACGGCGGGCCAGGAGGTTCGTACGAAGCAGTTGGACCTACTGGATGCATCAGGTGTTGGCCACAGTACATCAACTATCCGGACTGCGTTCCGTGCCGAGATGATCTTCTGCTAGGCGATAGTTACTGGGGAAATTCAAACATCACCTACACACCTGCCGATCCACGCACTTTCAATTTGACTTGCGATTACAGATGGAACGAAGGGTGGTACGCGGTAGATCGCAACTGCGGTCCAGGATCTCCCGAGTTCAAGTGCTACGACGGCACCACACTGGTGGAAGCCGGTTGCGCGTTCTTGCAATACAAGTCCGTGAGTCGATCCCATACCTTTGGTCCAGGATCATGGAAACTGTGTGGCGGCGGAAACGCGTCTTCCCCAGTGGTGAGTATTGCAGCCTATTACGGGGAACTGTGTGGCGGTTGCAGCGATCAGCCACAACCGTGCTGCTGCGATGATTGCACAGACTGCGAACAGATTCGGTGCGATTTCATTTTCATGGAAGGCAACACGCCAATCAAGCAGGGACGAATGCGTGGACGCATTCTGCAAATGATCCCATGCAGCGGCCCGACGTTCAATCCGTCCCAATGGTGGTGCGGCGCTGGGTGTTCAGGAAATCCAGAGGACAACGGATACTCTCGTATTACTGTTGAACTTCTCGCAGATATCCCAACTACAGCCATCAACGCAAACAACATTTTCCAGTGCGATGGAAGTCTGATCCCAAATTCACCGGGCAGAGTTACTCTCCCCAGGGCGTTGTCGTTTGCGCAACTTGGATTGGCTGACGCTGATGGCGAGTTTTGGTGTGTGACCCAGGGATCAGTGATTGCCACGTTTAGAAAGTGCCGAAACTCCGTGGACTCACTGGCAAACAAGTGTCAGATGGAAAAAGGCATCTACGAATTGGTCTACGTTGGTCCACCAGGAACCTGCGCGATCCCTTCAAATGACTGCATCACGATTGACGGAACTCCGTGCAACGTGAAGGAAATGATGGATCTGCTCAATAGAATTGGTTGGGGCATCACTGTGGAGGTTCTCTGATGGCGTTGTACTCGTTCAAGGACGGCAAGACGTACAAAGACGGCGTCGAAGTAAGTCTTGCAACGCCAAAGCCCACGCATGGCTTGGGCGACGTGGTGGGCGTGGTTGCCAGCGGGATGGGCGTGCAGGCCAGCCCGGGATGCGGCTGCGCCAAGCGGAAACAGGTGCTAAACCGCTGGACGCCCGCCTGGTTGTCCAGGCTGATTTCGAGGATTCTTACTGGTTGATCGTGGGGCAAACGCGCTACGATCCGGGAATGAATCCAAGCATTCGGACGGCTATGGAACGAAGGGACGCCACCAGGGGCGAATGGTGGCTGGCGCGCATGGATACCGACCCGCCAGGCCAATGGACGTTAACGGCGGACCCGGCTGGCCCGTGGGATTGGCGGTTCAAAGTCGGTTCCTGCAAGTCGCGCGCGGTGCAACGCCTGCGCGCAGCGGCAGATAGGGAAACGCATAACCAACGCAGGTTACGGGGCGCGTCTGAACACGCAGAAATTTCTGTTACGGGGCAGGGAAAGTTGCTTGAAATCCGGCGGCTGGTCGATAGTATCCGTGCCAAGCGCGGATTGCACCAGTTTGCGGTGGATGCTGATAACGTTGCCCCTGTTTAACAGATTGCAATTTATCATAACACGCATTCAACCAATTTAGCGAACCTTTCCGCGCTCCAGCCACTGGAGCAAAGATGACCGGACAAGATGAAAGGACGGCGCAGACGCGCCGACGGGCGCGGGTTCTTGCAGTTGAGAACGCGAAGCAAATCAGGATCGGGGAATCGGTTTATCAGTCGCTGATTGCCGAAGCGGTGGTCGCCAAGCGCAGCGTGCGCGGCCAGGCTGAATTCCTGATCACGATGGGAATCCAGCGCGTGATGGAACTGGAAACGCGGGGTGCCGCGTGAGTGCCATCCAGTTGCACAGCCCGATGGAACTGCACACCCGGAACCAGCAGGCAATCACTGCCGTGCGGGACGTGGTGCAGACCCACTACATGAACCGCATCCAGGGGCGCGCCTACCTCATGGTGGCAGGGGCGCAGGCCATCGCCACCGCCCTGGGCTACACGACGGGCATCGAATCGGTGCGGCACGTCCCGGCCACCGATGACCTGCCGGGCTACTGGGAGGCAACCGCTACCGTCATGCAGTCGGGGCAGGTGGTTGGGCGCGGCGTCGCGTCCGTGTTCGATGACGAACGCCCCTGGAACAGCCGCCCGCATTTCGCCCGCCAGGCGATGGCGCAGACCCGCGCCACTGGTCGCGCGCTGAAGGGTGTCATGGGCTGGGCGTGCGCCATCATCGGCGCGGAAACCTCGCTGGCTGAGGAGATGCCACAGGACGAAGCGCAGCCGTCGCAGGACGGCACCGAGGGCGTCCGACGCCTTCCAGTGCGTCCAGGTGGAACCAAGCCCACCAAAGGCGAATCCGGCCCGCTGCGCGAAGTTCGCGGAGTTTGTTCGGCAGTCAAGACGTTGACCAGCAAGGCCGGGAAGCCGTACTACCGGATTGCCTTGGAAGGCGAACCCGGGAAGCCCAACCCTGAGTGGACATCCTTCAAGCCGCTGCCGGATATGTCCGGGCGGATGGTGAAGGTGGTGCTTGAAACGCAGACCAACAAGCAAGGCGAACGCGGCGAAGTGTGTATCGACGTGGTCGATTTGGAGGTCTGACCCATGCACGGGGAAGCGTGGTGCGGGTTGCTGAACTGGCACCCCGAATACACCCCCGACGAATCCGATGTCGCCTGGATCAACCAGGTGGCGATGCGTCGCACGTCCAACATCGGGGGCATTCCGAACCGCCAGCAGCGCAGTGTGGGCGTTGGCGTTCGGACTCCCGAGGAACGTGCGCGCATCGACTACATCGGCGTGGGCGGCGAGTGGGCGGCGCGGATGTGTCTCCGCCTGCCCACCCGCTGGGATGACCAGGCGCGCAAGTACGGATCCGACATGGAACTGAACGGGCGCACCATTGACGTGAAGACAACTAGCCGGGCATCCGGCGACCTGATCGTGCGCATCGGCGGCATTGAAGCCGATGCGTATCTGCTGGTGGTCGCTACGGGGTCGCGGTTTACGGTGATTGGCTGGGCTACGAAAGAGGAAATTAAGGATGAACGGAACACGGGACGCATGGAAGATCGGTACGTCTTCCCCCAAGCGCGGCTGCGATGCATCACAACCGTCAACGCATGGACTCTTACGGGATGAAGTGTGGGCGTCCCCCATGCGGGCTACGGCCAAGATCGTGCTGCTAGCCCTGTTGGACTACGGCAAGTCGGCTTATCCATCCCAGGCGAAATTGGCCGCAAAGTGCGGCCTGTCGCGTCGGTCGCTGCAGATGGCAATCGACCAGTTGCGCGCTGCTGGATGGCTGACCACGACCACCCGTGGGAAGGCACTGCGCTACGTCGTGATGCGCAATCATTGCGCATCGACCTGCGCAACCATTGCGCCGGAGATGCGCAAAGGTTGCGCCGGAGATGCGCAAAATTTGCGCAGGGATCCTAACCCCATACTTAACCCCATACCTAACCCCCCGGTGGCTGACGCCACCAACGGAGGGTGGGAGGTGGATGGATGGGTATGGGATCGGATCCTGCAGCGTGACCCCCGAGCAGACGCAACCCGCCAGGCGAACGTCTGCCGGAGGGTAATGGCACAGCACGCGGTGCCCGAGCATGACCAGCGCGAAGCCTGGGAGGTTCTCACGACCCACTGGGCGCGCACTGGGGTGGACGCGTACGCCAAGTTGGCGACGCTTACGGAAGACATGAAAGGCGTACACAACGCCAGCAAGGTGCTGATGCACCGGATTAGGGGGGTGGCATGACCGAGATTCCAAAGAACATCCGTGAACCGTGGGAACGCCTGCTGAAGCGGGCACAGCGCAGCATTTCGACGGGGTCCATCCCCGTGGACGTGGTGGAAGACCTGATCGCCGTTGTCGTGCAGCAGCACGAAGACGCCTGCGCCGAAGCAAAGCGATGGCGCGACCGGGAACGGTTCCTGGAACGGCAGATCGTGATGTGCGGCGGCGGGTTCGACAAGCGCGGCATGGAAGGCGAACCGCGCGGGTTGATGGTGAAGCATGGCATTCACACTGTGGTGGAGGACACACCATGACCGACGTTGTGAGTGGCGTCGATGTGGGCGCTGGCGCGCGTCGCGCTGGCGCCCACAGCCGCCGCAAGGGCAAGAACGGCGAACTAGAAGCCTGCGTAGTCATGGAAGCCGTGCTTGGCTTCCCCTGGCGGCGCACCGCCCAGCGGCGTGGCGACGGCACGGCAGACATCGAACCCGTGGACGGTGGGCGCATCGCCATTCATGTCGAAGTGAAGCGTTACCAGGGGGGGTTGAAGTGGTGGACCAACCGGCTGACGGGATCGGATCGGGTTCACCTGGTCGATGCAAGTGGGTTGCTGATCGCACGAGTTGAGGCGATTCGTCACGCCATGTTGCAGGACGGCGACCTAGGGACCGCACCACGGCAGGGCTGCGCCGAGAAATGGATGAAGCAAGCCGTTCGGGATGCGGAAGACGGGCTGATCCCGGTGGTGCTGTGCAGGCAGGACAGGGGGCCGTGGATCATGGCATGGCGTTACGCCGATGACGATGCGCTAATGGCCGTTCTACGCAGGGCAATGGCGTGAGGCGCATCCGATTCGACGGAGGGCTAGGAACGCCTGCTAGGGCCATTCCCGTGGCACGCAGTAGGGGCGGCACCTGGACGCGCACCGCCAAGTTGCATAAGGCGTGCAATCCCCAGTGCGCGCACTGCGGCAGCATCGTTGATTTGCAGACCGACCACATCGTCCCGCTGCATCGCGGTGGCACCAACGCATGGGGCAACCTGCAAAGTCTGTGCGCAAGTTGCCACCACATCAAGACTTGCAAAGATTTGGACGCACGATGACCAAGAAACGCACCCCCCCTACCCCCCGGGGGGGGTCTATTTCTGACGGGCAC
>Ga0214921_10006550_pt1 | contig 15880 bp, 6 predicted proteins | sample LL1505_MetaG_FD_177992 | JGI IMG/M metagenome (GOLD analysis project Ga0214921, IMG submission 177992) | Freshwater microbial communities from Lake Lanier, Atlanta, Georgia, United States - LL-1505 | ecosystem: Environmental > Aquatic > Freshwater > Lake | place: USA: Georgia | collected 2015-05-28
TTTTTTGACCTGGAAATTAAAAAAATTTTTTACTGTTTTAAATACATAATTTTTTTTGTGATTTGCTGGTCACCCCATCGAATTACTGCAAAATAAATTCCATTAGATACTTCTATTCTAGGCTCCCAGCTGAATTGATGCACACCCATCTCGTTACTCAGTGCAGTTTCCATTATTTTTTTACCTGACAAATCTGTTATTACTAAAGTAGCTTGGCCATTTTCAGGCAGAGAATAATAAATATTCGTTTTTTCAGAGGAAGGATTAGGAGAAATATCCATCCATAATTTATCCTCTGGCCATTTATAATCATTAATGCCCATATTTATAAAATTGGTTTCCTCCTCTTGCGCATCACAATTAAATTGAACCCGTATGGGAATTGGCGTTGAAAAAGAGGTAAAACAGCCTGAAATGGGTAAGGTATATTGAACCCTGTATTCAAGTGTTCCCAGTCGGTTGGTAGGTGGACTATACGTTGACAGGGTATCCTTTAGCAAATAAATGTAGGAAGTTCCAGGAATCCTATACTGCCATACAAACCGAGGATTAGGATGAACGGGGTTGGTACCAATCACCCTCAATTGAATAGGTTTGTTTAAACAAACCAAAGTATCTGTTGCGCTAACCAATATGCTGGGTTGTTCCGAAATGGTGGCCTTTAATATGTTTGAGGTTAAAGTGCCACAACCAAATACGGGATCAATCATTCTGGCACGGTAGGACAATCCTGATGGCAATCCAGCATTCAATTTATATCTGCTGAATTCTGAGGAAGCAAGCCAGGTCCAGTTTAAGGAATCTGGACTACTTTCCCATGTATAGGTTGTCAGATTGCCACCACCTAATTTTCTGGCATCCAGGAAGAGATTACCTCCTGTACAAACTACTGTATCTGTTTGAGTTATTGAAAAAGTGGGCATTCTCCTAACCAAAACAGAGAGGGTATCCGAATAGGTGGGTTGGCAATTAAACCATTTTGATCTGACTGCGACTCTAAAGAAATATACCCCTGCCGTATCAGGAGTATGATTATAGATATTTCCTGTAGCTCCTGATATCGGTCGCCAGTCAGATAAACTATCACGCACTTCCCATTGATAATTGATGGAATCTGTGAAGGGCTGAGGTTTAAAAGTGGTATATAAAACATTGGTTGAGCCAACACATACCTCTTTATAATTTACATTCAGTTTAGCTTTTGGTGCTAATAAGCCTTGTATGGCGAGATTATTTGAATAGATATATCCACAATTTGTTCCTCCTTCCATGACCATCCTGATATAGTACAATTGTGGGGTACTTACCGTTAAATTTTCAATGGGTTTTGTAGCTTCCAATATCGTAAACCAATTGAGTTTGTTTACACTATATTGCCAGAAATACCTCCTTCCAGGTTGTGTGGTCTGATTGGAAGTAACTTTAAAAAATTCTCCAACACATATCTCTATGGTTGGTGAGGAAATAAATACACCTGGGAGATTGACACCGGCTATTTTTATTCCTGGGGTAATCACGGAATCACATAAATAATTGGGAAGTACCGCAATCATCCTATAAAAATTAATCCCTGGATTTACAAATGACCTGTAAATAAAACTATTAGCCTCTGGAATCGTTTCCCATTGCACACTGTCTGCACTGATTTGCCATGCATATCTGATTGTTCCAATATAATTTGGTGTGACGGGTGCCCTCATTTCAAAAGCTTCTCCCGCACAGTACTGGGTTTTAATGGTGGATATTTGTGCACGATAACGGGTGATTATTTTTACCAATGCAGGGGTTGCGCTCGTTTCAGGACAATTTCCTCCTTTTGCCTGCAAAGTTCCTCTGTAATATAAAATGCTTGCCTTAGACGTTGGAACCCGATATTGACTTTCATTTGCGCCTGCTATAGAATCCCATCTTAAACCGTCAACACTGGTAAACCATCTATACTTCAATTTATCCTCCTCTAAGATATTTGAACGCATGCGAAGATTCAATATATCGTCCTCGCAATAACTATTATTCACTTGATTTAAAGTTACATTTGCCGTGCCAAGCTGGGTAATGACAACGGGTCTGGAGAAAAAATCGGGACAGGAGGAACCTGTAGAACTTACTTTAACCCTAAAAGTCAAAACGCCTGGATCTGGAGCAGAAACGCTCAGTGAATTGCCTGTTTGACCCGTTAAATTAATCCAATTACCCAGATATTCAAGTTGTTGCCATTGGAATCTTAAACCCTGAGTATTACCTAGTGATTTTACCTCAATTAAAGTGGTTCCCCCCGAGCAAAGTAAAGTGTCACGAACGGAGGTTGAAAAATCATCAAATCCAGCAGACCTGATATAAATCGCAGGGGTTGTTACTAAAGGACAAATACTGCTATCTGCCTGAAGAACAGCTCTATAATATCCAGGTTTATCACCCGTTAACTGATTAATGGCTAGTTTATCTCCTACTGCGTTATTTAAATTTGTCCAAGTAATGCCATCAACGCCATATTGCCACCTGTATTTAATGGGAAATGTAATATTTGGTCCCATCGATGCAGTTAATGTCGTTGTAACACCCGGACAAAGAATAGGATTGTCCCCTTGATTCGTAGTCAGCGTTGCAGCATTTGTTTGTATACCTCTGATCGTAATCGTATTGGAATAAGCCACACAAGTTGAACCTAATTTTAAAATTTGGACTCTAAAATAATATATACCCGTTGTGGTTATATTAAATCGTTCCGTTAGGGAACCTGCTTCTGCGATGGTATTCCAGAATTTATTATCTCTGCTAAATTGCCATCTGTACAATACGGGAGAGGAATTATCAGAAACAATAGCAGTAACAGGAACAAAATCGCCTTTACAAGCATACCTAATATCCGATTGAATGGTAACAGAAGGAAGTTTTTCTCCCGTAAGTTGTATAGCATTTGAAAAGGATATCCCACAGTTCCCTGAAGGATTTTGCACCCCTACCCGATAGAAAAATCCAGGATCTGTTACAGGAGCATACCACTGGTAAAAAGAAGGTACATCTACAAATTCCCACTGAATTCCATTCCTGCTTCGTTGCCATCTGTAGGTTAAAGAATCCCTGTTAGCCCCATTAATTACGGCAAAAATACGGTGCACATTTGCAACACATTTTTCACCTGGATCTTGTTGAAGCGTTAATTTAAAGTTTGGATTAACGGTTATTTCTAAAGCTGAGGAGGACGAACTTGCACAGATAGCATCGCCTATCTGTATGCGTAATTGATAACTGGTTTTTCCTGCTTCACTGGTTGGTGCAATATAAAAAGAATCATTTGCCCCCACAATCTGCGTGAAGGCACTCGTACCAACCCTTCTAAACCATCTCCAGGTTACGGGTAGATTATAACCTCTGTTTGATATCCCTTGTAATCTTACTTCCTCTCCCGCACAAACGGTTAATTTACTGGCTGAAAGTACCAAAGTGGGTATACTGGTAACAGAAACCCTAAGGGATGGAGAAATAGTTAACGGACATGCCAGTGTATTATTAACTAACCTTAAACGATAATACTTATCAGAGACTACCGACGCCTGTACTGTATAATTAACCCCAATAGCCCCCAAAATAGGTTCCCAGTTGATATTATCAATACTCGTTTCCCATTGATATTGAACAGGAGTATTTCCCAGATTGGTAACTGTTGATCTTATAATGACAGGAGTGCCAATACATGAAATGGACTGATCTGTATTAATAGTAACTGAAAGTCCTCCCTGGAAAGAAACAGGAATAGGCTCCGAAAAGACAATACCACAGGAGTATCCGGGAACGGTAAGTTGAGCTCTGTAGAATGTAATACCCGGATCATTGCTTTTAATGGTTATCACTGCTTTTTCACCTCCCGGAATTAAGGAATAATTTATTCTGTCTTTACTTGAATACCATTGTATAAATGGCTGAACAGGTATGTCCCGCCAACTAGCCCGTAAAGTAACGCTATCATTTTGACATACTTCCGATTTAGAAGCCAGGCCCGTCACTGCAAAGGTAGGAATTACGGAAACCGTTGATACAGATGAAGTACCAGTAGAACAATTTCCACCAAGACTTCCACTGACAACCCTGAAATAAAATAATCCAGAATCAATGGCAGGAAAACGGTAATTGGTTGAATCGGCACCGGGAATATTTATCCAGTTGGTTCCATTTCTGCTTTGTTGCCAAAACACAGGAATGGAAACGGTATTTCCAGATAGTTGAGCCGTTAAAAGAATGGGTTGTCCCTGACAATAAGTACCTGATGCGGGTATAATTTTAATTTCAGGAACATTGAAAATATTGATTTCTTGCGGCAAAGAATAGCTTGTATCACATGAAACGGGATTATCCCAAACCTTTATTCTTAAAAATATTGTTCCTGATGAGTCAGGAACCCAACGCAGGTTAATACCTGAAAATCCATTAATCTGCTTCCAGTTTTGTCTATCATTACTCCATTGCCATTGAAGGCCTATCGTTCCGTTTATCCCAGATACAGCAGCTTCCCTGAATATGGTATCTCCCTTACAAAGAATACTGTTCCCAGATTTAATGCTGGCAGAAATGCCTGTTTTAGGAATCAGTTTCAATACATTTGAAAAACTGGAATCACATCCTGAAACACTGCTTTTATAAATAAATCTGAAATACCTGGCCGCAGTTTGATTCCAGATTAAACTAAAATTAAAAGAATTATTAGCGATCGTTCTCCATGATAATGAATCATTTGACTCTTGCCAGAAAGAGGTAAACGGTTCATTTTCTGGCTGCAAAGTGTTTGCAGCTAAAATGACCGATGCTCCCGAACATGGATTAAGGGTACTTGCACCGATGCGTACAATCGTATTCCCCTTTTTCCGAACTAAGATACTATCCGTAAATAAGTTATTACATCCCTCTCCTGCATTTTTATACTTTAATCTATAAAATACCCCCCCATTAATGGTATCGTTACCACTGTAGATCAAGGAGTTTGCTGAGGAAATATCATTCCAGTCTGTAAAATCTTTTCTTTGTTGCCATTGATAAGCTACTGTTCCAATTCCTTCACGGGTTATGGCAGGGGTAAGATTAAAGGGGCTCCCGAAACAAATATTTATTTCTTTATAGGGTAAGGAAACTAAAGAATTATTTCCGACATTCCAGTTTATTTCATTAGAATACAATCTGTTACAAGTAATACCAGCAATTTCAAATGAAACACGGAATGAATATTGACCAATTCCAGCAGGTGAATAACTTAAAAATGTATCTTTTTTCTCAGTTAATATTTGCCAGCTACCTGTATCTTTTTTTACTTCAAACCGATATAAAATGCTGTCAGGTAAGGATTTTTGACTGTTTAATTTTAAATTTAACACCCCTGAACCACCTAAACAAAAGATTGAAAACGGAGAAATTAGATTTAAAGTAACCAAGTTTGAAGTATCTGATTCAATAAAGCCAGTATTTGAAAAAACAGAATCACAAATGGCGTAATTTGCTGGCAAAAATAAGGCTCTGAGATATGATTTCCCAGCAGCTGGAGCTTGGTAATTTAGTACTTTGCCTGTATTTCCTAAAATATCAGTCCAGTTATTTCCATTTAAACTTTGCTGCCAGATATAAATTCCAGGAAGGTCAGGGGAAGATTCTGCGGTCAGCGTCAGACTTTCTCCAGGACATAGTTTTCCTATAGGATAAAGAACTTTAACCACAGGAATGGTATCTACTCTTATGCGCAATTCATTTGAAATTAACTCCGGACAAGAGGGTAATTTCCTTTTATATTTTAATCTAAAAGTATAGAATCCAGTATTGAGGCTATTGTTATTATAGGCAGAAAGATTTGCGTTTTGAATATTATCCCAAAATTGACTAAGATTATTTTTTTGCTGCCATTGATAATCAAATCCAATATTTCCAATAGTTGGAGCAATAGAAATTAATTGCAAAGGTTTTCCTTTGCAGATTAATGAATCATTTGCAAGCACATTAACCAAAACTGTATCTAAAATATCTACTTTTAATGCCTGTGAAAATGCTGTTTGGCAGGTTGAAGGACCATCCACACTAACTCTTAACTGGTAAAATGAGGAAGTAGGTTCATTTCCCGATATAATTAAACTACTCTCTGTTGCATTAACTAAGCTATCCCATACTGTGCCATTGACACTCTTAAACCATTGTCTTCTAAGTAGAGCACTTGTCCAGGGTGAAAAAAGTTTTTCTTTCAAGGTCACCGTTTTACCTAAACAGATTGAGGTGGAATCACTGGTTTCAATGCTAACCTGGGGTTGAATAATTACCCTGACGGTAGCAGGTGAGGAAGTAATTAATGGGCAATCGGAACCTGGTGCACTCAATAAAAACCGATAGGTAAAATCACCCCCTGGCTGAGAAATAAAAGAAAAAGTGCTGTCAGTACCTGAAGCTACTGTATTCCAGGTGAGACTATCTATCTTGGATTGCCATACATATTGAAGATTATATCCCCCTAAATTTTGGGTATTTGCATTAAAATTTACGTTTGCATTTTCACAAAATACGTTATTATTAAAACCAATAGTAGCGGTAGGACATTCTGATGCAATAAATTTCTCTTGATTAACGGCTATTTTAATCAATTTTCCCGCACCTGATAGAAACAAGGTATCAATTCTGTTAATAGGTAAATTATATATGGGTGCGGTAATTTCAATCGTTGTGGTACCTGCACCTGAGCTTTGACTTAGGGTAAACCAACTGCTGTTTTTGACAATATTCCATTCGGCATTTCCTGTAATTTTAAGTATACCTTTACCCCCTGATGCTTTAAAATTAAATACCTGAGGAGATGCTCCAAGTTCAAAATCAGTCACGTCGCAATTGGTAAGACAGGAAGCCTGTGCAATGGTATTTCGAATAACATTTCCAGGCTGCACACCGAAACCCAAAGAAAAATTGACCCCAACACTTCTCAAATGACAATAAGACATTATGGTTCCACCCGCTGCAGGTAATCCAAAACTATTGCAACCTCCTTCTGTAGAATAACAACCATCAATAGCTGTATTATTGCCATTCCAGACACATGCATGGGTATGACTTGAACCCAGGGTATGTCCCAGTTCATGCGTCATTACAAAAGCACTCCATGAATAGGTTGGAAAATTTTGAAAAGAGTCATCAATACTGGCAAAACTAAGTCGGAATCGAGAGGGAGAACATACCCCCCGAACCCAGGCAATACCTCCGCTTGTTTTATAAGATATTAGTTGTCCGATATCACCTGAAAAGGAAGTTCTGGTTTCTCCAAATTGTGTTAACATCTGCTCCGAATTTGAGCCATTATAAGGACTTGGAATATCCCAAATTTTTACCCCAGATAATCTTATCTGGATACCGTCATTCGAAAAAAGGGTGCCAACCTGATTAAAAAGGCCAGTCAAAAATTGTAAAGAAGGAGTTACACCTCCTTTGTCTTGAAAAATATCATAATCAATTTCGTAATAAACTTTAATACATTTTGGATCCGCTCTCAAAGAACCAAATGATTTTATTTCTTCCATCCTGTAAGGCTCTCCTTCTGAGGCTTCACAACGGTAAGTTTTTCTAACAGGTAAGGAGGAAAACGGATATAAAACATGATTAATATTCATACCCTGAGTAAAAACTTCCATTGGATTTATCTGATAATTTCCTTTATCCTGAAAACTAATAAATCCGGATATTCCATTTTCAAAAACGCTGACAGAGACCAGGCTACCCTTTTTACCTTCAACGATTCCTTTATAATGTACACCAGCCGGAAGGCTTTTAATTTTCTGACCAGAGGCCGTTTCAATATTCGGAAAACCATCAGCCCAGATATTTACTCTTTTTAAGGATAATACCCAATTTGTTTCCTTTTCAAGAGGAATGGATAATTGCCAGTTGTCGGGTGTATTTAGCAATATTTTTCTGATGCTACCCTTTGAAGTGGAAAGCAAAGTCTTTTCAAGTAAACTGTCAACCGTTGATTCTGAGGTTCTAAGATTGGCTGGCAAGGGGACAAAAAATGCCTCCTGTCCTTCTAAAAGTACCGACAGAGATACCAAAAAAAAGAGCATTAGTACCTTATCTTTCCATAAATAAGGAGAAAAAAACTTTAAAAATGGTTCAATACTCATCTGTCTGATTTTTATTTCGGAAATATAATAATTTCACGCACAACATTATTAATCTTAACTTTGAATGCAATTATCATGCCTTTTTAATAAATTTTTCAAACAGATAAAAAAAAACTGATTCTAATCATCAATCAACTTAATTTTACAAAAAATCTAATCTCATTTCAGCACCTCTTGAAATATTAAAAAAATATTGGGGATACCAGCAATTTCGACCTTTACAAGCAGAAATAATTTCTGCCGTCCTGGAAGGTAGAGATACTCTTGCTTTATTACCAACCGGAGGAGGAAAATCTGTTTGTTATCAGATTCCAGCGCTCTGCCTGAAGGGGATGTGCCTGGTTATTAGTCCTTTGATTGCTTTAATGAAGGATCAGGTTCATCAATTAGTCAGTAGAAATATTTCTGCTGTCGCCCTATATTCAGGCCTAAGCCAAAATGAAATTGACCGATTACTGGATAATTGTACTTATGGTGAAATTAAATTTTTATACATATCACCGGAAAGACTATTTACGGAACGATTTTTAATCAGATTATTGCAATTACCTATTATCCTTATTGCTGTAGATGAAGCACATTGCATTTCTCAATGGGGTTATGATTTTAGACCCTCCTATCTAAAGATTGCTGAGATTAGAACTCATTTTCCTCAAATTCCCATCCTTGCCTTAACAGCTACTGCTACTCAGGAAGTTGCACAAGATATTCAGGAAAAATTGAACTTTAAAAATCCAAAACTCTTCAAAGCGTCCTTTTCAAGAGAAAATCTCTCATTGGTTGTTAGAAATACTGAAGATAAGGAAAATGAATGCCTAAATATTTTACAAAAATTAAACGGTTCAGCCATAGTTTATGTTCGAAACAGAAAAAAAACACAAGAATTAGCTTCTTTTTTAAATGCAAATAAAATATCCTCCGAATTTTATCATGCAGGACTAGAGCTGGAGGAAAGATCCAAAAAACAAGATTTATGGATACAAAATAAAATCAGGGTTATGGTAACCACCAATGCTTTTGGAATGGGTATTGACAAACCTGATGTTCGTACCGTCATTCACTGGGAACTACCCGACAATCCAGAGGCTTATTACCAGGAAGCAGGAAGAGCAGGGCGGGACAACCTAAAATCTTTCGCCGTTTTACTTTACCATCCAAACGATAAAAATAATCTCCTCAAATTATATGCATTAACTTATCCCGAAATCAATGTTATTAAAAAAGTTTATCAGGCATTGGCAAATTTCTACCAATTAGCTGCTGGAAGTGAACAATCAGTATCAAATGATTTTGACATGATACATTTTTGTAATACATATAAATTTGATTACCTGATAACTTTCAACTGCATTTCCATTTTGGCCAGAGAAGGCTGGATTTATCTTTCTGAAAGTGTCTATATTCCAGCAAGTTTTAAAATTTTAATAGATAAGGAACAGCTTTATGATTTTCAACTTAAAAATCAAATTCTTGAGCCTATTTTAAGGATTTTACTACGAACTTACCAGGGGGCTTTTCAAGATTTTGTCTATGTGCATGAGCGTAAACTTGGTGATTTTTTAAAAATTACCCCCGAAAAGGTGAAGCAACAACTGCAATATTTGAGTAAACTTCAAATCATTTCTTACCGACCTCAAAAGGAAAAACCTCAACTTCAGTTTATAAAGGAAAGAGTTGGTTATCAAGACTTTTATATAGATAATAAAAGATATGCTTTTTTAAAAAAAAGGGCAAAATTGCGCATGGAGACCCTTTTTAGTTATGTGGAAACAGATCAATGCAGAATGAAAAATCTGGTCTCCTATTTCGGTGAAGAATTAACCGTTTTCTGTGGGATCTGTGATTACTGTATTTCAAAAAAAGAGATGACGGCTGAAATGAAAATCCAGTTAACACAGCTGGAAGAGTTAATAATGGATAAATTATCGAACCAGGCAATGAGTGTCATGGCATTGGCAGAACCCTTTCATGGCATCATTCGCGAAGCTTTGTTAAAGCAACTTCATCTTATGCTGGACAAAGGAATTTTATATGAAAAGGAAGGATTATTGTACTTAAAAAATAAGGTTAATGTGTATTAATATATTAATTTCCAATGATATACGTTTTGATCAAAGAATGATTAGAATTGCCTCCTCTCTGCAAGAAGCCGGTTATCAGATTTTACTTATTGGTCGAAAAAAAAAGAATACACAAATACTGCCTGCTTATTCTTTTAAAACACAGTTATTAAATTGTTATTTTAACGCAGGCATGCCTTTTTATATTGAATTCAACCTTCGGCTATTCTTTTTTTTATCAGTTAACAAATCAAATGCTGTCTATGCGGTAGATTTTGATACTTTGCCCGCATGTTATTTATATCGTTTAATCTACTCGAAACCCTTTGTTTTTGATGCTCATGAGATGTTTACGGAAGTTCCAGAATTACAATATAAGCCTTTTAAAAAATGGATTTGGAATATGACAGGAAAAATAATCATTCCTAAAGCTACTTTTTCCATCACGGTCAGTGAATCACTCGCACAATTAATGGCCACTAAATACAATGCTCCTTTCATAACTATTAGAAATTTACCTACTTATAAATCTTTATCATATATTGATATTTTGCAAAGAAGAAAAAATAAATGGATCTATTACCAAGGTATGCTTCATAAAGGCAGATGTATTGAAATATTGATTCAAACGATGACTTATCTGCCTGAGTGGACCCTGGTTTTAGCAGGTGATGGAGATAAATCAGCAGAATTAAAAAACTTGACCCTCCAGCTTGGATTAGAAAAACAAGTCATCTTTAAAGGAATGATAGCACCTAATGAGTTAATGAATCTGGCAAAAGAGGCCTGGATTGGCATAAATATCTTAGAAAATAACAGTTTAAGTTACTATTACTCGTTAGCAAATAAAACGTTTGACTACTTTCAGGCATGGTTACCAGCTATTCATATTGATTTTCCCGAATATAAATTACTGGCAAAAGGAAATAGCTGTATCAGGTTATTGGAGAAAACAGATCCCAAAAACCTAGCCAATATTATAGAAGAAATATGGTTTGATCAACCTTTATATGAATCTATGATTAAATCAGCAGCTGAGGCTGCAAAAAAGTATACCTGGGAGGAAGAATCCAAGAAATTATTAAAACCCTTTTCAACTTATTTTCCTTTGGCCAAGGAAATATGGCAATAGTAGGCCAGCTTATATATATCAAAAAGTAATAAAGAAAATAATTTTCCTGAATAAATATAGTTTTTGAAGGCCTGTTTATTGAAAAGCGGAAAAAAAAGGGCAAATGTTTTAGTTAAATAGAATTTCTCCAACCAATTAAATCCTGCATTTAGATTGGTTGGAAGTAGATAACCCAATTTTTTTAAATATAACAAAGAGCAAACAGCCTCTTTACTTTTACTTAAAAAAATTTCATTTTCATCGAGGCCTAGATGGTAAACAGGATTATCAATATGACAAATGGAAATCTGGTATTTTTGAAATTTATGGCCAAGCAAAGTATCCTCGTGTCCATACCCTGGTGGGACATCATTCAGAGAAAAGCGCAAAAATATACTTTTTGGAACTAAAAAGTTACCTGTCATAAAATGATTGTAGGGTTTTTTGCCTCTGTTTTCATGAGAAATTTCTTCTCTGGCTTTTCCATAATACCATCTAAAAAAACGTTGTTTCTCAGGTTTTTTAGACTCATATTTTATTCCTCCAACGATGATAATTTCCTCAGAAAGGTGCTTCATGTAATTCGATAAAAAAAAATCTGTCGTTGGAAATACATCTGCATCTAAGAATAAAAGGTAGGGATATATTGCTTTTTTTGCCAGTAGTTCTCTGGTTGCAGCTCGTCCTTTATTAACTGACGAACGAAAAAAAGATATATTTTCTCTTTTATTTAAAAAGGAAAAATCTGATAATGAAGCATCATCCCAAACAATAACTTCTATAGGAATAGAACCGGAAAGTGCCTGTTCCTGGAGATTATTTACCAATGGAACTACATCAAAATTGAAAGAAGGGATTAAAACTGAAATCAATCAGGATGTATTAAATGATAAATATTATTTCTCCATCGCCGCTGTAATCCATCTTGTAAAAAGATTAGAAGACCCTCCATCTGGGGCGAATCTGGTTTGTTTTAGAAGAACCATAATAGTACCCGTTTTTGGATCAGCCCAATAATTTGTATTAAAATAACCACCCCATGAAAAACGACCTTTAAACCCATTCCCTTTTTCTTCACCCAATGCTGTAACAACTCCAAAACCTAGACTATTGAATTGCTCACTTTTCTCAGTTGGGGTAATATCAGGTGTTTGATTTGCAGCTGTAAGTAAAAAAACAGCATAAGGACTTAATATTTGTTTATCGTTTGCTTTCCCATTATTAAGTAACATTTGTAAAAAAAGCGCATAATCTCTGGCTGTACAGCTTAATCCAGCTCCACCACTGAACCAGGTTTTAGCCCCTTTAGCTGGATAATCTGCATCGTAATAGGTGCCTTCATATTTTTCCCACCCTTTACCTGAAGCAGATGGTTTTAATACGGGAACAAGTCTGTTAATTTTTTCTGAAGGCAGGTAAAAATATGCATCTCTCATCCCCAGCGGTTTAAATAAGTTTTCATTCAGGAAAACATCAAATTGCTGTCCTGACCATATTTCAATTAAATAACCCAGAACATCCAAACCTAAAGCATAGTTATATTTTTCTCCTGGCTGGGAAACCAAAGGAATGGAGGCCAGCTTATTGATATTATCAGCCAACAATACTTTATCTGTAGTGTATAATTCAGTAATACCTGCTTTTGCAGAAATAGCATGAAATCTTATATCTCCTGAAATTCTGCCATAGGACAACCCTGAGGTATGAGTAAAAAGTTGTCTTACTGTTATTTGCTTTGTTGCTGGAACAGTAGTGTAAGTTGTATCTTTTGGGTTATAAGAGGATAAGACAGTCATATTTTTAAATGCGGGAATCCATTTTGAAATAGGGTCATCCAGATTGAACTTCCCCTGCTCATATAAAATCATTGCCGCAGCTGAAGTAATAGCTTTACTCATAGATGCAATTCTAAAAATATCGTCCACCTTATAAGGTCGATTGGTTTTAGGATCAGCTATTCCAAATGCTTTTTCATAAACTACTTTACCATCCCTGATTACCAGTGCTACCGCTCCTGGAATCTGTACTTTCGAAATTAAGTCTTCAAAACCAGCATCTATTCGCTGTAATTTGGCTTCATTGAAACCAATTTCAGCAAAACTTGACGCCTTAGGGAAAAGTTGGCTATATTGAACTGAGGACTGTGCATAAGTAACCTCTATAAAAACAAATACAACCCATAGAGAAATCAAAACCTTTTTCATTAGCTGAAGTTTGTTGATAAAGTAAATCTACAAAAAATAATTACTTTAAAACTTAGTTATTTCAAAAACATTTAATAGCTTTACTATTATTTATATTATGCATAAATTTATTTTATTTTTTTGGATCTTATTCTCCCTTATATCCTTTAGGGGTGAGATTTTTTCCCTAATGGATAAAAATCAGGATAATTTTTTTGCTTTTGATATAACCATGGATTTTACTGAGAACTTCAAGGAAATAGAAGATTATGAAATCGAAATAAAAGAGACTGGTATAAGCAATGGAGAAAAAGATGATGTTTTACATTCTTTACTAAGCAATACAATAAATTTTAAACAAATAAGTATTCATATTTCAAACCATATTATTTCTTTATTCATACCCCCTCCTAATAATTAAAAAACGATTTTCATTACAAATGATTTTTTAACGGTTTTTACACGTTTGAAAAAGGTTATATTTTTCATTTTTACCTTAATATACATTAAATTTTACAATTATGTTTTCTAAAATCAAGAATGATTTACCCTCAAGTATAGTTGTATTTCTGGTTGCTTTACCCTTGTGCCTGGGGGTGGCGCTGGCAAGTGGAGCTCCCCTATTGTCTGGTGTTATTGCTGGAATAATAGGCGGAATAATCGTAGGGAGCATTAGTAATTCCCATACAAGTGTGAGCGGTCCAGCAGCTGGACTGGCTGCAGTAGTTCTTGCTTCCATCACTCAATTAGCAGATTTCGAAATATTTTTAATGGCTGTATTATTAGCCGGAGTTTTTCAGTTTATCGCAGGAATCAGTAAATTAGGATTCATAGCCAACTACATTCCTTCCAATGTTATCAAAGGCTTGCTGGCAGCCATTGGCATTATCCTGGTACTTAAACAGATTCCACATGCTGTTGGATTTGACAGAGACCCACAGGATGATTTTACTTTTTTACAAAAGGACGGTGAAAATACTTTCTCTGAATTGTTGAATATATTCACCTATTTCTCATGGGGTGCCATTATTATTTCCATTTTATCTATGTTAGCCATGATATATTGGGATAAAACACCGATGAAAAAAGTTAAATTTTTTCCTTCCTCACTTTTTGTTGTTTTATTAGGTGTACTTATTAATTTCCTTTTTGGGAAATTTTTACCATCCTTATACATTAGTCCGGACCATTTAGTAAATATTCCAGCATTTGAGGGGATAAATTCTTTAATTACCACTCCTGACTTTTCAAGTATTACTAATTATAATGTGTGGACAGTAGCCTTGACTATCGCTATTGTCGCCAGTATTGAAACATTACTAAACCTGGAAGCCGTTGAAAAACTAGATCCTCACAAACGACAGGCTTCTCCAAACAGAGAATTAATTGCTCAAGGTGTTGGTAATACCTTATCAGGTTTAGTCGGTGGCATTCCATTAACTTCTGTTATTGTAAGAAGTAGTGTCAATATAAACGCTGGAGCTGAAACTAAATTATCGACTATTCTTCATGGTATATTTCTATTGATGAGTGTTTTATTTCTAAGCCCAATAATAAATTTAATTCCTTTAGCTTCCCTGGCATCTATTTTGATTTTAACTGGGTACAAACTTGCCAATTTTGCTTTATTTAAATCAATGTATAAAAAAGGATTTAATCAATTTATACCATTCGTCGTGACGATATTGGCCATTGTATTCACCGATTTATTAATTGGGGTTATCATCGGTTTATTTGTGAGTATATTCTACATATTAAAAAGCAATTTCAAAAATCCATTTGTATTACAAAATGAAGTACTTCTCTTTAATGAAACATTGCGCTTGGAATTACCCAATCAAGTATCCTTTCTAAATAAAGCTTCGATAAAAGATACCCTGTGGAGTGTTCCAAATGATTCAAAAGTCATTATTGATGCTTCCAATACCGATTTTATTGATCATGATGTTATTGAAGATCTGGAAGAATTTAAAAATTTTATTTCAAAAGATAAGAATATTAAATTAAACATCATTGGATTAAAGAATCAATATCAATTAAAAGATCATATTCAGTTTGTAAATGTACTGGATAAGGAGGCACAAGAAAAATTGACTCCAGACGAGGTATTGGACACACTAAAGAGAGGAAATGCAAGGTTTCTTTCAGGTGATTTAGCTGAAAAATATTTAAAGCATCAGGTAAATGCTACATCCTTTGGGCAAAATCCTTTTGCCATTATATTAAGTTGTATTGACAGCCGTACAACAACAGAACACATTTTTGATTTAGGACTGGGGGATATCTTCAGTGTTCGTATTGCTGGAAACATATTAAACGAAGATATTTTAGGCAGCATGGAATTTGGAGTGCATAATATTGGAGTAAAACTGGTAGTGGTGCTGGGGCATACCA
>Ga0214921_10006551_pt1 | contig 15880 bp, 6 predicted proteins | sample LL1505_MetaG_FD_177992 | JGI IMG/M metagenome (GOLD analysis project Ga0214921, IMG submission 177992) | Freshwater microbial communities from Lake Lanier, Atlanta, Georgia, United States - LL-1505 | ecosystem: Environmental > Aquatic > Freshwater > Lake | place: USA: Georgia | collected 2015-05-28
CCGGTGCGGACGGCGGCACGCTCGATGGGCACGGCGCCGCGCTGCTCGGCCTGCCGACCGGCATTCCGGTGGCACCCGCCGAAGGAGACCAGCCGGCGGCACTCGTGGGGTCGCTGATCGGCGCGGCGGGGATGGTGTCGATGAGCTTCGGCACGAGCGTGGTCGCCAACTCGGTGGGCGACCGTGCCTTCCAGGGTATCTCCCGGGCGGTCGACCACTTCTGCGCCCCCGACGGCAAGCCGATCAACATGGTCTGGCTGCGGAATGGCACCACGGCGATGAACATGGTGGTGGAGATGTTCGGCCGCGTGAAAGGCGACGACCGAGGCGCTGCCTTCGCAGCCGTGATGCCGCAGCTGCTTGCCGCACCGGCCGACTGCGGTGGCCTGCTGGCCCTCCCCTTCATGGACGACGAGCCGGGGCTGGGCGTGTCACGAGGTGGCACGGCCTGCGTGATCGGCCTGAACGACACGAGCGCCGCGCCGGGCAACGTCGCCAAGGCAATGCTCCTGGCGACGATCTTCAACCTCAAGCTCGGCAGCGACGAACTCGAACGCCAGGGCTTCCCGCGTACGGAGATCGTGCTCTCCGGCGGTCTCACCAAGACGCCGGCTCTCGGCCAGATCCTGGCCGACGCCTTCAACACGCCGGTGTCGATCCTCGACGGCGCCGCCGAGGGCACCGCCTGGGGCGCCACGCTGATGGCCGAGTACCGCCGTCTGTCGATCGCCGGCCGGGCCCCTGGCTGGGCGGCTTTCCTCGCCAGCCATGCCAGCGGCACGCCGACCCGGTTCACGCCACGACCGGCGACGACTGCCGCCTATCATTCCATGGAACAACGCTACCGCCGGTTGGTCGCCCTCCATGGCCAGCTCGAAGCCGCCGTCGGCTAAGCACGGAAGGCCGCCGTTGAAGAGTTTGTTGAGTGGTCTCCGGAGGTCACGAGAAAGCAGGTTGAGGCGGTTCTTGGTTTCGTACCGACAATCCAAGACACTTGACGTAAACGTGAGCAGATGTATCGACCCCCGAATCCCCCAGGGTCGACTGCCCCATGACAAACCAACCGAGCCAGTCCGATCCTGATCTGATGCTGAAACCAAACAACCGGTGGAGTCAGTGAGAACCAAGCAACAATCGGATGACAGACATGAACCACTTGCCAAAAGAAGAAGCAATCAGAGGGGCGTTTTTTGGTGCCCTTGTCGGCGACGCCCTCTGTCTTGGCAGTCATTATGAATACGATGCCGCAAAGATTTTGAAGGCCTATGGCAACAGGCCGCTCGACAAGTTCATGTCACCTGGTGAGATGATGGGTGGCCACACTCATGGCATCGGATGGGGTGAGCGCAACTACCATCCGGGCAAGACGGCCGGGGGAACCACCGACTACGGTGATTACAACATCCTCGTTTTAGAGCATTTGGCGGCTACCTCCGATCCCCCGAGAGCCTTGAGCGTTGCAGAGATGATTCCACATTGGATGAATCGTCTTGAGAATGGCTGGGGTTCATGGATTTGCACCATGACTCGAGAGACCTATGCGCAAGTCAAAAGAGGCACCCCGATTGACCATCTTGGCGGAATCTCGAACGCGATGGCTATCCGCCATGTTGCAGCCCATGCCTACTATGACACCGAAGAGGAATTGGTGGACGCGGCAAGAAAAACAATGTTCACCCATAGAGACACTCACGCTTTAGGCGGTGGAGAGTTTTTTGCGCGCGTCACCCACCGAGTTATCAATGGTGCCGCCCCTCTCGATGCGATTGAAAGCGTCGCATCCTGCATGGGGGGATTTTTTGAGCACAAAGTGGCTCAAGCAGTTGCGAAATGTGCAGAAGAGGCGGATCCTAGGTCGGCACTTTCGAAAGAAGCTTTCTCGGATGATCTCGCCCTCACGAGCATGGCGAGACTCTGGGATATCGGCCGCTCTGAACCGATCAAAGTCGGTAAAGCCAGCCCAACCGAGGGGACACTTCCAGGCGCGGTCTACTTTATTATTAAGTATGCACACCAAGAAGACGGACTCAAAAAATCGCTTCAAGCCAATGCAATGGTTGGTGGTGATAATGCGTCAAGGAGCATTGCAATCGGAATGGTATTGGGTGCCTATAAAGGGGTTCGTGCGATCCCACGTGTGTGGAAGGAGACGCTGGATCAATGGGACTACTGTGATCGTCTGCTCAACCAGCTGCCACTGCTAAAACACCGACCACTGTCCCCTTGGAGCCCGCAATGAGCGAGAGCACATTGCCATGGTGCGGTTCCCGTTTCACCGAAGAATGATCCGCCCCAACTCCCGCCGCTTCACGCTCGAGCCTGCTGTGTCAGATTACGAGTCGGGAAACTCCACGGCCGTCCAACCAGTTATCCGGTTTCACGCGGAGATGGCATGGGTAGCCGGCGGTCACTTCGCGACCTGCCGGAATGCGGTGGACGAATCCATCGCTGACTCGCCGCGGGCGATCGCCGCATCGTATTGGGCCGCCACCGTCGGCATGACAACCAGCGGGCAGCCGTGTTCCGCCGCCTCATCCACCATCAGCCGGACGTCTTTTCGAGCCATGCTGACGGTGAACGAAGCCGGCTCGAATGGGCCTTCGGCCACCTTCGCAAACCTGGCCGGAAAGAAGTCGCCCGGATTGAACTGCCGAAACATCTTGGCTGCATCCTGTGGATCGACGCCGGTCGCATCCGCCAGTCGCACGATGTCGCCCGCCAAGGCTGACATCCCCAGAAACGCCAGATTGCCAAAGAGTTTGAATGCCGCCGCCCGCTCCGGCTGCGGCCCGAGCTGGAACACCTTGCCGGTCATCCGCTCAAGTTCCGGCAGCACCCTCGCGCACTGCTCGGGGTCTCCAGACACGAGCATGACGCCAGTGCCCTCCGCCGCATTGACCGGCCCCATGAACACCGGTGCGTGAAGGTACACCCGCCCTCTTCCCGCCCAGCGTCGAGCACGCTCGCCGGTCGCACTCGGCGCGGTCGTCGTATGGTCGATAATCCAGCATGACGCGGGAATGACGTCGGCGAGCGGCTCGAGCACCGCGTCGACCGAAGCGTCGTCAGCCAGCGACAGGTGCACCCGCTCGACTCCCGCCACCGCTTCGGCTGAGGCAGCAAACGGCTTCGCACCACAGGCCTCGAGCGCCTTCGCCGACGCTGGCGAGCGGTTCCACGCGTGCACCGTGTGCCCCTGCGACAGCAGCCGACGGACGAAGCCGCTGCCCATCAACCCAGTGCCGAGAAATGCGATCTTCATGTGATATCTCCTTGGGATGACATGCTCAGTGGCAATGTGGGCCTCCCACAAAAGACCAGCGATGAAGACGTTCGTATCCAACACTGCGACGATCGGCTACACCGGCATCGCGAACATCATCCGACCCAACGCGAACGTTGCTCCGCGCGATATGCCCGCACGGAGTCTGCGACTTTCTGCTCGATCTCTGGTGTCACAACCTCGTCGGGTATCCGGCTCCACATCTCACGCAACGTTTCACCAGCACGTCGCCGCAGTAGCTCACGGAGCATTTCTTGCACGGCTTTGGATGACGACAACCCGGCCTCGGTAGCCGTGCGTGCGAGGTCGTCAGGAAGCGTCAGTTGAATTGTTGTCATGATCGTGGGCCTGCTCACTCATTGTGGCGAAAGTGAGAGCTTCCGAAGACGAACTGCTCGCAAAACCTCCTCGCTTGAGTCTACGCCCGTCCATGCGCTCAACAAGCATCGATTTCTACGGTCTCGTGTTCCCCGTCAGCTCCCAGACACGCCACCCAACGGATTCCCGCAGTTTCACCTCAGACTCGAACGCGATCGCTGCGACGAGCGGCCGAGCCACCAGGTCCCAGTTCCATGGATGAATCGACCTCCTCGCCAACCATCCCGGTCTTTCTTTTCAGCGGTTGTCCGCTAAGGGCGACTGCCTGCCTTGAAACAGGTGTGGATTGAGGGGAGTGGCTTTCAGAGACCCATTGATTTCTCGGGCGAAACTGTGAATCAACGATCTCTTCCGGGGATCCGTCCAGCCCCTTCGTGCGACCACCATCCCGCTAGCTCCGGCATGGTCGTCGCCGGATCATTCCGCTCCGAAAGCCGCTTATCGCGGCCTCATCACGGGTAGTTTGAACAGTCTGTAGTCGGCTGCCGTATCAGGTTGACCAGACCTTTTGCTTGACTCATGGAAGGACCATACTAGTTTCCATGGGTTACGTACCCTCCTTGTTTCACATTCGGAGCCGGTGATATGAGCCTCGTCGGGATCTTTGGCGGACGAACCAGTCGGAAGGCTTCCCGGACGAGCTCGCCGCGACTCGGAGCCGAGTCGCTCGAATCGCGGGCGATGATGGCGGCCCTTGTCAGGTCGCTCGCCGCCGGCACCCCCGATCTTGCCGCCGCCAGCGACAGCGGCTGGTTGGCAACTGACAACATCACGAGCGTTACGACGCCAACGTTTTCGGGAACCGTTCGCGGCGCCGCCACGACGGTAAAACTGTTCGACGGCCAGACGCTGCTGGGAACGGCCCCTGTCGTCAACGGCACCTATTCGTATACGGTCGATCCGGCTGCGGCACTGCCTGCGGGAAGGCACGCTGTTTCGTCGCAGGCTGTCGATGCGGAGGGCAACTTCGGCCCACGGTCGCGTCCTCTGACGGTGTCCGTGGTCACTGCCGGGCCAGCGTCATCGACGATCGGTCTCGACTCCCGGTCTGATTCCGGTGCCAAGGGAGACCGCCTCACGAATGTCACATCACCACTGATCAGCGGTGTGGCTCCTGCCGGCAGTCGGGTTGTGGTCGCGATCGATGGCGGTTCGGCGATCCCGGTCCGGGCAAGCGCGCGGGGTGCCTGGTCGTTCCGCCCTGTGGTTGCGAACGGTCCGCACACGATCACTGCCCAAGCTGAGAATGTCGCCGGTCTGCGAAGCACGCTCGCCACGTATACCGTGACCATCGATTCACTCAAGCCAACCGCCTCGCTCACCTACATCGAGGCCGACATGGAGGTGGAGGTGAGGTTCAGCAAGGCTGTGAGCGGTGTCGGTCCCGGAGCATTCCGGGTCAGGGGCGAGGTCGACGGCAGACAATTCGACCTGCCGATGAACGACAGACGGGTCGTGGCGGGCACGGGTGGATTTTCCGTGAGTCCGGTTGACGCTGACGGAATGGTGTATCGCATCCGAATGAACAGCCACGAGATGATGGGCGGCACCTACTCCATCACGACCTCCCCGAATTCGGGCATCGTCGATCGGGCTGGGAATTCGCTCCTCAACAGTCCTGTGGTCAGTGCGATGTTTTAGGAAAAACTGGGCCGGCCGGGATCTCGGTCGGCTCCTTTCTTTTCGGCAGTCAGCCCTATCGCTGGCTCTCCAGCACGATTCCCAGCATGGTCGTCGCCGTCTCGGCGTAACCGTAGGCGCGGCTCGAGTCGTCCGTGTCGTACTCCTCCGTGGGGATAAAGTCGATGTCGCCGTAAAAGCTGAACTCGCGTTCCTTGCGGAGTAGCTTCGATGCCGCTGCAAGATCGACCAACTGCTGCCGTTCGATCTGCGGGAAGCGATCACCAAACTGAACCAGGAGGTCCCCCACATCGTGCCATTTCGGCGGATCGACTCCGACGGCGCGGAGCATGCCCTTGAGCGCCAGTTCGACGATCTCCTGGCTTTCACGAACCACGTCGGAGAACGCCTGCCGCTGCACGAGCACGGCGAGTGCCGCCAGACGGTCCACGCACTTGCGATAGTAGCCCGCCGCCAACTGGTTGGTGGTCATAGCTCCACCACCTCGCCGGGCGTCATGCTCGGTTTGTAATCCCAGTAGGCCCCGCCCTTGGTCTCGGTACGCCGGGAACCGAGCTGTGCCATCCGCCCGGCGAGCGCGGCGAGATACTCTTCGAGCACGCCGCCGCGGTCATGCAGCATGATCCGCCACAACGTCATGTCGAGATAGAGCGGGCTGCCAGCCCGCAGTTCATTCGGAGTCTTGAGCACGGGGGAGAGCTCGAGGCTGCGGACGGCGGACGGCCAGACCAGCGCCCGCGCCGGCTCCGTAGCCCGCTCGACCGCCTCAAACTCATCGAGCCGCTTCATCCGCCCGCGTGGGAGCGGGTCCGCTACGACAAGGATGTCGAGATCCGACTCCGGGGTGGCCACGCCGCGGGCCCACGATCCAAACACAGCAAGTGCCACGAACCGCTCTCCGTAGAGATCGCGGCATGCCTGTAGCAGGCTCTGGAGGAGCGGGTTGAGCCGGTCATTATTCATACCAGCATGATACCCATCCCAGACTCCGACGTGGGATGCGCGAAATCGCTACGGCCCATTCGTATTCAGCACGATACGAGCCATCCCCCCGTGGCGGCAAGTTTCCAACTTGCCCGAAAGTCTCTGCCTTGTGGCGGCAAGTTTCCAACTTGCCCGGAGTTGATGAAGCCGATGCTGACAGGCCGCATTGGTTCGCCGGCTGCGCTGTATCGGGAGCAGAAGGCGAGATCGGCGAATACTACTGATCTACATGTAGGTCACGGTGCCGTAACTTCGCTCCCATCCCTGATTCGCTCTCGCTCAATCTGATCAAGCTCTAGCAGTGCCCGTCCGGCCTCGGAGTCGGGAGCATGCTCGATCACGGTCACGCCGGGCGGGCCACCGAGTGCAGAAGGCTTCGGCTTATCGGCCTCGATGATGTCTTGGTGGGTGAGCAGGCCTCGCTTGACGAGTTCGGCAACGATCGCCTCGAAGCTCTTCCGATGATCGGGCCGCACGCCGCGGGAGCCGTATTGCTTGAGCAGCGCCGCCAGATCGCCGCCGAACTCATTTTGTATGGTTGGATCTGCACCCCGCTCCAAGAAAAACCAGACGGTGGCGTAATCACGACGAAACGCAGCACCCATCAGCGGCGTCATGCCCAGATGATCCTGGTGATTGATGTCGGCACCCGCCTCAAGGAGAGCTGCCATGGCGGGCTCTGCGTGCCCACGGGCGGCGAAGAACAACAACGTTTCCTGGTACTTTTCGCTCCGTACGTAGTCGGGATCGAAACCGTGACGCATGGCGATCCGCAGAAACTCCGGGTTGTCGGCTGTTAAGGTCAGCCGCATGATCCAGTCCCGATCTCGCGGATCGGGAACCTGTTCGGGGTCGCGATATTCGGCCGTTAGGTCGGCGCCGCTCTTCACGAGTGCCTCAAATCCTGCCACACGGTCTCGGGCCATCGCCCAATACAACAACGAGAATCCGTCCTTTCCTCGGGCATTGACATCCGCCCCGTCTCGCACGGCCGCATCGACGGCAGCGGCATCGCCTTGATCGACCGCCACAGCCAAACGAGCCTGCAGCGGATCGCCGAAGAACTCCTGTGGCTCCATACGTTTCACCTGCTTCGCGATGGACTGAGGCCCAAACGGACTGCACCCCAATGCGATCGTCACACACAGCAACGCTGCCAGGGCCGATCGCATGTGCGGACTTCTGGCATCCATCCGCCTGTCCTTAGTTGGGAAAGTTGGCGATCCCATGCCACTTGAAGGGATCGATGGATCGGGGCGAATGAAGGATGATCTTACCAGGCGCCGTCAGCACTGGATCCCAAGAATCCCTGAAGAAATTTTGAATCGTGCGGCCGACGCTCAGCGGATCTCCAATCACTACATGCGAGCGAATGCTGCCGGGAGTCCCCTGCGAGTAGGTTGTATTCAGGGAAGCAGGGTTGAACACAGTGGCATTTAAGCCAGTCGCATGGGCTGCCGCCGCTGCCAGCCCGCCCCCCAACGAGTGCCCAGTAAGCGTCAGGGCGGCGTTCGGCCCGAGTTTTGCTTGCACCAGAGTCGCTAAATCGATCGCTTTTTCGTACTGCGCCGCCCTGAACCCTGAAGCCTGCGCTAGATCCGTCCAGACATCCCGCCGGTCTTGCCGCTCTGTACCTCTAAAAGCAAGGTAATACCGACCGGTGACGGCAGACTGCGTGAGCGTTGCGCTGAGCCCGGTTGCGGTGAAAGGATTCTGCGGATCGTCCGCATCGTACCCAACCTTCAGACCTTGAAGCAGTCCTCCTGTACCACAGGAATATGACTTATCCGCACTCAGAGCCGCATCGCGATCGTGTACGGTCCAGCGATCAGAGAACTGTGGAGCAACGTTGAAGAGCGTCGGAGCCTGCGGGGCTGAGCGACCACTCGTCGTCACACTCGCAAACGACGTCGGCTGGGCCGCAGTCGCTCTTGGGGCTGCTGGGGCTACCAGTGAGAGCATTGGTGACGTGGCCGATGCGGTGATCCGCGCGGAGCCGACTCCCGACGTCGTCACACCGCTTTCTCCAAGCCCCGCCCAGCCTGCCGCTGGCACGGCCGTCTTGCCCGCGTAGCTGGCCCACTTCGCCGTCAGTCCGCTCGGGTCGACACGGTTGAGTGGATCGTTGCCCACATACCGAAAGAGGTTCGCGTCGCCCCCCTTGAAGCCACTCGGATCCTCGCTCACAAATCGGCCAGTCGCTGGCTCGTACCACCGCGCCCGGTTGTCGGAGAGGCTCGTCCGCTCCTCCAAAGGCCGGCCGGCATATCCAAACGCCACCCCCACACCCGAGCCGACAAGCGGCGTAGCCCCCGCCTGCGGCCCCGCCGTCCGCTTCAGAATTCTCCCAAAACTGTCGTACTGCCGGTGCTCCACAATCTGGCCGAGCGTGGCCCCCGTTCCCGACACGATGTCTCGCACCGTGCCCTGATGGTCGGCGAGCATCCAGAAGGTGCTTGTTCCGCCAGCGACCGTTCGCTCGGTCGCTACGACCGTGTCTGTGCCGGTGCCATACAGCGTTCGCTCACGCACGCTCGTCAGGATCCCGGCCACCTGGCCAGCGGCATTGGTCAGCGTCGCAGTCTGCTGCAGTTCCAACGTGCGGAGGTCGCCCTGATAGGCGGCGTAGGAGACATCGCGGCCACCGGCGCCGGCCATGCCGTCGGCATCCATCTCCCGTCGGATCCGCCGATCGAGGGCGTCGTAGCTGTACCGAAGTTCCAGGTCTGAGCCGGGCAGGCCAGCTGATGCGATGGTTGGCAGCGCGGCTGCGGCCGCAGCCGTCCATCCGCCCAGATGGCTCACCGACACCAGCCGATTCCGTTGATCCCAGCCATAGGCCGTTACGTCGGTGTCGCCAATCGAGAGCGTGCCGCTCGCGTCCAGGTCGCGATACTTCGCTGTGCGGTTTCCTTCGGCATCGTAGTCGTAGCGATAGACGCCGTCGGAGAGCAGCCGGTTGCCCCGACCGTTGACGGCGCCGCCGCTCGTCCGGTTACCGGTCTGGTCATACGCATAGGCCTCGCCCGTCAGGCTCGCCGACCTAAGCTGGTCGGCTGCGTCGAGCACAACCGCACTCGTTCCCTCCGGGCTCGTCAGCGATGTGATCCTGCTGGCGGCGTCGAACGTGAATCCATACGCGCTCGGCACACTCCCCGCAGCCGCCGGCGTGTGCACGATCCGCGTGAGCCGTCCCAGGCCGTCATACTGGTTCGTGGTCGTGGCCACGGGTGTGATACCAGCATTGGCAAAGCGTGTGACCGTCGCCACGCTGTCGTCGGCACGATAGGCGTAGTCGGCACGCCTGACGACCGCGGCTCCCACGCCCGTCTGCTCGTACCGCGTCACCCGGCCCAGCGGGTCGTTGGTGTAGGCCGTCGCGATTCCCAGTCCGGTGGCCGCCTTGCCGAAGCCGCCCATGTCGGCCACCGCTGCCTGATTCTCCCGGGCCGCCGTCAGGTTGCCCGCCCGGTCGTACGTGAAGTCGTACTGCACCAGCGCCTGCGGCACGAAGGGGTTCGCATCCTGCACGATCCGCAGTCCATAGCCGCCCGTAGCGTTTTCGTCGCGGCTGGTCATCGCGAGGGTCCAAGTGCCCGCCACGTCGGCCACGAACCGGAGGCTTGCAGCGGTGCCGCCCCCGGCGTTGTCATCGAACACCGCCGTGGCCAGGCTGCCGCCCGGCTTCTGCGCCAGGAGCACCGGATCGAAGGCAGATGATTCGCCGGTCACCACGACCACGTCGCCGACGGCCAGCGTGAGTGCATAGCTGTCGTACCGCTCCGCCCGGCCATCGCCGTCCCAGTCGAGCGTGGCATCACCTGCGGCCAGACTGCCGGGTGGGTTGGGCGCCCCGCTGAACGCCGGTGTCTGCAGCAGTTCACCGGGGGCCATCCGGCTGCGGACGACATGACCGCAGGCGTCGTAATCAAACTGCCACTGCGTCGTCGCCGTCGGACTCGTCGTGTCGGACTCGGTGACCCCGAGCAACTGGCCCGCGGCATCGAGATATCTATGGATCAGACGAGACACAGCCGTGGATGCGGATGTCTGCCAGCGCTCCTCCACGTTTCGATTGGCCGCATCGAAGAGAAAGGTCGTCACCCGGCCGTTGCGATCGGTCTGCCTGAGCCGATTCCCCACGAGATCGTAGGCCGACGTCGTCGTCTGACCGAGCGGGTCGGTCTCACGCACAAGGCGATTGAGCCGGTCGTAGGCAGAGATCGTGATGTTGCCCGAGGCATCGGTCACGGCGACCGTGTTGCCCACCGCGTCGTAGGTGGTCGTCGTCGTCGCTCCCAGCGGATCGGTTACACCAGTTCGCCGATTGAGACGATCGTAGGTGTAGGTGGTCACGCTCCCCATGGGATCGGTCACGCTGGTGAGATTGCCGACGGCGTCATAGGCAGAGCGTGTCACCGGCCGAATCGAAACGCCGTCGGGCGAAGGGGCCGTCTCAGCGATCGTGCGGCCGAGGTTGTCGTAGGTAGAGTTCGTCGTCCGGCCCAGTTCGTCGGTCACCACCGCTAGCCGACCGGCGGCGTCGTAGGCCGTAAGCGTGACGTTCGTCGTCACGCTAGCGGGCAGCGTCTCGGGCACCGCCGCCACTGGCCAGTCTGGGCCGAGGGCATCGACGACCGCCGTCTTGCGGTTGAGCCCGTCGTAAAACATCCAGGTCGTGAAGCCCGCATCGCCCGCCGCGCTCCCACGCGGGTCGGTCAGATACCGCAGATTCCCAGCCGCGTCGTAGCCGTAGGAGGTCGTCGGCCTGCCCGCACCAAAATCGGGCGTGAGCATCGCCTTCTTGCGACCGAGGTTGTCATACACGTAGTCGGTCCGTCGGCCAATCTGGTCGGTCACCGCCGTCACCCGGCCGGCGAGGTCGTATTCCGTACGCGTCGTGTGGAGCGGATCGCCCGCGGAGATGCCGAGGGCGTCGGTCTCCGCCGTCACGCGGCCAATCGCGTCGTACTGCCGCCAGGTGGTGTGGCCGAGCGGATCGGTCGTGCTCGCGAGCCGGCCGACGGCGTCGTAGCGGAACGTCGTCACCGGCGTCGCCGACGTGGTATCTGGCCGGGGCGACTGCACCGCCACGGGTCGGTTCATGCTGTCAAACGTCGTGATGGTCCGTCGACCGAGCTGGTCCGTCGTGATCACCGCGTTGCCCACGGCGTCGTAGACCGTCGTCGCCACGCCCCCTGCCGCGTCCGTCACTGCCTTCACGCGGCCGAGCATGTCGGAGGCATACGATGTGCTGCGGCCGAGGGCGTCGGTCGTCGCCGTCAGAAACCCGCGTGCGTCATAGGCGGTTCGCACCACCGGCCTGGCCTGTGGACCGGCCGCGCCGTCGGGATCGGGCAGGATCGTCTGCACTTCACGGCCGAGCGCGTCGTAGCCATGCTCAGTCGTGAATGCCGTATCGGTTTCGTTCAGGCCACCGGGGGCGACCTCAAACCGTAGGTTGCCCGCCTTGTCATAGACACTTTGCCTCACCAGCGGCAGGAGCGGACCTGTGCCATCGGGGTCGGGCGTTGCCTCGCGGATCCTGCGGCCCAACGAGTCGTAGGCGTAGGTCGTCGTGAAGCCGCGCGGATCGGTAACCGCGAGAAGTTGTCCGTCGCGGTCGTAGCCGAACGCCGTGACGGGCCGGGAGAGCGGACCCGCGACTCCGTCAGGGTCGGCGGCAGTCTCCCTGGTCTTTCGCCCTAAGGCGTCGTAGTCGTAGTGCGTCGAATACGAGACATCGCCCGCTGTCACGCCGGGCAGGCCCGCGAAGCTGGCGGTCACGTATTGCAGATTGCCGCGAGAGTCGTAACCCCAGGCCGTCGTCGAGCCGGTCGGCAACACCTCCCGAATCTTTCTGCCGAGCCGGTCGTAGGCGGTAGTGGTGGTGAATCCTGCCTGATCCGTGGTGGCTACCGGGCGGCCGCCGCCGTCAACACGCGCCCGCACCATCGTGCCGTCGGAAAAGACGGTGGCGACGAGCCGGCCGCGAGCGTCATACACATACCGTGTCAAGCGACCCATCGCATCGGTCTGCGTCACTCTGTTGCCGGCCATGTCGTAGCTGGCGAGCGTCGAGGTGCCGTCCGGGGCCAGACGTTTCCTTTCCCGCTGCTGCGCATCAAAGACAGACCGGGTCGTCCGGCCGTCGCTGAGCACCGTCGCGACGAGATTGCCGGTGGCGTCGTAGGCATACGACTCAACCGGCGCAGCCAAGGGCCCGCTACCGTCAGGATCGGGCAGCGTCTCCGAGGTCTTGCGGCCGAGCGTGTCGTAGCTGCGGGCCGTCACCTGCCCATTGCCATCGGTGCTGGAGACGAGATCACCCCGGGCGTTGTAGGCGAACGCCTGCACCACGGTCACCCCAGGTGCCGAATCTGCGGATCGGGTGAGCACCTGACCGGCGGCGCTGAAGGTGAAGCTCGTGACCGATCCCTGCGGCGACGTCGCTGCCTGCACGAGCCCGCGGCCGCCCACGGCTGCCGTGAACCGGGTCTCGAGGTTCAGCCGACCGGCCCCGTAGTCATCGATCCGGCTGGTGAGAAACCCGCTGGCGTCATAGACGAACTTGGTGGCGACGTCGTCACTGGCGTCGCCCGGCGTGCCGAGGCGGGTGAGCGTGTCGATGTCGCGGCGAACGCCGGTGGTGTAAGTCGAGGTCGTGACGGCGCCGATGGCGTCGGTCGTCGAAATGACCAGGCCGGTCGTGGCATCGTAGGCAAAGGTTGTCGTGCCGCCATAGACGTTGGTGGCCGAAAGCTTCAGTCCGTTCGCAGACCAGGTCGATCGCTCGACCGTGCGGTCGGGATACCGCGTCTCTAGAAGGTTGCCTTTGCCGTCGTAGGCATACCGCGACACATTCCCCCGCTCGTCGACGAAGGCCGACTGCTTCCGGTGCAGGTTGTAGGTGAGGCTGTGGCGATTGCCGAGCGAGTCGGTGACGCGGAAGCCGCGGCGGTTGGCGTAATACTCCCAGGCGGTCACGTTGCCGAGTGGATCGGTCACGCTCGCCAGCAACCCCTGCCGCGCCTTGTCGGCATGGTAGGCATATTTCACGACAGGTGCCGCCACGCCCGTCGCCGGCACGGGGGATGTCTTCGTCGCCAGGCGATTCCCGACGTAGGCATAACTCCACGCGCGGCCCGTGAAATCGCTGACGGTGGCGATTCGCAGTGGGGCCACCGCCGTGTAGGTAAACGACAGCCAGCGGCTGGCATCCTTGAGGTCGGAGACCTTGGCGAGCCGGCTGGTGCCCGCGACGTATTCAACGCGGATGCCGTTGCCAAAGCGATCCTGCATCTGAGCCAGCGGACAGACGCCGCCGATCGCCACGCCGAATACAACGCTGTTGCCCTGGAAGTCGGTCCAGGTGAAGCCAGCGGCTGCCGATCCCGTCAGCGTGCCGAACACCCCGTCGGGATTGGCAAACCCGGCCGTGGTCTTCGCGAAGTCGAGTCGTATGCCTGTGTCGGTGAACCAGGTCGCCGAACCGTCGGCCCTGGTTTCGATCCGATCGCTGTACGTGAACGACCAGCCCTCCCCCATGCCGCGGTCCGACCAAGCGACCGGTGCGCCCACCAGCCCGGAGACCGTGTGGGCTGAATCGTAGTGTCGACGAAAGCTGAGCGGCACGCCGAGGTTGGGGATCTCGACATCGGTCTCGTCGTGGTAGACGTTGCCAGTGGCAATGTTGATGGGATCGCCGACGTAATTCGCTGGGTTACTGACCGGCACCGACGGCGTCAGGACGGGCGGCGCCACGCTCCACCATGAGGTGCCGCCACCGTAGGAACGCAGCGGCTGGCTGCCGACGGCGCCATGGATGATGAAGCCGACGGTCTTGCCATGCCGCGGATCGGCGGGATCGGGGGCGACGATCGTGAGCGTGTAGCCCACCCCCTTCCACTGGCCGCTGGCCGCGCCGCCGCCCACGGCGAGTTCTGTTTTCGGCACCAAGGCCGTGAAGGTGACGCCGGCGTAGTCGGCCACTCCCGCCAGACCCTTGGTCACGGTGGTGGCGATGGCGGTGCGAATCTCGGCTCGCACTCCGGGCAGCAGGCTGGCGATGCTGCCGGCGTTGGCGGCGTTGATCTCGACGAGGCTAGCCAGCCCGCCTGCGGCCGTCGCCAGTTGAAAGGCCTTGATCGTCGACACGCTCTCAAAGTTCGTCAGTTCCTCGAGCACCAGGCCCTCGAGCGCCGAGTTGGCGTAGCCCATGAGCAGACTGCGGGTGAGCGACAGGGCTGCCGGACTATCGTCAATCGCCATGCCCCCGACGACGTTGCCAGGCACATCAATGCCCATGTCGGCCGGCAGATAGGGATGCTGAAGGTTTGCCGTAGCCGTCGTTGCCAGCGTCGGGCCGCTCGTGGCGATACCAATGGCAACAGCGGTGCGATCGGGAATGGCCGCGGTCAGCCCGGCGATGGACGCCTCGTCGGCATCGGCTGCTGTGAAATAGGAGGCGATCGCGAGATCAAGGAGGCCGCCGACGGCCCGATCACGATCGACGGCGATCCCGTTGGCCTGATTCAGTTGCTCTGCATTCGCAGTGGCCCGCTTCTCCACCAGCACTGACTCCGTGAACTGGTTGGCATCGAGGCCGATCGCGATGCAGCGGTCGGCCGCCCGCACGAACGAACGGCTGTAGCTGATGCCGCCCGCTGGGGACTTCACGGAGATTGTGAGGCTGAGGCTCGCCGTGGCCGGCAGCGTCGTCGCCGCCTGCGCCTGCACGACGCCGTCGAGCCGCAGGGCCGGCTGTGCCAGCGTGCCGGTGGCGTTGAGAACAGGATCGATCGTGATTCGTTTGAGCGCGATGTCCGCCAGCGAGAGCGTGCTGTTGACGAGCGTCGTGGCCCCGTTCGTGAGCGTGATCTGCACGGCGTAGGCCGCCGCGGCCGGTGGCGTGGCGGGACGACTGGCCTCGGCCGGCTGGGAGAGAACGGCGTAGGGAAGCGCTGCAGGCAGAGCCGCGAACGACTGCTGCCGGATCGGGCCGTCGTAGGCGACATCGGCAATCGACAGGTCGGGACGGTTGGCGGCCAGCCAGGCCGCAACCTTCGACTCGTAGTATTCGGCGGCCGATTGCTTCTGCCACGCAGGCTGCGTGAGGTAGTCGGCCTCACGTGGGCCAAACGGCACGCTGGCAAGCATGTTCGGCAACCCCGGCCGGAAATCGCGGAATTTCCAGGAGGCGTCGAGCGGGATCCAGGTTGCGAGCGCCGAGCCGGGCCGGCGGATCTGCGCCTCGAGCCAGGTGTGCGTGAGGTGGTTGGCATACTGGTCGAAGCGGAGGCCGGCCTGCGCAAGGATGTTCCCGGCCGCCGCGGTTGTTCTCGCGCCGAGATAGTCGCGGAGCTGATCCCCCGTGATCTCGATCGTGCCGGCCACGAAGCGGGTAGGCACACCCGCCGCTGTGAAGACCGCCGCTAACAGAGCGTTCGTATCCCAGTCGTTGCCTGCCTGCGTCTGCAGGGTGGCGAGCGGCCCCTTCATCAGACCGGTGTAGGGCTGAAACACGATCGTGTTCGTGACATATTCAACTATCTTGATCGGCAGGAAGTAGAGCGCCGCCGCCAGCTCACTGGC
>Ga0214921_10006552_pt1 | contig 15878 bp, 7 predicted proteins | sample LL1505_MetaG_FD_177992 | JGI IMG/M metagenome (GOLD analysis project Ga0214921, IMG submission 177992) | Freshwater microbial communities from Lake Lanier, Atlanta, Georgia, United States - LL-1505 | ecosystem: Environmental > Aquatic > Freshwater > Lake | place: USA: Georgia | collected 2015-05-28
TGCTTAAGGTTTTTTGGAATCGCACTATTCTTGGTCGTAAACCAGACTATATTGGCATTATCAAAGACCTCATGAAGCTTGCTGACGCGTATCGCAATGAATCCGCTGATCTCGCGAATATAGTCGAAAACCAAAAAGACCCTTTTGTTAAAGAGTCGATGAAACTTCTATTGGACGAAACGCTCGACGCCTCTCAACTTAATAAGATTCTGCGTGTACGTGTTGAGACAACCTTCAATCGCTACAGCGACGATGCCGCGAGATTTAGAGCCATGGGCAAGTACCCACCTGCGATGGGCCTCATGGGAGCGGTTCTGGGGATGATTGCCCTTCTTAGCGGTCTGGGCAAACCTGGTGCTGAGAAGTCCATTGGTCCATCGATGTCCATTGCGCTTGTTGCAACACTTTATGGAATTGCTTTCGCTAACTTAATTGTGATCCCTATTGGCGAAAATCTAACCGAGACCGCCAAAGAACACCAACGCAAAAACACAATCATTGTAGAGGGAGTTAAGCTCGTCGCAGCGAAGACAAACCCCATTGTACTTGCGGAAGAGCTCAACTCATATCTTCTACCTAGCGAACGAGTTGATTGGAAGACCATCACAGCTTAGTCACACGTTAATGCTTGGGCTATTCTGACTAAACTAATGAATAAACATCATCTAGTTTCTTCACCACTTCGAGCCATGAATGTTTGAGGGCCGACTCGCGCGCCTTGAGACCCATGCTGTCGCGAACCTCCTTTGACTCCAATCGCTTGAGCGCAGAGGCGATTTCTACTGGGTCTTTAGGGTCACGCAACTTGATGCAATCAATACCGTCATTCATAAGCTCTGCAGCGCCAGCAAGCTCACTGATAATTAAAGGTAGACCGGCTGCCATTGCTTCAGTCGCGACCAGGCCAAACGGTTCATACTGCGTAGGGAAAACAAATATATCCGACGCAGCGTAATACTGGTCAACGTGGGGTGTCGATCCGACAAAGATAATCTGACTTCTTAGGCTCAATTCATCAGCCAGCTTTTCAAAATCCCTGGTAGAATCTCTGCCAACGACCAATAACTTTAAATCTGGATTCGCGCAAAGTTGGAGTCCATTCAAAAGAGGTCCCAACCCCTTTCGCCTAAACTCATTTGCCACAAACACAAGCACTACATCCTCATCTCTAAGTCCGTATTGCTTGCGAATCGTCGATCTAAACGTTGTACGTTTTGAGGGATGATACTTGTCACAATCTACGCCAGAATGAATCACTGTGATCCTACTCTCAGGAAGACCAAAATATCGCTGAAGTTCAGATTTTATCCCGCCAGATATCGCCACGACATGGGTTCTACCACTTCGTCTGTACTGAATTGATTCCACCAGAATGGTCCAATAATGGATTGGGTTTAGGATCTTTTTGATCCACGCTTTCGAGAAAGGACGCTCCTTGCGCAGCGACTTGAAAAACCAAGCTTTGTGACAGCTATGGGCAGTCACAACATCTGGACACAAACTACTTGCACCCTGACTATGTATGATCATCCCGCTTGCCCTGCGTTCGCCAAGGCGAAAGATTTTAAATTCTGCCGCTATCACAAAGGACATAATCGCAAGAATGGCTGGGCTTTTAAAAAATGGTACTGGTCGGCAGGTGTACATCGCACGCACATCAGGGTCAAACTGCCCGCCAATAAGCTCTATAGATTTTCCTGAATTAGACTGAAACGGCAGGGTATCTAGGAGATATTTTTCCACCCCTCCGAGCCGATTGTAGTATGGATAAACGTGAATGATCTTCATCTTGCTCCGCGCCCTATCATTTCAAACTACGTTGTTCCAAAATTTCTTTAAAGTATCCAAGAAACTCCGACGCTATCGCCTCATGGGTGTACTTGGCTTTCGCCTTGCGTTTTGCATTGCTGGTTAGACGTTTCGTCAAGTTATCGTCATCTATACACAATACTAGAGCTTGCTTGAGGCTCTCGGGATTATTTTCTTCAAACACCATGCCATCTTCGCCTATGACGCGCGGAATCTCTCCGGAGGACGAACCAATAACTAATGCCTCAGCGGCCATCGCCTCAACCAATACCCGACCAAATTGCTCCTTCCAGTTGGGCATAGTTCTGCTAGGAAGGCATAATGCATTCAGAGCGTGCATATAACTAGCAACTTCGCTGGATGGCACGAAACTTCTAAAATCAAACAACTCCTTGAGCCCCTTCGCCCCAATCATGGAATCAAGGTGTTCTTTGTATGGTCCGTTTCCTAAAATTAAAAATTTGACCTTCTGGCGATGCCCGGGTCCTAATAAAGCCGCAGCTTCGACCAGGTCTTGAATTCCTTTTTCTTCGACCAGTCTACCCACGTAACCAATAATTATTTTATCCTCTGGTAGGCGAAGCTTCATTCGACTTGAGCGAATACCCTCATCCTTACCCCCAGCGAAGCAATCCACGTTGTATTTTCCCCAGGAGACGCCCATTTGAGGAATTTCACGAATTGATTTTGTGTAGCCCTTTTTTCGCAAAACATCGGCAGCTTCACTATTACCGACGATCGCTCCTGAGCAAGACGCAAAAATATAGCGTTCAAACCAAGAAAACGGCGGCGGATAGTTCTTGAAAATGTTCTGCCACGTATAAAATACGTATGGAACTTTGAGACGATTGCAGATCCAGGCCGCCTGCATTGTCACTAGGGAGTAATGTTCTTCCTCTAGGCTGACGATGTCAGGCTTAAACTGCTCAATGGCACTTCGAAGTTTGTGATAGAAGTGAAAGTGGTTTTTCCCGTTAAAGGATATCGGCAAACGCCTGATCCAATACTTCTTGTCCGCAGTACTATCATCTTCAAAAACCTGCGAATCCCATTGTTCGGGACATACCAGACCAACCTCGACGCCATCCACTAAGGACAGCGCCACAAGCTTTTGCCGATATGCGGCGGCCACGTAAGGCTTAGAAATAGTTAGAATTCGATATGTCAAGTTTACTCTTTTTTATATCAATCCAACCAAAAAAGCGGCTCGTTCTGACGCTCAAGGACATGGAATCATACGCGCAGAGCATAGGAAAAACAAATGCAAAGTGACTATTCGGACAGAACGCCATCACCAATTAATTATGCGGCTGTTTTTCTATTCTCAGCTGCAGTAGAAATTCCCTCTGGTGGTTTGATACCCAAAGCCTGGGCCTGAGCTAAAATAATTTGATCAATCACGGCTTTGTCAGAGGAAACGACCCGACGAACAGCCGCGATAAACGACTCCATGACGGCTTCTTTTCTGCTATTAATTTCAGCAATCTTCTTGGCATTTTTCTGCGTTTGATCGACCTCAGTTTGCAGCATCTCTGCTCTTTTATTACCGGATCCAACGGTCGCAGTTAGCGCTGATTTCAGGTCCTGTTCAGCTAAAATCATGACCTCAGCTCGCCGCGCCAAAGGCAAAGATCCAAATGCTTGTGCCAAAGTTTTCGTAGGAACAAACACCGCATCCTTTAGGAAAAGCTTCATTTGCATAATCTGACGCTTAAGATCCCAATCCTCGGAAGGGACAAGATCATAAACCAAGCCCTCATCTGCCACGGTCACAGTCTTTACGAGTCGCAAAATCAAACGACGCTGCGCCTGAGAACGCTCTGTAATGCCGGCAGACACCTGAGTCAGCTTAGTGATCATCTGCGCTATGACTTGATCCGGTGAATCAATCGGCTTATCAAGCATCCCGGCAGCTTCTTTCAGCACATTCCCAGGAATTGCGCGCATCAGACGATTGCCGCGTTCGACGGTGAGAGTTTTTAGAAGAACAGCAACACTAACCGTGTCCGCCTCGCTGATAAATTTTGTAATCACCGCATCTTCATACTTAATAAGCACTGCCCGAACAGGGTCAAACGCCTTCATCGCCTCATCTCGAAGCGTGGCCTTTGACACACACTCGCCATACATCCGTTGAGCAATTTCAGCACCATTCAACATCGTCGGAGGTGTTTCCCGATGTTCTTCGATATACGCCTCAAGTTTTTCAACCGCAGACCTAGGCAGATGATCTAGAGCGGGTTTCAATGGGGCATAGCCCATAAAGCTTAAAAGATCCCTAAAATCCGCGAGACCATTATCATCATAGAACATATCGCTCAAATACTCGGCAGAGAGAAATGTATTCTCCGCAATAAATGATGTCATCTGACCACGAATATTCTGCATGTCCCGAGTTAAGGCCTGACCCGCCGCCGCGGCGTCAAAACTACCACGCTGCTCGCCTTCATCTCCTACTGCAACGGCAACTACGTCCTTAGAAACATCTTCGTCAGTATCTTTAGACTCCTCAGCCGGCTTGAGGGCCGCAATATCCTTACCCAAGCCAGAAATTGCATTCTGTAGGCCCTTGCTAAGTGCGCGAGAGGCTACGAACATTGCTAAAAACACAAACAAACCAAGAATAAGCACACTGAGTACTGTTGAAATAAAGGCATTGTCTGGTCGCCAAATAGACTCGACGAATGTTTGCGGCGTCGGTTTAGGTGGTTCCACTTTTGGCGCCTCTGGCACAGGAGGAGCTGTCCTCACTTTGACCCAGTTGGTAGTGGACGTGCCCTTTGAAATAGCCTGAAAGTCCAAGAATGTTGAAATCATTCCAGACAGACTATCGGAAAACGCTTTAGGAGTTTTTGCAGGAAGTGTGACCTCCACTGAAATCTTCTTAATATAGTCGGCCGCCTTAAATACAAATGCCTCACCTTGCACCGTGGATGGCGGAGGAACACTAATCGCCACTGTCACAGGAGTCGAAACAGGGACTGGGGCTGGAGCTGGGTTTGGAAGAGGCGCAGGAACAACTTGCTGCACTTGAGGTTTTAATTTTTCCTCCTGTGCTTTACTTATGATTTCGCTAATGGTCGAATTAGCAATATCCACGTTGAGCCTTCCGAGGCGCACACCACCTTTAACGTCATCCTCTTTCTTGATCTCGGGCTCTTCTTCTTTTTTCTGCTCTGGAACTGGTGCCTGCGGCGCTGCTGGCTGTACGACTGGCTTATATTTTTCCACCAACTCAGCAATATTGGCGCGAACCAATTCACTCTGAGTGTCTCGTTCCTTGCCTGCGATTGAATCTTGATTTTTCTTCCACGCTTCAGCGTCTGCACTGACGCGGGTCTCGTCAAATTCTAGCGACAAACTAACCGCCGGCTCCTGGCCATCGACACCAATTAGCTTTAATTCACTAATCAACTTCTGGCGGAGCATATTGGAATAGAAATTGGTTAACTCCAATCGATCTTGGCGAGAAATAAAGACGGTTCCTGTCGCTGCTAGCACATCAAACGCGAAAAAAAGCACGGCTAGCTGCAGCCATTTTAAACGACTGATGCTACGTTGAGGCTTTATTTTTCGCAGTCTAGTCAATCCATTGACCTCACATCTACGCACAAATCCAAAAAAATTAAATCGATTCAACCGTTTAGATCGGCCAAATCTCTTTAAAAATTAGAATTTGCTACTTGCGGTCATGATGCTCTAAGCCTTAACCGGCTGTTTTACGACCGTTTTGACGCCAGACTTTAGAATTTTCCCATTTTGATTTGAGGCCCCATAGGAGCCTCCGAGTCAGGCCCCCTAAGAGACCCCTTCCATCGCTTTCACTTGAACAAAGGTCTTACCCTTGTAATAACGCGCGAAGAAGACGTACAAGACGGATGCACCAAGCATCAAATAAGTAAAGAACATGTAATAATCACTACCGGTCAAAGTCGCCTTGCCACTTTCATCTTGAATCACACGATTCACAACAGAAGTGATGGTGTTTCCAAATGTCACGGAGAGCAAATACAGGCCCATAATGAGTGATTTCAGTGAATTTGGCGCTTGCGAGTAGCTAAACTCAAGAGCCGTGACTGATACAAGAACCTCAGCCGCTGTTAGAACGACATAGCTTGCGACCTGCCATAGAATCGAGACATCCTGTCCCGCAGTAATCAAGCTTTCAGCATACGCCGTCAGTGAAAAGGAAATCACAGTCAGAAAAAAACCAACACCAATGCGGCGCAAAGGAGTCACGTCCACAAATCGCCTCAGTCCGGGATAAACGAGCAGGTCAAAGATAGGCACAAACAGCATCACGAGAATCGGGTTCACAGCTTGAATCTGACTAGACAGAATTTCATAGGTCTGGCCGCCAAATGTCACCATTCTATTCATCTTTTCGGCTTGTAGCACCCAAGCAGATCCTGTTTGATCATAAAGCGACCAGAAGAAGGCCACAAAAAAGTAAAGCCCTGCAAGATTCAAGATCGCCATTCTGGCATCCGGGCTAGCTAATTCTTTTTTGTAATGCTGGATGCCAACAGGCGGTGCCACTCGATAGGTGTGACGCCCCAACCAAAATACAACGGTAGCCATAAACATCAAAATACCAGGAACGCCGAATGCCACACTTGCGCCGTATTTCTGTAGCAAAATTGGCGTCAGCAGAGTGGAGAAGAAGCTTCCAAAGTTAATGGAAAAATAAAACCAAGAGAAAACGCGAGGAAGTAACTCTTTGTTGCCCTCAGAAAATTGATCACCGACGTGAGCAGAAACACACGGTTTAATGCCCCCGGCTCCAATGGCTATCAACGTCAATCCTGCCGCTAGGCCTAGCTTACTCTCAAACAATGCCAGCGTGAGATGGCCCAAACAATAGACAATCGACAAATTCATGATTGTCTTGTATTTGCCCCAAAAAATATCCGATATCAGTGCACCTAAAAGAGGAAAAAAATACACGGCGCTAGAAAAGTTATGAAACCACACCATAGCTTCTGCATCGGTAAACGCTGGCCTTCCTTGCTCCATGAGATACTTAGTCATGAAGACCATTAAAATCGTCTTCATACCGTAAAAGCTAAACCGTTCTGCTGCCTCATTACCGATGATAAATGGGATTCCAGAAGGCATTGAATTTTTTGCAGCTACGGCCTGAGACATGGGGGCGGCTCCCTTCGGTCAATCGCTATCGACGGATGTTCGTCTACGGGCCTGCTAATTAACATTTCGCGCAGGAATGATCCAGAATTTAAAGCACAATAAAAGTCTTAGCTGCTAAATTTTGCGCCTAATTGGCGGGAATAGACCCCACCCTTTTTGAGAAGTTCAGCATGGGTCCCCTCCTCCGCTATCTGGCCGCCTTCCATGACCAAAATCCAGTCGGCACGCTGCACAGTACTTAGGCGATGGGCAATCACGAGTACCGTACGCCCCTTGCGAATGGTCTCCAGAGACTCTTGGATAAGCCTCTCCGTCTCGTTGTCGACAGCCGAGGTAGCCTCGTCCAAAATAAGGATTGGTGGTTTCTTAATGATCGCCCTCGCCAACCCAAGCCTTTGGCGCTGGCCACCTGATAGCCTTTGCCCACGCTCGCCAATCACTGTGGAGTAGCCTTGAGGTAGCCGATTGATGAATTCGTCTGCGGCAGCAAGCTTTGCGGCCTGGCCGATCTCCTCGTCCGAAAAATCCTCCCTGCCATAACCGATGTTCGCCTTGATTGTGTCACTAAACAAAAAAACGTCCTGATTGACCAAGCCCATAGCCAAACGCAAATCGCGAACCGCGAATTGCGAAATATCTTGATCGTCCAGAAGGATTCGCCCTGACAACGGCTCACTAAAACGCATGAGAAGCTTTGCCATGGTACTTTTACCCGATCCCGTAGAACCGACCAATGCCACAGTCTTTCCTGCAGGAATCTCGAAACTTAATCCGCGAAACAACGGCTCTCGATCTTTGTAACCAAAAGATACATTTTCAAATTTTAAATCACCTTTGACACTCTCCAACGGAAGCAACGCTCCGCCTTTGTCCAGCTTGATTGGGACATCTAAAAGATCCATGATTCGGTCACAAGATGCCATGGCGCGCTGATAGAGGTCCACGGTCTGTCCCAGGCTTGTAAATGGCCAAAGAAGTCTTTGGGTCAAAAAAACCAATATCCCAAAACTACCCACGGGAAGTTGACCATTGACGGTCTTTAAGCCGGCTAGGATCAGTGTCGCCACAAATCCACTGAGTACCGCCATCCGAATAATCGGAGTAAAAGCTGAGTTCACCCGAATGGCTTGCTTGTTGGATTCGACATAATCGAGCGAAAGCTCAGTCATCAATCGTGATTCAAATTTTTCTGCAGCAAATGCTTTAATCGTGCCAATTCCCGTTATATTACTGGTCATCCGGGCGCCGATTTTAGCCGCCTTCTCCCGCACCTGTGCATATAATGGCTCGGCGATCGACTTGTAGCGAGCAGCGCCCCAGACAATGACCGGAATAGGCAGTATCGAGACACACGCAATGTCCCATGCAATGTAAAAGAACACACTGCCAATAAAAACAACCGAAGATATAACCTGAAGAATCGAGTTAGCCCCGACGTTTAAAAAACGCTCAAGCTGGTTGATGTCATCATTCAAAATCGAAACAAGTTTTCCCGAATGGTGCTCATCAAACCACTCCATGTCGAGATCTTGCATGTGCTGATAAGCATCCATGCGCAGGTCATGTTGAACCAATTGCGCCAAATTCTGCCAATTGACGCCATATAAATACTCAAAAATAGACTCACAAATCCAAATAACAAGTGTCAGCGCTGCTAAAGCCAAAATCTGACTCTCGGGCGAGCGTATACCGACAAACCCAACAAATGACTGTTCTTTACGCACAACAACATCAATAGCCACACCAATCAAGATCTCAGGCATCACATCAAAAAACTTATTCAAGATGCTGTATAAACTCGCCCGGATAGCAATTTCACGGTAATTTCTGCTATAACTTAAGAGGCGCGCAAATGCGGATTTGCGATCAGCCTGGTCGCTGTCGGGGGGCGTTTTCATAGAGAGATTCGTCCTTTTGATTAGGATCTTTGTTGCAAGCACATTAGCTCATCCTAGGCTAATGACACTTGGCCCGTCCACAAAAGATAACTCTCAGAAAGTGGTAATTAAATGCGCATATTATTGACGGGTGGAACAGGACTTATTGGCTCCCAAGTTGGCATTGCACTTGCCAAATCGGGACATGACATTACGGCTTTAACTCGCAAGGGTAACCCCAGAGATCTCTGTTTTCCTGCCCGATGTTCAGCGTGGGATCATGCCACCCCACTGCCAAGTGCGGTTTTGGCACCGAATGGCGAGACATTTGACGCAGTCATTCACCTCGCTGGCGAACCAGTGGCGCAGCGATGGACAACTAGCGTTAAAGAACGCATCAAAGAATCTCGGGTTAAATCGACGAAAGCACTGATCCAGAGCCTAAAGCAACTTAAAGTTTTACCCTCGGTTTGGTTAAACGCTTCAGCCATCGGAATCTACGGCGATAACAACCATCAAATCCAGACGGAATCCGCACCGCATGCATCTGGTTTTCTTGCGGACGTCTGCAAGGAGTGGGAAGCGGCGCTGTCTGAACTTCCAGCGACAACTAGAAGCGTAAGCCTCAGATTCGGCATCATTCTCTCTAATGAGGGTGGAGCACTGCCAAAAATGCTTACGCCGTTTAGATACGGAGTTGGCGGCCCCATCGGGCAAGGACGTCAAATGATGAGCTGGATTCACATAGATGACACCACCGCAGCTGTCATGCACGCCCTAAAAACACAATCAGTCGTTGGCCCGGTAAATGTTGTCGCGCCCAATCCTGTCAGTAACGCAGAGTTCACAAAGGAAATAGGTCAGACCATTGGAATGCCGGCATTGATGCCAGCGCCAGTATTCATGTTGAAACTACTCCTAGGAGAGATGAGCAGTATTATCCTTTCTAGCGCTGCAGTGGTCCCCGAAAAACTCATTCAATCTGGCTTTGTTTTTCAGTATCCAACTCTGAATCCGTGCCTGCAAAATTTACTCACAGTCAATGTGCGTAAAGGCGTTCGGATTTACGTAGCGCGGCAGTGGATCAAAGGAACACCCGTCGAGCACTTCCCATTTTTCTCTGCAGCGGAGAATTTAGAAACCATCACACCTCCATGGCTTCATTTTAGAATCACAGCAAAATCGTCTGAAATAATGTCCAATGGTGTTTTAATTGACTATAAGCTGCGGATTAAAGGCTTACCAGTTCGCTGGAGGACTCGCATCGAAAGCTGGGCTCCTCCGCATCAGTTTGTGGACACACAGTTAAAGGGCCCTTATAAACTTTGGCATCACACGCACACATTCGAATCCGTTGGCGATGGAACGCTCATGACCGACCGAGTGCTTTATAAAATGCGGTTTTGGCCACTTGGAGACGTAGCCTTGCCCATGGTCAAGCATGACGTGGAAACAATTTTCAGCTATCGAAAATCAGTGATCGATCGACTGCTAGGACACAAACCCCACTCGTCCTAACAATCTAAAATCACAAACAAACTGGCGCGCCTTGTTTTAAAAACAAAAGCGACGCTGGGCAAAATTTGCCTAAAGTACTGAATTACAGCCCCGAAACACCTTCCATCACAACAGGAAGAGGCTTCGGCATGAAAACTGCACTCATCGCATCCGCACTTGCATTTGCTCAGACAGCATTTAGCTACGAAGTCCCAGCGCAGCTCCGAAATCGTTATCAAAACCTATATAACGAATCTGTTATTGAGGATCCCGATGGGACCAAAAAACTTGGCGACGCTATTTTATTTCATCGTGGAAGTTTAAAAATATTGTATTTGCGCGGTGACGCATTTGAAATGGCATATCAGCATGGGCGCCTTTTAAGGACCGAGATCCACCAAGGTGCACTGCCACAGGCAGCTGCCATTGTCGCCAATTCCGCGCGCAATTCATTTCCGCAAATCCCCGTATTGACTGACACCATCATCAAATTCATTTACGAGACCTACACGAGCAGCATCCTCAACCACGCAGCCAAACAATCACATCAATCACTGGAGCAATATTTATTGGAGGCCTACGGCATGGCCGAAGGATCAGGGATGCGCCTGGATGACGTCATACATGCCCTCATCGGCCCTGAAATTCTCCAAGTCATTCTGGGTGAAAAACTTTCGGGGTCAGAGAACACACCGGCACCCCTCACCGTTAGCGAGTGCACAGACTTCGCTATCAAACCTGAGCAGACACGATCCGGCGGATATTTAATTGGCCGAAACACGGACTATCCGCTGAATGGATCCTTTGATCGCTTTCCAACGGTCATCTACTACAATCCAACCGATGGGCGTCAAAAATATATGGCCGTCACATCCGCAGGGCTACACACGGCTGGCGTGGTTGGATTTAACGAGTCTGGTTTATACCTAGGGGTCCACACGATCCCAACAGCTGAAACCTCCAAAAATGGCCATCCTATATTTGACGTCGGAAATCGGGTGTTACGAGAGGCGAAGTCTTTTGATACCGCCGTGCAGCTATTTAAAAGCATGAAACCCGCAGCGGGGTGGACGTACACTCTTGTGAGCACAAAAGAGCATCGCGCCGCCTCAGTGGAAATGACTAACAAACGCGTCCAGGTCCGAGAAACCATCGACCCCGTTCATATTCAGACAAACCACTTCATGGCTGAAGCTATGCAAACCGCAAACTTAGACGTCAATGCAAGCATCAATGAAGACACGCGCGCGCGATACGATCGCGCCGCACATCTAATTGGTCCACTTCCTACTACTGTCGATGCAGAATTCGCAGTCGGCGTCCTAAGTGACAAATATGACCCTTATAATGAAAAAATACGTGGTCTCGGGAATGTCATTGCGGCCCACACGACGTTGACAAGCGCTGTGTTCGATACTGGACACAATCATGTATTTGTCGCGAGCGGTCTAGCGCCAGTTTCACTAACGACATTTATCGAGTTGCCAATTGTCGGCCACTTCGATCCCGAAACGTTTCAAAACCAAACATTTAAAACCATCGAAAACTCAAGCTATCATCGTAACTACCCGCGCGAGTCCCACGCTGAACAGCTTTATATTGAAGCGAAATCCGCATTTGAAACTGACCTAGACCCCAAAAAATCAGCCGCAATCCTCGGACAGATATTAGACATCGATCCGCAAAACGCTGCCTATCATTACATGCGTGGACTGATGGCATTAAAAGCAAAAGACTGGGAGCTCGCCCGCAGATCCATGTCTTCGTGCACGGAGCTCAATTACAAGCATCACAGGCTAGCCTGTCATTATTACCTAGGCCGCATCTACGCTCACAATAACGAACGCGCCAAAGCCGAGAAAAACTTACTCGCCGTCCTGGAAGACGCCGACTCGATGGAAGAAAAACCACTTATCAAAGCAACAGAGAGCGCTCTGCGAAAAATCCGCCGCAAAGGCTCTCTTCGCCTCAACACTGAAACGATCGCTATTTTTATGCCTGAGGTCGATGTCGTGCAGTATTAGACTAACCTTGCGAGCGCAGCGTTTTTTCAGATTTTTTATAGAGATCGACCGCAGCCTTCAAAATGCGCACAGCCTCGTCTCGATCGTAAAAATCTTCTACTATTACTTTTTTGTTCTCAAGAATCTTATAGTCCTCGAAGAAACGTCTAATTTCTTTGATTCGATGGGGCGGTAGCTCCGAAATGGAATTAAAATGGTTAAACTCAGGATCGTGTCAGTGTGGACAATAAAACGCTTTACATCGAAGGCGTTGGCACCAGTGCCTTACTTCTTGCCAAATGGTTACTACGACATCCGAATTTTAAACACTAAATGCGCATTTTTTACACCCTCAAAAGTATCGAGCAGCTCAAGCAAAGTAATCAGCTAGGGTCTAGTTATAAGGATTATTTTCAGGTCGGAAAAAGTGTGGATACTATTGAAAGTGTTTTGACTGTGAAAGAAATCGTTCAGGAACTCGTCAGCTAAATTTGAGGCCAGCGGCGTTTGCAAGTAAGTCCACCAGAAATATTTACATCAGTAGCACAGCAATAAACAAAATCGACATATTTTGCTAACGCAGTAGCGAACCAGCTGGGTGTCTCTAAAGGGCAGCCGGCTGGACTATAAATGAAAGTAAAGATATTTGAGGCCCCTCGAGCGACACCAGTGGTCTTTAGTTTTTAAGGAAGAAACTTTTCAACTGCCAAACCTATAGCCCAGTAATTATTGTCTATTTTATGCTTTTTGTGAAGATCACTTAAGCGCCACGAACAGAGTTCCGAGACCATCAAAGAGTCGTTTGGGCTTTTAATAGGACAGCTAGGGGGCTGAAATGTCGATTGGGAATTCCTTTCCACAAACTGTCACTAAGATGGTCATCTGGTGCAGCGCTGCGCTGTGTCTCTTGGGTTGTCCGGAGCAGGAGGCAACGAAGAGCCCAACACCGGCTGCTGGAACCAAATCAGGAATTGGACTCGCACCCACGGCAGCGCCGGAGGGGGGAATTTACACGGTGGCCCAGGCCGTAACACTAAGTAGCGCCACTCCTGGTTCTAAAATTTACTACACAGTAGATGGATCGCTCCCTACGGCTAATTCAACACTCTATGTTGAACCGATTTTGGTTCAAGTAAGTCAGCAGATTAAAGCGATTGCCACTGGGCAAACAATCACGGATTCTACTGTTGCCAGCTTTGTGTATGCAATCACAGGGACGGTTCAAGCCCCGGAATTTTCGGCAGACCCTGGCGCTTACGGTTCAGCGCAAACCATAGTGATTAAATCGGCGACCCCGAACGCTGAGATTTATTATACGACCAATGGTTCAACGCCGACGACAGCCTCGACGAGATACAAAGATCCCATCGTCCTCACCGAGTCAAAGACAGTGAAGGCTTATGCCGTGCTAAAAAACTGGTCGGACTCACTGGTTTCAACGGGCACGTATAGTATAGCTATAGACGGTCAAGTTGCGGCGCCGACTTTCGCGGCGGCTGCGGGTAGCTATGGACCTCCGCAGATGGTGACGCTGCTTTCCGCTACGCCCGGGGCACAGATATACTATACAACAGACGGGACAACACCCACTGCATCATCGTTAAAGTTCTCCTCTCCCATTACCGTGTCGTCCAGCCAAACAATAAAAGCAATCGCTATGAAAACAAGTTTTCTAGACTCTGGTGTTGCATCGGCAGCTTATGTCATTAACGGTGCCGCAGCCACGCCCATCTTCTCTGTTGCAGCTGGAGCTTACGGGCCGTCCCAAACCGTGGCTATTAGCTCTGCGACCACCGGGGCGAACATATACTACACGACCAACGGATCTGATCCGACGACTTCATCAAGCGTCTATTCCGCTGCGCTACCGGTCTCGACTACGACCACCATCAAAGCTATAGCAGTCAAGTCAGGGTTCTCTACCTCAAATATAGCTTTGGCAACTTATACGATAAACGGAAAAGTAGCAGCGCCCACATTTTCAATCGCCACTGACACATACCATGCGACCCAGCAAGTGACGTTGAGTGGGGCAAGTGGGGCAGATATTTACTACACAACTAATGGAAATACACCCAGTCGATCGTCAACAAAATATACTAACACTCCAATCGAAATTGGTACGACAACCACAATCAAAGCATTCTTGGTCAAGCCAACTTTTATTGACTCCGATGTCTCAACTCAGTCCTACACCGTTAATAAAATCACGCCCATCGCCATCGAGGCATTTCCCACGTTGACAAATTACCCCCTCGTGTCATGGACTCCAAACGTTAAATTTTCAATAGCCAGTCCAACAACTCTAGGATTATTTTCAAACATGACTGGCACTGCTGTGAATACGCCCGTGAATGCGACAGCTGGGACGAATAATTTTTCGGCAAATACAGTTCAATCTCTTGATAGCACCGGCACTATATATGCGAAAACGCCGAGTGGCCCCGCCTCGGCTTACGTCAACATGGGAACTTACAAAACGAAAATTCCTCCCAATTTTAATTTTTCAGGCTCGGTAAATGGATCAGTACTTACGATGATCAAAGACAATAAATCTGTGGGCTGCACAACAAGCCCAGGCTGTATCATTATCGGGGGAAGTTTCACGCAGGCTGGCGGAACAAGCGCAAACAACATCGCGCGTATAAAACCAAACGGCGGATTTGAAACACTCGGCACGGGAGTTAACAACAGCGTCAACACACTGGCTACAGATTCTACGGGCAACATTTATGCAGGCGGTGCATTTACTGCAGCTGGCGGCGTTACCGTGAACTACATCGCCAAGTATAACGGTACGTCTTGGAGTGCCTTGGGCACCGGCATGAATGCCCATGTTAGAGCCCTGGCTGTCGGTACAGATGGGAACATTTACGCAGGAGGAGAATTTACAACCGCCGGTGGTGTTAGTGCGAACTATGTCAGCAAGTGGAGTGGTTCTTTATGGAGTGCTTTGGGTTCCGGCACAAATGGTGATGTCTATGCTTTAGCTGCAGACTCAATGGGAAATCTATACGTGGGCGGACGTTTTGGCACTGCAGGTGGTGTAGCCGCCCCGTACGTCGCACGTTGGACCGGATCCGCATGGGGTTCCTTAGGAGGTTCCTCTGATCTGTCTCGTGGTGGAGCTGTTTACGCTCTAGCTTGGACCGGTGCCGGCTTATACGTAGGCGGGGATTTTATAGTTGGTAATTTTACTTTCGGAGCTAAAAACGTGGCTCTTTGGAATGGGCAAATGACAAGCTACCGATTCGTAGGGTTAGGCAGCGGAACGAACCAGCCTGTCGAAACCCTGATAGCAGACGCAAGTGGAGATATCTACGCCGGCGGAGGCTTTACAACAGCAGGAGGCTTGAGCACAAATTATGTGGCCAAGTGGAAACCGGGCTATCAAAGCGGCAGCTGGAGCGCCTTAAGTACCGGCATGAATGGTACCGTTAAATCTCTTGTTTTTGACGACTCTGGCACTTTGTATGCCGGTGGAAGTTTCACAACGGCTGGAGCCGTGAGCGCAACCAACATTGCAAAGTGGTACGGCGCATCT
>Ga0214921_10006553_pt1 | contig 15877 bp, 4 predicted proteins | sample LL1505_MetaG_FD_177992 | JGI IMG/M metagenome (GOLD analysis project Ga0214921, IMG submission 177992) | Freshwater microbial communities from Lake Lanier, Atlanta, Georgia, United States - LL-1505 | ecosystem: Environmental > Aquatic > Freshwater > Lake | place: USA: Georgia | collected 2015-05-28
CCGTCTTCCCGGCCGTATTCCATCCGTCCGTGGCGCTGGGCGATGGCACACCAGTCGTCAATAATGTGACGAACCTGCTCAGCCACGGTGTTGGCGTGAGCATCGGCCTCAGCGGGGGCCTGAACGAGGGCGATGGCCACCCGCCGCCTAAGCGCTTCTGCCACGGCTTCTCGTACCTCCGCCAGTGCCTCCACATCACCGGCACGACTGGACGGGGTTAGCTGATCGCTGAGATGGCGCGCAAGAGCCACGGTGATGGCGGGCAGCCCACGCTCCAGAGCCCGCTCCGAGAAGGGCGTCACACTGGTGGCTTCGACGTCGCGATAGAAGACGTCGTGGCTGTAGGCGAAGTGCTCGTAATGAGAGCGATCGCGGGGGCGGTTGGGGTTGAGCAGCACCACCACCAGACCCGGCTTTTCGGAATCCCGGCCCACGCGGCTGCTTGCCTGGATGTATTCGGCGGTGGTCTTGGGTTGGCCGAGCATCAACATCAGGCCAAGTCGGGTGATGTCGAGGCCCACTGAGATCATGTTGGTGGCCAGGGCCACATCCACGCGCTCCTTGTCGTCAAAGCTGCGGGCCAGGCGATCCTTGGTGGTGCTCACCTCGGTGGTGGACACCCTGGAGGTGAGCTCCAGGGGGATGTTGGCGATCTTGCGGTTGGCTGAGCGCTCAACCTTGGCGCCCAGGCGTTGACGCTCTCCGTGGGTGGCCAGCTGGGAGGTGAGCTCCTCTTCTATTAGGCGGCGGCTGATGCCCAGCTCCTTGATCGTGTTGAAGTAGCCCAGCAGGGTCATGTAGGGATCCGCTGGGTTCGGACCTGGCTTCTCACTCCGTTTGCGCTGCTTCTCGGCGGCCTTCCAGGCCAATTGGGCTCTGCTCATCAGGGCCAGCGAGGCGCGCAGCAGTAGGGCCTTAACGTTGCGGCCAGGGGCGCTAAGGCCTACATAGAGCCTTCCGGGCACCTGATCAACCGGCACCGTGACGGCAAAAAAGGAATCGCGTCGATCGGGGCCTGGCGCGGGAAAGATTGAGGAGTCGTTGCGGCCAAACAGGGCGCGCATCTGCTCACTGGCGCGGCGTACGGTGGCAGTGGAGGCCACAATCTTGGGTCGCAGGCCATCGCGGCTGCAGAGCTCATCGATCACCGCCTCATAGAGGCCCGCCATGGAGCCGAGTGGGCCGGAGATCAGGTGCAGCTCGTCCTGAATCACCAGATCGGGGGGATCTAGCCGATCCGCCAGCCGCACGCCCTTGCTGGCGTCGTCGCCATCGGCAGGGCCGTAGAAGCCCTGACCATCGAGGACATGGGTGGCCTTGCCGAACAACTTGCCGCAGCGACCTTCCCACGGCAGTGACGCGAACTTGTCGACGGTGGCGATAAGGAACGCCGGCAGGCGGCGATAGATCATGTCGTCGACGGCCACCAGCGGCAGATGGTTGCGGCCGGTGGTGCCCTTGAAAGCGCAGCTGCGGTTGAGGCAGGCGACGCGCAGCTCTTCAGGGTTATCGGGATCAATCACGCCCTGACGCATCAGTTTGAACACCCCGGCAGTGCTGCAGGGTTTGGGGTCGTTGAGGGAATGCTTGCCGAACTCAACGCCGCACCAGGGGCAGCTGTCGATCGGGATCGGCTTGATCGGGGTGTTGCCCCCGTTGTAGGCGCGTACTCGCAGGCGGGCGGTGCTTTCGTTGTTGTTTCCTTTGCCGCCCATGCGGTTGGGAGTGCCGGCCTGGCCCACCCAGAGGCCGATCTCAAACGGCCAGCTGCCTAGCTTGTCGGGCTGGCGCTGGCGCTCGAGCTCCAAGGCGCAGATCAGAGTGGAGGCGCGGCCGAGCTGGTCGAGGGTGAGCAGACGCAGGGTGTAGCGCATCAACACGCTCAGACCACCGGCCTGCAGTGAGCCGCCATGGCGCAGGCGACGCATCACCAGTGTGAAGGCGGCCAGCCCTAGGTAAGCCTCGGTTTTGCCACCGCCGGTAGGGAAGAAGATCAGATCAACGTTGTCGCGCTCGCGTTTGGGGTCGAACTGTGGATCATTGGGACGGGCAATGCCCACGAGATTCATCAGCAAAAAAGCAAGCTGAAAAGGCCGCCACGCCGGCGGGCGCAATGAAGCGTCGTCGGCCTTGAGGCCCTGCATCACGCCATAGCGCTGGCGAGCGGCGGCGGCCATGGTGCGATTGGCGATCGCGAAGGCGTCGCGGATGTCGGGCTCGGCAAGGGCCTCGATGCCACGAGCGATGCGCTGAGCTTGTCCGCGGGCATTGGCGAGCAATTGCTCGGCGGTGGCCTGCTGCTGGGCGTTCAGCCCGGCAACGGCGGCCTGTTCCTCGATCCAGGCTCCATAACGATCCACAAGGGGCATAAGTGCCCCGCGAATGGCCTTGAATCCCTGGCTGGCCAGGCGATCAAGCTCCTCCATCGCCAGCTCGCAGCCCACATCAGCGCGGGGCACCACCTTCTCAACCGTGGCCTGGGGGATCCAGGTGGTGCGCAGGCGAGAGCAGCCGCTTGCAGCATCAAGGTCCACATCAATTCCTACGTTGTGGCCCACGCCGTATTCACGGGCGTCACGGAACTGGAGGGCATTGACGGCTTCATCCCAGTCGCTGCCGGCGCGGGGGTCGAGCCGCGCCACGAAACCCTTGGAACAGCGCAGTTCCAACTCGGCTTGGAAAGCAGAGTTCTGATCGCGTTCCACCAGGGTGATGGCCTTCTTGCGCTCGTTGGTGAAGAAGAGGGTGACTGCCACGGTGCCGGCGGCATAGCCCTGGCTGGCGGGTGCCGGGCGGCAATGCCAGCGCAGATGTAGACCGTTGCTGTTTGGCCAGGGCCTTCCGGTGAGGCCCTGGGTAGCGGTGATCTCGCTGTGGCTTAGGGCCAGCGCCTCCTGGCGAGGAGTGCGCTGCCAGCTCTGCTGCTCGCGAGATGCCTCGCGCGATCCAGACTCCTCAAGGGCAATGCTGGCGGCGGCATCGGGGTTGGCTCCTTCGGCAAGCCGTACGTAATCACCCCAGTAGGCAAGCAGTTGCAGATCACCACCTGCCGGCAGCAGCACGCTCACGCCAATGGATGATGGGAAAAGCTGTGGCTTAGCCGGGCCCGACTCGCTGCTGCCGCCGTCATCACCGGATCCTGGTTTGTAAACACTGTTGGACTTTTTGGGTTTGCGCAGGTCCACACCATCGGCGGCAGCAAAGTCGTCATCGGCCATGTCGTCGCATTTCAGCGACAGATCGGTTTCGGTGGGAACCAGGAAACCGGTGGGATACCAGCTGTTAGGCAGCCGATCGAGGGCTTCCGTTTCCAGGCCCTCACCATCAACGCCGAGGGCTTGCAGCACCCGCTGGGTGGGGCCAATCAGCTCCAGTTCCAGGGCGGTGACCAGCTGGGTTCTGACCTCACCTGAGCCGTGGGGAGGCTCGGAGGGGGAATGCAAAGCGGTGGCCTTACTCATGGCGGGCAGTCTTGCAACAGCGGAATCAAGGTGGCTACGTATGTCATGCGATTGACCAGCCCGTGCCTGAGCTTGACTGAAACAGGGATGCACCCCAACCCAGCCAGCTGAATATGCGCCATCACAGTGATTCCTGCTCTAGAAGCTTCAGCCAGCCGAGCCAATACTCGCTGGCTTTGCTGGGGCTAATCATAGAGGCTGCTTCAGGAACTTCGCCATCAACGGCAGCCTTTGCGATATCACGTTTGGATCGAATACGATCTAATTTTGAACGACACCAACTCCAACGCTCGCCATTTGGAAGATGAATGTCTGTAATAGGGAGATATACTTTAACAGAATCAAACTCTGTGCCATCACGATCCAATCGCCCAATGGCCTGCTCGAACTCCGTTGAGGTCCACGGGAGCTGCAGAAAGACTGCTCTATTGCAGACCGATTGAAGACCGTCGACCCCGGTGCCTGCACATTGAATCGAAGCCACCAAGATATCAGTTGATCCTCTGATGAATTCATCCAAAGAGTCAACATAACCAGCCTCACTGGCCTCTTTGTCGTTTCCTGTGTAGACACTATAGCTATAGCCATCTTGCTTCAGCCATTGGCACAGCGGATCCAGTGTGCTTTTGATGTAGGTGATAAAGATCACTGTCTTGTGACCAGGCTCAAGACAAGCTTTTAAAGCATCAAGCTTTGGCTGGACTAGTAGCTGCTCCACATCGTGGTAGCTTCCGCGCCTGGTGGCACTAATGACCTGTGGCAAGATCGATGTGACATCCACGTCGACAAGAAGAAGTTCTGTACGCGGTAGCCGACCCGGGTTCATGCGAATGCCATGCACAACAAAGTGCTGATAGAGATTCATGCAGGCATTGAGGTCCATTTCCTCATCAACACCGTCAAGAGCTTCTTGGCTCACTAATTCAATCAGAGAACGACCTTCAAGCAAGTTGTTGATGACAGGCGTAGCAGATAGACCTAGTACACGCAGCTCACTGTTGATATTGCCAGACGTAAAGATAAACTGATCCATTAAACGCCGACGTTGGCTGCTCTTGTCCTTATCTCTCTGCTTGGCTTGATGAATTTCATCAATGACGATAAGGTCTGCCTGAAAGCCAAGGCAAAACTCAAGCAAGAGCTGGCTGAATTGGTTTTGAAATCTCTCATGGTTCACGATGACGACATGAGTTCGGTTGTCAAGTTCTGGTAGTCGCCAATCGTCGGGCCTAATATGAATTACTGCATCGGGATATGCAGAGCTAAATGTGCGATGCCAGCTGGAGATTACGCCGTTTGGACAAGAAACCAGAATCCTTTGGCATCCACAGACTTGAGCCGCAAAAACAGCGGAGAGGGTTTTGCCTGTTCCAGTTCCACTAAGGTTGAGAAGCCTGTAGTCACGCTTGAGTCGAAACGCCACAAGTCGTTGCATCAACTTTGGCTGTCGTGGAAGGCCTTTCAGATCGCAGAATCGGTAGGTGGAGGGAATCTCTAGAGATCGAGCTCCTTCGTACTCCTCAAGGAAGGATGATCGAACTTCACTGCTATAGGTATCTGCATCGACATTCATGATTCGTAGCTTGTTAGTCAAGTCCTCTGCATCCGCGAAGCAGGCATCCCATAGTTTCGCGGTAGCCTTTGCTTTTAAGAATTCGATACGATCAGAATCTGTTGCACTGCTCTCGATCACACTTGCAGCCTTGTCTAAAGCTAGAAGAGTCTTGACGGGATCGAGCTGTGGCAGGTCAACACTAGCAATAAGGTCAGTTCGTTTTTCTTCAGCGAACTCACTCTGAAGCTGTTTAGAGCGCTGGTGTAGGAGCAAAGACTCCTTGTCTGCCTGATTCGTTTCGGCCTTCAGGTCGGCGCCAAATTCCAGGAGTTCACTGATGGAATCAACATCGTTGTTACTAGCCCAGGCCTGAAGGTCTTCACGCTTGACCATGCCAGACTGAACAGCATCGACTAGCCGATCAAAGGTGCGACTGAACCTCTCTTTGTCTCCCCGGTTGATTCCCTGTGCTTGAAATAGTACATAAAGTTCAGATGGGGTTAAGGCCTCTAGATGCACCCCTAGATCACGAACAAAGGCCTTGATATAGGCAATCGTTACGTTTGCTGTGGATGCTCCTGAGACAAACTGCTTACTAAAGCGACTAGCGACTTCGCTCCAGTGCAGCTGCCCTTGCCGCGTCATTCCGGCGATTGGTGAGCCAGGATTTTTACCCGCATAAGGCTCGTCGCACTGCTCCTTAAAGAAGTCGTAGATCTGGGCGTAGGACGGCATGAGCAACAAGTCCTGGTTGTGGAAATGATTTACGTCATCCAACAACTTGAGCAGCTTATCTTCGGTCCAATACGTGCGACCACCGTCTTCACCAATTAGTTGCCCCTGATACCGGAGCCCGAGACGGCGAGCGACCTTGCTCTGGCCACCGAAGTCTTGAACAATTCGTCCCACACGACGGGGTAGTGAGGTCTGTTTGGGCATCGCATTGGGATGACCAAGTGCTACTGCGTGCCGCAGGATAAATTGCTCTAAACACTCAAAGTCTTTCCAGTAGGCATTCCCCATAGAAGTGCTGTTGTTGCAGATCCATTCGTAATGCACATCCCACTCGGAACTTGGCACAGGGATGGCGTACTCCTTGTAGGACCCAAGCCGCTGTTTGGGATTCATCTTCAGAGCAGTTTCCCAAAGATCCATATTTTCTTCGGCCAACGGATGGTCACCGTTAAATGCAATGCGCCCGAAGCGTTCAAGCCAAGACTGGATACATGAAAGCTGCTTGACTCTTGCTTGATCAATATCGCTGCCTTGAATCCGATCGGCGAAGACATCTGTCGCAACGCCAATGACGCTCGCTACTCTGTTGACCAGTTGCCTAACACGCTCTCTCGTTACTGGGGGATCAAGCTGCTCGCCAATGGCTTGGTAGGTTATGCCGCAAACTCGACTGATATAAGATTTCCAGCCCCTTTCTGCATCTCTACTGATACTTTTCTGAAGGCCATTTAGCCAGGACTTGGAGGTGTCATTGCCTAGTTCTTGCGCATAGCGCAGAAGCAGGTGCCTCCTTAATTCTTGCCAGGCATCATTGTTGAATTTGTCGCGAAGGAATGATGGGCCGAGTAGTGATTCAATAATCCAAAGGCAATCCCTTAAGAAGCTCAGCTCTGTGTGCAGTGAGGCATGCCCTTGAGTAAGCTCGCTGTTCAGCAGTAGCTCTCCAATAGCCTCTTCTGGGGTGCCGGGCTCTCCTGCTAAGCACTTCTCGGCTATATCACTAACCAAAGCAATTGCGTCCTCTCTTTGCTGCTTTCTGTCGGTCTTGACAGTTTGGTTAAAGAGATTGACATCATATGACTGCGGCCCTACCTGCCCTAGATCACTGGCATTAAATGGCAGCTCGAGGTCATGACTAGCAAGGATGTCACGAATGATCTGTATGCCTTTTGAACCAAGCCGGCGGATCTCCGCGAGTTCTACATCCGTTTGTTCAGAGAGATCACCCAACGTCTTAATTCCGCTGCGCAACAATGGACCTAAAACAGCCTGCGGGAATCCAATGTCGGTCAGTAGAGTTGTCGACGACCGCCCAATCGGCTTACCAACTAGGTCGCGGTTGATTTGATCGCTTTCTTGCCAATCAAGGTTGTGAATTGAAGGAACGGGAAATGGAATGCTCTGATTTTCCAGACCTGCTATCAGCTCATTCAGACCCCGCTGTCCAAAGTTGCGTATGGACAGAAGGTCGTCTGCTTGTTTCTCTGCTAAGTCTGCAATGGTGCGAATGCCACCACGGTAGAGAGAATTTGTGGCCCGTATTGACAGTGAAAGAGCTTCGATAGGAGCTGCTAACCAAGTGGGATTCTCTCTTGGCAACTCGGCGTCAGGCTCTGGCTCAAGCTCAGGAGCTGCCTTCTCGAACCTATTTAGGTCTTGGAGAGTGACTAAATCCTCTGCGAGAGGGTCTAAATCCAACTCAGTATTGGGCTCAAGTCCTGGAAAGCGGTGGCCAAATCCTTGTGGGTCGCAGTCCTTGGCCTCCAAGGCCAGGCGTCCCACTTCCGCCTGACGCTCATGCTCCGCCCTCAGCCGATCTGCCTCAGCTTTGGCTTCGGCTGCTAGACGCGACTGCTCTGCTTCCCTCTCCTGGCGTTCCATCTCTGCTTTGGCCTGGCGTTCCACTTCCGCCTGACGCTCATGCTCCGCCCTCAGCCGATCTGCCTCAGCCTTGGCTTCGGCCGCTAGACGCGACTGCTCTGCTTCCCTCTCCTGGCGTTCCGTCTCTGCTTTGGCCTGGCGTTCCACTTCCGCCTGACGCTCATGCTCCGCCCTCAGCCGATCTGCCTCAGCCTTGGCTTCGGCTGCTAGACGCGACTGCTCTGCTTCCCTCTCCTGGCGTTCCGTCTCTGCTTTGGCCTGGCGCTTGGCTTCTTCCTTGGCTCGCTGCTCCTGTTCTTGCCTGAGTCGATCAACCTCTAACTTTTGGCGAGCCCATTCCTCTTTCTCTCGCTGCATTTCCGCCCTGCGCTGCGCAGCGGCCTCAGTAGCCAGGCGCTCTGTTTCCTTCTGCCTTTCTTGTTCTACCCGTAGTTGCTCGGCTTCAGCTGCTTGACGGGACTGGTCCTCCTTTTCAGCCAGCTGTCTCTCGCTTCTTTGCTTGGAAGCCACCTGCGATCTCAGCACCAGGAGAGTGCTGGAAGACGCATTGGGATTAACAGTTTGTCCTTCAAACTCCTCGAATAGTTGAGCCAGGCGCCGTTTCAGTTCGACTGTCTTAGCCGGTGGTGCCTTCCAGAGTGTCAGCTCGTGCCAGAGATCCAGCAGCCTGAGGCTGTTGCGGCTGGTGGCTGCTTCTACAATCTGCTGCTCTATTCGGTCAAGGGTAATGGCGTAATCAACCTCTCCCGAAGCGACTGACTTAGCCGAGGGTTTGCGCAGCCCTAGGGCGCGAGCTGTGTTCTTGAGGAAGGATCTCAGGCCCATCGACTATCGGTGCTCATGTTCATTGCCTAATACATCCACCTCCACGCTTAAGCCAGATAAAAAGCTTTGCGTAGTAGTTGAGGGTCCAAATCGACCTTTGGACGATCCTGGCGACGGATTTCCATCGATGTGATGAAGGCTGGGAGTGCCGACACATTGAGCAAATTTGTGCCGCAGCCGCTTACGCCATCCAGGTGGGCCTGATCGGGGGCAATTACCAGGCATGCCTTGCTGAACTGGAAATTGGCGTATTCGCTTGACAGGCGCTGAAGTACATCACCGATGTAGCGGCGACATTGGAGCATTGGATTAACCGGTCTGGCAGCAATAACCCGCTCGCTGCCATCGGGTGCGGTGCAGACCCACTGAGAGTTGATACCACCGGTCCAGGTTCCACGGTAGTTCTTGCACTCCATGATGTAAGCCTCCCCCGACGGGGTGATCAGAAGGTGATCCACCTCATGCAAGTGCTGACCGAGAATGACATTGGAAATCAGGTAGCCCTCCATGTTCATATCTCGAAGGATATTTGCTACTTCAACCTCGAGGCTGTTGTAACTGGGATTGGGATTCAGCTCGATGACTTTTTGCGATCTTCTGGAGGTGATCGCAGGGGGAGACGGAGGTGATGCGAGCACAGGAGAAGCCGACTCGTTGAGATCTACGATCACCTTGTTGTCAAACAGGCGCTGTTTGCTAACGGTGTCATCCACCGTGATCAGGAGTTGGCGGTCCACATCGATGGCGAACGTGATGCGATAGCGCTTATCACCAACAGGAGCAGCTGGGTCGACTGGAATCACCACGAGGTGGCCGCCAGTACCCAGGGGTCGAAACTCGCTAGCTACCAGGGGGCCGGTTGCCTGTGGCTCGTCTGTTACAACTTCTACGGGACGGCGGGGTTGCCGATATAACTCACCTACCGAGATACGGATACCAGTTTGACTCCTGGATTGGCGACCTGAATTAAGAGCGTAGTCGGACAGACAGGGGTAGACCGTTCCCTTGCTGAACAGTGTCTGGTAAACAAAGTTGCCGTTGATTGCCCGCAGGCGGACTGCATAGTCGTGCAGCAGGTAGTCATTTGATACTGGGGTATCTACACTCTTCAGTGCGCCGAAAACCACAGCGGCAAAGCGGTCTTCCTCCGTTGGTGAATCAGAGAGTTCAAGGTCTAGGGCTGAAAAGGCCTCATTGAGAACAGTACGTATGGGCGGACAGATGGTGCAGCCCCCTACAAGAATTGCGCCGTTGATCGAATTCAGCGCGATGCCGCGGCGCTGGATTTCAGCAGCAGTTTCCCTCACCAGATCCCGAAGTGATAGCGCAATCGCCGAGTCCGCAACCATCGACGCTAGGTCGGTATCACGGAAGGTCATATTGATGGTGAGGCCGGCTTGCAGGTCCTCGTAGGGCTCCAGGGCACGGGGGCGGAAGCTGAGAGTCTTCTTCACCTTCTCTCCCGCACGGATGGCGCGCAGGTAGGTCTTGCGGTTATAGGTCGCAGGCTGATTTAGCCCCTGAAGTGCAAAGGCCTTCTCAGCAATCAGGTCGTCGATGGTGGAGCCCCCGACAAAGGCACCCGTCTTGGTGATCAGTCGAGCTTCTTCTGAGGATCCGTCGCCAGCAAAGCCGATATCGGCCAGGGTGATATCAGAGGTGGAGCCACCGATGTCCACGATCAACACGCGGCTGCCAAAAGCCTCCTCGCCGTAGAAAAGGGCAGCGGCGGTGGATTCGTCGATCAGGCGAATCGCTTCTGGCTGGAGGTTGTCATTGAAGACTTCGCGCAGCCACGAGCGGTATTCGGAGGGTGCCTGCACCGGGACCGTAAGGATCAGGCTGGGTACCCTGGAACTGCCAAATTCAACTTCCAGTTCCTGCTTGAGGTCGTGGCAGAGCACGCGCACGAAATCTGTGCTGGTTTCCAGCAGGCTTCGGTGACCCTCTTCCCCATGGCGGGCCTGCAGGAAGGAGTCGAGCAGCTGACGCTTGAAATTGCGGCCGTAACGCCGGTAGGCATCAGGCCGTTCATCGTCTGCGAGCTTTGCCCAGGCCCGCGCGCCTATTTCAGGTCCGTCGTCGGAGTGGAACACCTCCGAGGGAACAAAGGTGAAGGGCTTTTCAGGGCTCTTGGATAGCTGGGTATCCAGCTGGGAGATGCGCGGTAGGTGCAGCAGAGCCTCAGTGCCATCCTGATCGCGACTGGCGATCAGGGTGTTGGTGTTGCCGAGGTCGATGGCGAGGTGTTGAAGCATGGCTAATCACTCCGCACCCACAACGACAGCCTTGCGTACCACGGCATCACCACGGCGGAAGCCAATCTGGCGAATGGTGCAGTTGTCTCCTTTGCTCAAAGCAGCAGCGGAATCGTGGTGGCGCGGATCAAAGACTGCTGCTTCGCCAGGTTCGCCGATGGGCTCAAGGTCTAGCGGTTCATAAACCGCTTCCAGGGCAGCGGTATAGACACCCAACCGCTGCAGCTTTTGTTGATCGCTTAGGGCGTTATCGGCCAAGAGCGACGGCAGTAACGCCAGGGGGGCTTCCACCGCCTCCAGCACCATCTGCCGCAGCGCATCGGCTGCAACGGCGGCCTGTTTGATGGCCCGACCTGAGGTGTCGTCGCTCTTGTTGGGCTTAGGGGGGCTTGACGCCATTGGAGCTTCCTGCCCCTGATCGGCCAGGGTTCGGATCAGGGCGCCGTAGTGGGCAGCCACGCCGGATGCGCTGGATTCCGCCAGGTTCAGCCCTACCACCAGGTCGGCCAATGCTTGCTGCAGCTGCCGCACCAGCTTTTGGCGGCTGTCTGGGAAGAGCTCCGCAATTTCGGCGTCACTGCGAAAACCAGCTGCCTTGGCCAGCTTTTCACGGGGGGCGCCCTTGGCGCCACGAGCGGTGAGTCCCTGTGCTGACTTCGACTTTCTGGCCATGGCTGATCTTGCGTAGAGGGTTGATGGGAAAAGAAAAAGGCCGTTGGTATGCAGGCCGATCGGGGACAGAAATCAGGAGCTATCCCGAGGGCTACCCAGAAAGGCGTTGAGCCGCTCGGCAATCGAGCGCCGACGCTCCGCCAGGAATTCTCTGTAGCACCCAGTGGGCAGCAGAGCTGGATCGGTGGGGATGCACTGGCTGGTGAAGGGCTGATCGCCATTGCTAGCGATCAGCTCAGGGATATAGGAGGAAGGAGCCTTGTCGCTGATGCGGCGATTAGCGCGGCCGCCTATGAAGGCGAGGTTGGCGATGTCGTCTATCTCGCGGGTGCTGTAGCCGCTCTTCTTGAGCAGGGCCTTGGGGAAGATGTGATGGAACTGCAGCTGGTGGGCGCTGCCCACATGGCTGAGAGCAATGGCCAGTTGGGTCTGCCAGTCGCGGGCGCCGGCCTGTTGGAACGCAAGGAACATGGTTTTGAAAAGGGCGCTGCGTTGGCTGCGGCCATCCAGCTCCTCGGGGGCGATGTCAAGGCGGCCCACCTGGGTGCGCAGGCGCTCGAGCAGCTCGATGTAGGTGCCACCTTCCCGGATTGTCTTGAGGTCTTGGTCGAGCAGGGTTTCGCTGGAGCCGCGGCTGTAGCGGCCCTTGGCATTGGCGAGCAACACCCAACGCAACAGGCCAACTGCCTCATCGCTGCTGAGCGAGTAGTTGCGCTGGGCGCCGTAAAAGCCAAGGCTGATCACCAGAAATGGCGAAGCCAAGAGCGCAGGACTGGTGATGCCTACATTGCTGCGGAGTAGATTGAGGGCAAAATCGATAGCCCGGCAGCCATCATCCCAACCGCTCTGGAGTTGCTCCAGCCGGAGATTGGCCACGGTGAGGAAGCGTGACTGGCCGGTGGCATGGGCCACCAGGTTCTTGAGGTGGATACCCAGATCCAGTTCAAAACCAATCTTGGAGCAATCGGCCTGGTAGGCCTGAAAGATCTGCAGGGAGCCGCGCCACTTGGCGGTGATCTGGGCGAGGGCGAGATCGGAGCTGCGCAGCTTGGCGCCGAGCGAGTTGACCCGCACAAATATCTCCGTGACTTCGTCGTAGGAGAGGCTGCGCTCCAGCACGTCCATTCGGTAGATGTAATCGCTAATCCCCCTTAAGCGGTTCAGTCGCTGGGTGTAGCGCTCAGCTCGAGGATCATCGAGGCTGGTGATACCAGCTTGTTTTAGGAAATGTGTGATGTCGTTCTTGCGCTGAAAGACCTCGCTGACATTCACCCACTGGGGCAGCTGCTCCAGCTTGCGGGTGGCGACTACAAAGGTCATGCGATTGAACCGCTTCTGCAGTTCGTCTTCTGAGGCATCGGCTTCTTCCTCGGTGGCTTCCTCCCCGTCTTCACCGTTATCGCCGCTGTCTTCGAGGGCATCGGCGGTGTCGTCGTCCACCTCGGAGATCACGCTGAGTTGATCAGGGTGCTCGAGGTTGAACAGCAGCTCGATGGGGCGGACCCGCCCATTCACTCGCACAGGCTTGCCGCGGATCACAGCGGAGAGGGAGGTGAGCCGCTGCTGGCCGTCGAGTAAGAGTTGCGTTTTGGTTGCAGGCTTCACCTGCTGGTCAACTGCAAACGGCTGCTCGGCCACCTCGTCGTCGGTTTCCCAGATCAGGATTGCGCCAGAGGGATAGCCGCGATAAAGCGAATCGAGCAGATCACGCACGCGGGTGGAACGCCAGACGTAGCGGCGCTGCATCTCCGGCATACGCAGCTCGCCGCGCTCGATCTTGCTGACCAGTTCTTCAACGGTGGCTTCTGCTTTGGCCATGGTCAGAACAGACTCAGGCCTGCCTGGTAGGGCTCACTGGTGAGCTCAAACTCAGGGGTTGATGCGGATTTGGCATTGAGTTTTTCCTTGGCCTTGGGCGTCTTGGCTGCTCCCTTGCTGTGCAACCCCAGCGCCACCTCCTCCGCATACCGCTCTGCATTCAGCGCCAACAGCCGAGCGAGCACGTCGTCCCGCACGGCATCGGGCCAGCGGTAGCGCCAGGGGAGTTTGCGGCGGCCGGTGATGGCGCCGTAGGCCTGCAGCTGGCCCTGGAAATCGAGGGCGTCGCATGCATCCCAGAAGAACAGATTGCCGTCGTCGATGCGCTGCTGCAGGTCTTCGGGGAGCTGGGCGTCTTCTTCGGTATCGAGGTAGTCGAGTCCGAAGCCGCAGGCGGTGGGCACATCGCTCCAGCTATATGCAGCTAGCACCGCCTGATCCATCTCGCCGTGCAGGTTGCGCAGCTCCAGGAGGCCGCTGCTGGTTTCGGCAGGATCGTGGAAGCGGTTGTAGGTGCTGGTGAGGCCTTCGTTGTTGGCCACCATCAATTCGGCGCGGAACTGGTGGTAGCGCTCGCCGATGGCTTCAAGGCTCTGGCTTTGGGCTTCGTTGGCGGGATCATTGACGTTTTGCGTCAGCAGGTTGGCGGGGAAGGGGAAGGTTTCAAAGCAGTCGGAAGGTGAGTAGCGCAGGTCATCCTTCATGGACGACGCCAAGAACCTTGCCCACCATTCGTGTATTCGACCTTGAAGGACTGAGAGGAAACTCATTTCGCCCATGGGGAATACAACAAGACTCTCAGCAAAGACAGAGTTGGGGGCCATGAATGCATAAGAAACAGAGTTACCGACTCTTGAGATGGCCAATACCCGCTCAAACTCCACGGTCGCTGAACTTAGCTCTTTTCGGTCAGCGCCAAATAGCCACCATCTGGCAGAAACCTGCTTGTTCCATGCATTCTTCGGTGGAAGGCTGATACGTCCTGTCTTGACCTTCCGCTCGACAATCCCCATCAGCTCCGGCCACTCTCGCCTGCATTCCTCCTCACTTCGCTCGCCGAAATTGATCACATAACGGTGGTGTGCATGGGTGGGGCTGCTGTTTACCTCCTCACCACCGATGTAAGGAAAAATCACCTCAGCATTCTTAGGGTTCTCGGCGATCAGCCGCTCCATCGTGGCGATCGGTGAGGGAATGCCCGGAGTGTCGTCGTCGGCCTCCTCTCCTCTATCGAAGGTGAAGCCCATTCCCAGCACGTAGCTGCCCACGAAGCTCTTGCCGGCATTAGCAGCCAGCTGTTTCGGGTCCTCATGGCCGCCGTTGGCGAACAGGAAGGCCGTGATCTGCGCCACCGGCCGCCGCTCTAGCAGTCTCTCGCCGGCATAGGTGCCCTTATGCAGGTGCACCACGCTCACCACCACGGCAGCGACGCCCGGCCATTTGTATCGCTTGCGTGCGGCATAAATGGTGCCGCCATTGAGGCAAATCCAGCGCAGGCCGGTGCTGCGGGTGTCGCCCTGGGAGATGGTGTTGGTGGCGATCAGGCCCAGTGAGCCGCCCGGCCGTAGCAGCGAAAAGCATCGGCGGAAGAAGTGGGCCACCAGATCGGCATTGCCGTGGCTTTCGGGATGCAGCTGCTTGAACCAGTCGAGGATGCCCTCGGGGCTGCCTTCGGCGATGGTGTTCTTGCCGGCGAAAGGTGGATTGCCCACGAAGGCATCAAACCCGTCGCGCCCATCCCCGAACACCTCCGGGAACTCCAGCTGCCAGTGGAAGGGGGTGATGCCCTTATCGCCTGCGGCCAGCCGATCCCGGATCTCCTGAATCGAATCGTGTAGTCCCTCATCGTTGAAGGCACCGCTGAGCATGGCCAGATGCAAATGCTGCTTATCGGCTCGCTCCTTTGGTTTGGCTGCATCAAAGAAGGCCGCCACCATCAGATCGCCGGCCTGGCGCAGGCCTTCGCTGGCTTTGATCTGTTGCTGTAGCAGCACCTTCTTGCGGTCGTAGCCCTCGTCATTGAGGCTGTCGTCGCCGAAGCTCTCGCGCCGGGCCACACCCATCTGGGAGAAGACTTGGTTTTGCTCATTGAGGAAGCCGAGCTGCACTTCCTTCATGGCGCTCTGGATCTCCTGCACGCCGTAGCCCACCAGCGAATCGCCGCATTTGAGAGCGTGATCCACAAACGTGAAGGGCAGGTTTTCGCTGAGGGTCACCAGCCAGAGCGACAGCTTGGCCAGGTTCACCGCAAAGGGGTTCTTATCCACCCCATATAGGCACCGCTGGGCGATCAGGCGGCGGGCGACTGTGTCTTTGTCCCACTCCTGGCGGAAGCCTTCGGGGTAGCCGTCGCGCTCCCATGCTTTCACCAGCCAACCCGCCAGATAGCGGCACACCGCCACCAGAAAGGCACCCGAACCCATGGCCGGATCACACACCTTCAGGGCCAGGATCTGCTCGGCCGTGGGCTGGTCGTTGCAACGCTCCAGCCAGGGGCGGAAGGCCTCAGCCACGATCGGTTCGGTGAGCGCCCGGGGCGTGTAGTGACTGCCACTGCGGCGCCGTTCGGCCGTGGGCTGGAGGATCAAGCTGCCGGCCGCTAGGCCGTTGGGGGTGTGGGGGGAGAGCTTCTTGTCGAGCGCCACACACAGCTCGGCCAGGCTGGTGGCGCT
>Ga0214921_10006559_pt1 | contig 15868 bp, 18 predicted proteins | sample LL1505_MetaG_FD_177992 | JGI IMG/M metagenome (GOLD analysis project Ga0214921, IMG submission 177992) | Freshwater microbial communities from Lake Lanier, Atlanta, Georgia, United States - LL-1505 | ecosystem: Environmental > Aquatic > Freshwater > Lake | place: USA: Georgia | collected...
CCATCCCGTGGTTGCAAATTTTCCTTCGATGTTGAGCTTCCCAAAGGAATAACCACCTTCTAGTCCACCAAAATTATAGTTACGGTCATAGGTAATTCTGGAACCACCTTTTATACCGGATAGGTTTGGGTATTTATTACCTGTTTCAAAGATATGATCTCCACTGTTTCTACCTCCCAGTACACCTATATATCCTTGGCTATGGAGTGCAGGAATATGTACAAAGAAAACAAGTAGAAGTATAGGTAAAAAAATATTCACCTAACTACACTGGTATGGAGGATGATTCTGTAAATAAATGTTTATTGTATTTATTATTGGGGGTGAAATGATTTCACCCCCAAAAGTTCTATCAATATAAGGTTACTAAAGAACAAAAGTATTTTTTCTGGATTTTAAATCTGCCAAGTCAAAACTGGATTCATAGGAATCCGATAAATAAAGGGATGGCAACTAAAATTAATAAGATCACCAAAAAGGTTCAGAGATCTGGAAAGATCATTTCTGTTTCCAATCAAAAAGGTGGAGAGGGAAAAACTTCTATTTCTCTCTTTCTTTCCGAGGCATTGGCAGAGCAAGAAAAAGTTCTATTGGTAGACTGGGATGCTCAAGCAAATGCAACTAGATTCTTTTATAAAGAAACTCCCACAAGTATTTTTGATTGTTTGGGATATAGAGGCAAAGAGAGTATAGCTGCAAAAAAAGTTATCAAAGAAATTCATAAAAATTTTCATTTGTTTCCTTCTTCGATTGCACTGGCAAATTTTACTACTCCCTTTGGAGTGGAAGATTTTAGTCTATTGAAAGATGTTTTGGATACTGTGAAAAATGATTATGATTTTATATTGATAGATTGTTCTCCATCTTTGGGCTTGAGTTTGGAAAATGCTCTGATTGCCTCTGATTATGTTTTGATCCCCATCCAAACGAGAGCATTTAGCGTACAGGGTATCAGCGATCTATATGGAACAATTGAAAAAATAAAAAAGAAAGCAAATCCCAAACTCAGTCTCTTGGGAGCGGTATTCAATCAATACGAAGAATCTAGAGCCCTCTCCGGATTAGCGGAAGGTGTAAAAAAATACTTTCCCGTTTTTAAAACTGTAATTCCTAGAAGGGAAGGGATCCCTCAGGCTCAGGTAAAAGGAAAAATGTTAAAAGAGTGTGATGATAAAATTAGAGGACCATTCTTAGATTTAGCGGCAGAAGTAAGGAGCAGGGCAAATGACTAAGAAAAGTGAATTTGCCTCCATGGATCTTTTAACTGCATTTCAGAGTGGCGGAGATCCTGAAAAATTGAGAATGTCAGAGATTCATCCCAACCCCTTGCAGCCGAGAATCTTTGGCAAAGATAAAGTTGAAGACCTTGTGGATTCTATGTCCCGATTGGGTTTGATTGAGCCTATTATTGTTAGAAAAGAGGATGATAAATACCAAATAGTAGCGGGTGAGAGGAGATTTCGGGCTGCCCAAAAACTAGGTTGGACTGAGATTCCAGCAAGAATAGTAAATGACTCCCTAGATGTTTGTTATGAAATGGCACTTGCAGAGAACGAAAAGCGAAAAAGCTTAAATCCCTGGGAAGTTGGTAGAGCAGTTGCATTTCTTCGCAGGGAAAGGAAGAAGACAGCTGAAGAAGTTGCCGGAATTTTGGGTTACACAGAGCGCTATATAAAGCAGCTCAGCTCAATTGCCCGATTGGATCAAAAGTCTGTTGAAGACTTGATAAAAACCGGTAAAGAAGCTTCTATTAAAAATCTGGAAAGTCTCCTACGGGAGAAAGAGGGCAGGGGGGGTGAAATCATTTCACCCTTAGAGAAAAAGGCAATGGATTCTAAAGTAACTGTGGATCTAAAGGTTCTTCCCCTGAAAAAAAGAGAAGCGTTTGTCAGAGAATTACAGCTATTAAAAAAGCGATACGGTCTGGCATAAAATTTGAGCACACATTGGAGGAAAGATTGCGACGAGAATTAAAATTGAATTCATTTAAAGATTTAGAAGATGAGTTGGATAAAATAGAAAAAGCAACGGAGTTGCGAACTGTTGGAGTTTGGTCGGTGTACCAAATTCTCCAGCACATGACTGACATGCTACATAACTCTATGCATGGGTTTCCCAAACTACAATTTAAATTATTTAGGGTAACCCTTGGAAAATTTATATACAATAAAATCATAAATTCTGGAGAGATGAAAGCGGGGTACCCTAATCCTTCAGCCCCCTCTAAAAGGGAAGAAGCTCCTATTCCTCCTGCTATCCAAAGGCTTAGAGCTATGATATCTGAATTTCAGTCTTATTCGGGACAGATGGAAGTTCATCCTGTGTTTGATGAGCTCAACAAAGACCAATGGACAAAGTTACATCTCATTCACTTTTCTTTGCACTTAAGTTTTATAAACCACGTTGAACCAAAGGAAAGTCAGGAGTCCCCCTCCCCTACTGATGTACCGGATCATTCAAAAGAAGATGGTTTTATGTATGAAGAGAAAGTGATTATGGAGCAAATGAATTCAGATAAGGAAGAAAGTTCTCCCCCTTCTCCCGAACCTGAAGCACATTCAACTCCAGAAGGAAGATCTGAAGAAGTATCTAACGATCCTCCAAAAGAGGATAAAAAAGAGCCTGAGGCTATTCCTGCTCCTGTTGCTAAAAAAACAGTCTCTAAAAAGAAGACAGTGGCAACCCCTTCACCAGAACCAAAACCTGTTTCTAAAAAGAAAGAGGCATTGCCCAAAACTGCTGTGGGAAAGAAAAAAGAACCTATAGCAAAAAAGAAAACTCCTCCAATTAAGAAAAAACCAGCCACTAAGAAGAAATAATTTTATCGAGGCTATGATCTTCTATTGCGAAAATCTATGGATACAAACCAAGGTTTCGCAATAGAAAATAAATGGCGTTGCTGCAAAAAGTCAGTTTTTGCAATTTTATTCGCAACAATCCTAGGCTTTTTTCCGCCTGCTGGCGCAAAAAGATAATTATTGCAGTTGAGTCATAGATGCTCTAATACTTTACAAATCCAAATTTCTACTTTTGCTTTAGGGCAAAAAATGACTTTTGAATTTGGTTATAAATTTCCCCTATCCCTAGTGGGATGATAAGGTTTAGAATGAAAATTATAAAATAAGATAAAAATTTACCACCAAAGGTAAATGGGTGGTACGCGTGAAAGAGATGAATTAGAATAGGATGTACTAAAAATACAAAGAGACTATTCTTCCCAATATAGCTTAGAATAGACACAGTGATTTTCGAAAAGGAAGAAGAATTTTTTTCGAGAACTATACACCCATAAAATAAAAGCAAAAAACAAACAATGGGATAAAAAATCAAATGATTAGAAAAACCAGTTCCTGTGGTAAAGGTCAAGACTACCAAATATACTACATAAAGAATGGTAGTAAAATATAAAGTAAGTTTGATTTTTTTGTCAGAGAAAAGAGCAAGCAATTCTGTAGATTCAGAGAGTATTGGTTTTGCAATTAGTCCAAAGATGAAAAAAAATAAGAAATTACTAAAGACTAAAGGTTCAATGAACTGCCAGTTCCCCCCTGTGGGAAAAAATTGATTAGAAATTAGATTTATAATTAAAAAACAGAGAAAGTAAGCCCATTTTTGGGAAATGCTCCATGCATAGGAATTTTTAAAGAAGAGAGCATAGAGAAGATAAAATTGAAAGAGTAAGGGAATATAGTAGTACGGTTCATAAATAGTTCCCAAAAAAAATTTCTTTAAAAACTCAAAGATCCAACCGTCACTGATGGGATATTTTATAAGGAACCCTACTAAACCAAAGAGAGAGTAGGGGATTACCAATTGAGTAAGCCTAGATTTCCAAAAATTTAGATTTCCTTTATAGGAAATAAATATTCCTGATGTGAGAATAAATACGGGTACGGAAAATCTAGATAAGTTAGCTATGCTTCCAGAAATTAATAAAAAAGAATTTTCTACTTTGAAGTATGAAAAGTAGGAGTGAACATGTATGAGGATAATTCCACACATGGCTATTCCACGAACCATATCAATAGAAGAATTTCTCATTGGTTTAGAATGGGGATCCTGTAAATGCTTATTTCCCATTGCTAAATCCCGAATTTTCTTATGAAGGAATACTAAGGAAAAAAGAAATAAACCAAACAGTTCAGCCTGTAATTTTAGAGAAGAGTTCATAAGTAAAGAGTAGTTTCCTTGTTATTAAATTTCTACCAAAATGCAAGGCTTGTTTTTTGCACTGCCCTTTTTGTAAACAGGTCGAAGATTATAAAAGAAGACTAAGTTCCCGAACGCTAAATGGAATGATAGAGATATCTGGAATAAATACTTTTGTATAAACAACTTCAAACGCAAAGAAACACATAGATGGCATCGATTGTCAGTGTAAAAACAGGAAAAGTTATTTTTAAAGAAGGTGATAAAGGTACCGCTATGTACATAGTATTAGAGGGAATGGTGGAAATTTATGTTGTTATAAAAGAAAAGGAAGTGAGTCTCTCTATGATGAAAGTAGGGGATTTTTTTGGAGAAATGGCTTTATTTCGGGATAAGCCCAGAAGTGCATGTGCTAGAGTAATACAGGATGTCCGAATGGCCGTGATTGAAAATAAGCCCCAACTAGAAAAATTTTTAACGGACAATCCACTCTTTGCTTCTAAAATGGTAAATATTATGGCTCAAAGACTTGCCTCTACCAATGACATGCTGTTTGAAAAAATAAACGAACTTTCAGCCAAAAAAAACGAGTTCTAATGAACCTTTGGGAAAGATTGGAAGAGGGTGGTGCCGGGATGTACTTCCTTCTCACCGTCTCTATCTTGGTACTGGGAATTGTTCTGGATCTTTGTTTTTTTCACATCAAACTCTTTCGTTCACTGAAAAAATTTTCCATTGCAAAAACACTTCCCTTTTCGGAACGGAAATGGGAGGAAATTTATTTTTTCCGGGAGAGAGAGATTTTATGGTTGGGAAATTTAGCAGCAATCTCCACACTTTTAGGTCTCTTGGGTACTGTTATGGGGATACATTCTGCCTTTGAGAGCATGAAACTATACAAGCAGGCCTCTCCTGAGATCTTTGCTTCTGGAATAAGCCAGGCACTTCTCACTACAATATATGGATTGATGATAGCTATTCCCTCTACCCTTGCAATGCATATCTATCGAACTTTTTTGGATAGTTTCGATAGGCGTATAGAAGGATATTTTCGAGAAATGCTTTAAAGATTATCTTTCTCTGAAATACTGGGTGAATTGATTACCCAGAAAGGATTTCACGAATGAAAAAAGCAAGAGTTGCAGTTTTAGGAGCTACCGGGTCTGTAGGCCAGCGATTCATCGAACTTCTAGAAAACCATGAATATTTTGAATTGGTTTATTTAGGAGCATCTGATAGGAGCTCTGGAAAGCTCTATGGAGATGTGATGGTATCCCGATGGAAGGTATCTCCCAAAATTCCTGAGTATGCCAAAAGCATGAAGGTAGTAGGATGCAATCCTACAGAAACTCCAAACGTGGATCTGGTCTTTAGCGGTCTCGATAGCGATGTGGCTGGCGAGATTGAAATGGAATATGCTAAAGCGGGTGTGATGGTAGTTTCCAATGCAAAAAATTATAGAATGACCCCCGATGTTCCCATTCTCAGTGCAGAGGTCAACCCAGAGCATCTCTCTGTGTTGGAGTTCCAAAAAACCCCCGGAAAAATTATCACCAACTCCAATTGCACCATCATGGGGGTTACAATCACTCTTAAGCCTTTGTTCGATCACTTTGGGATAGAAAGTTTATTTATAGTGTCCATGCAGGCAGTGTCCGGAGCAGGGTACCCAGGAGTGCCCTCCATGGATATCTTGGGGAATGTAGTGCCATATATCAGTGGAGAAGAATCCAAGGTAGAAACCGAGCCGCAAAAATGTTTGGGAAAAGTGGAAAATGGTAAAATTGTATCTGCCAGTTTTGCTACATCAGCCCATTGCAATCGAGTGCCTGTGATTGACGGCCATACAGTCTGTGTCTCTGTGAAACTTTCTAAGAAAACCACAGAGTTTGAAATTCGAAAGGTCTGGTCCGAGTTTAAAAGTGAAGCCCAACGATTAGGACTTCCCTCGGCTCCTTCCGTCATTATTGATTATAAAGAAGAAATAGATAGACCCCAACCCAGAATTGACTTGAATTCAGGAAGGGGCATGACTACAACTGTAGGTAGGCTTAGACCTGATCCGCTCTTTGATTTTAAATATGTGGTCTTAAGTCACAATACCATTCGGGGTGCAGCAGGAGCCGCAATTTTAAATGCAGAACTTATATACAAAAAAGGAATTTTAAAAGTAAACTGAATTGGCAGATAACGGTAAAAGTATTTATAAAATTTTAGACTATACTTCTGGATTAGAAGTAGTACAAAACATGGAAGCTAAAGATACCAAGTATCGAGGTATCTATCGCCTATTCACTACCATAGGCGGTTGGGCAGATAAGTATTCCACAAATAAACTTTTACCTAATGTAGAGATCATTGCCAGAGAAATTTCAATGGAAAGAGATCGTGCAGAGGCATTTCTCATGGAACTTTGTTTTAGAACTCTGGTTCCTGTTATAAAAAAAGTAACCACTGTAGAATATGATCCATCTACATCCGAACGATCTGAAAACTTATTTAGTATTTTAAATAGGAATACTGTCTATTTACGCCCACCGGCAATGGATGGGGACTCTTGTGAACGAATTGTTCGCCTTTTGAATGAAGCTAGTGTTACTGCTATAAAAAGGGGATTGGGAGGAAATCGTACATCCTATAGGGGGCTGAAGTTTAAAGATTTTATCTTTTCTAAAGTTAGTCAAAATAAGCTAAATGAAACCTATGCAAATTGGGACATATCCCAGTTGTTTAACTGTCAGTACGACACTACAAAAAATATGAAGGAAGAAACCTTCCAAATTCATCTAAAACCAATTTTAAAAATGCTAACGGAAGATAAAATTATATTATTTTTTAGAAATGAATCCGCACTTAAGACATCTAATAAATCTATATTCCTTTACAATGATCCGGATGAGATAATAGAAAGAAAAAATATTTACTTTGATTATATAAAAGAAAATATTATACCTGAGTTTATAAAATTAGGCATAATACCTGAGCCTAAAGAGGCTGAGTATTCTCATCCCAAAGTACTTGCTGAAACTGTTTTAAAGTATATGGATGCTAACTTTGGAGACCAAAAGATTCTTGTAGAAGAGTTTATTATTTTAGATTCTTACCTTGATTCCTATAAAAAAGAATTAGTTTTAAAAGAAATCAACGAACAGACTAAAGAAATTTTAATATACATTGAAAATTCAGGGAAACTTTGTAAGATAAAAAATTTACGAATCAATGAGCAACCCCTTTCTAAAGATGTGGTAGCAGCATTGATTACAAACAGTTCTTTGCTAAATATTGAGCATGAGGACAATGCAACTTATCATACTTACTTGCTTCATAAAAATTGTTTAAAAGATGCAATTTATCTTGCTAAAAGATTATATGAAGAAACAGGGAACGACATAGAAGTTCGCATACTGAGCAGAATGCATATCATGGATTTTGTTGATGATGTACAAAAGAAAAACTTTCATGAAGTGGAGACCATTAGTTTATTCAAATATTTAAATATATTCGTCAAAATTTGGCGGTCTTTTTTTGGAAATAAACATGTGAGTGAAATAGAAGCATCAAGGCTTAAAAATAATATAGATATTGACCAAAAGAAACGAATTGCATTGACCAAAGCTAGGGAAATAGACGAAGAAACTGCCAAACGTGTAGAAGCAAAAATGAAGGATCAAAAGGAAGTAAGTACTACAGCTTCCACAGGAACCGAAAAAAAAGTTAAAAAAGATCCCAAAGATGAGAAAAAAAATAAAGCTCTTCTCGCCAAGATATCTTCTATTTTAGATGAGGCATGGGATCGTGAGATCTATCCTGATAGGGAATTTCTTCATACTTCATTTGATGAGCCAATGAGTGAAGAAGAACTTCTGGATTTACTCAAAAAGAATTTTAGTAAGGATATTCTTTCCTTTCAAATCAAGACAGCCACGAAACCACCCAAGTACAAATGGCCTATTTTAGTAACCAAAGACTATTTGAAAAAGAAAGGAAAAGACATCTTGGAAAAAGCAAAACGAGAGCATGATAGGGAAAAATCAGCAGTTGTTCCAAACCAAGAACGTTTCGACCTATATTCATCGTTAGAAGAATTTCTAGAAAGGACAATAAATAAAATATAAAATGCCAGCTAAAGAAAAATTTCGTAAGACTAAAATTATCTGTACGATAGGGCCTGCAACCATGTCTTCTGAAATGATTGAGAAGCTTGCCCTGTGTGGGATGAATATCGCCCGTTTGAACATGTCACATGGAGATCATAAGTTTCATGGTGATATCATAAAAAAGATTAAGAATATCAATCGCAAACTCAAGAATCCCATTGCTATTCTTTTGGATACGCAGGGACCTGAGATACGAACAGGAGATGTGAACGCTGAACTAGATTTAAAAATTGGAGAAATATTTACATTTCATATCATACCCGGTTTAGAGTCTGAAGCAAAATCAGTGTTTGTGAATTACAGTGATATAGTAAATGACTTGAAAGAGGGCGACAAGGTTACCGTAGACAACGGTCTTATCAATTTAGTTGTTTTAGAAAAAAAAGAGAAAGAACTTGTATGTAGGGTATTAGATGGTGGGAAGCTGGGAAGTAGAAAGCATATCAACTTACCGGGAATACGAGTAAATCTACCCTCTATCACTGCTAAGGATAAGAGAGATATTCTATTTGGATTGGAGCAGGATATTGATTTTGTAGCACTTTCTTTTGTTAGAACTCCAGAAGATGTACTGGAACTACGGAAGTACATTGAAGATAACAACGGACATGCCCGTATAGTTTCTAAAATTGAAGACCAAGAAGCAGTAAAAAATTATAAACAAATCATTGAAGTTTCAGATGGGGTTATGATTGCAAGGGGTGATCTGGGAGTAGAAGTCGAGATTGAAGAGCTTCCCATCATCCAGAGGAAAATCATAAAAGAATGTGCAATACAAGGAAAACCTGTGATTGTAGCTACACATCTTTTAGAAAGTATGATCCAATTTCCCTCGCCCACCAGAGCTGAAGTTACAGATGTAGCCAATGCAGTATTTGAAGAATCCGATGCGGTAATGCTCTCAGGGGAAACAGCCACTGGTAAATATCCAGAAAAATGTGTAGAAATGCTCAATAATATTGCCCTTAGAGTGGAAAACTCGGGAGGCGGTGTGGGGTATGTGAAGGATAGAATTCCCCGAAACCAAAAAGAAGAATTAGCAAAGGCAGCTGCACAATTGGCTGATTCCCTTAAGGCTCCCGCAGTGATAGTAATTACTAGAAGGGGTACTACCGCTATGAATCTTGCAGGATTTCATCCAGTATACCCAGTGATACATGCTTTTACAAATATGACATCTGTAAGACGAAAGCTATGGCTGCATAGAGGTATCTTGCCATACAGAATGGACTTTTCTAGTGATCCAGAAAAGACGATTATAGCAGCAATTGAAACTATCAAAAAAAATGGAATGGTTTCTGATGGTGACAGAGTTGTTATTTTATCCGATATCATTGCGGGTACAGATCGTGTTGAAACAATTCAAATTAGAGAAGTAAAATAGAGGAAATTCTATGGAAGTAGCTGAAAAAAAAATAAAAGTACTAATAGCTGACGATCATGAGATATTTCTATTGGGACTGAATAGTTTATTCAAGAAGAATGAGAACTATGAAGTAGTGGGAGTAGTATCAGATGCACAAGATATTTTTTCAGTTGTTGAGAAAACAAAACCGGATCTTCTGATAATTGATTTTTTAATGCCAGGTGCAAATGGAATTGATGTAGTACAAATGTTAAAAGCAAAAATTTCAGGATTGAAATCTATTCTTATATCAAATATAGAAGATAAAAGTATTATCAATCTGTGCAGGGAAGTTGGAATTGATGGATTTGTTTCTAAAACTGAGCCTAAAGAGAATTTGCTCAATGCCATTGAATCTGTTCTACGGGGAGAGAAATACTTTTTTGAGAGAGCTGAAGCCAAATTAGATTTTGATAAAATTCGAAGCTCTATCCAAAACCCATTCCATAAACTCAGTCCAAAAGAGCTTGAATTTATTAGCTATTTTACAAATGGTCTAACATACACTGAAATTGCTCAGAAGATGGATATTTCAGATAGAACTGTTAATACCCATAGGGTGAATGTAACACGTAAGTTGGGAAAGCTAACTTTAGGCCAATTGATCAATTTAGCGAGAGCTTGGGGCCTATCCAGTATCTGATTTTAAACTTCCTTTTTATCTTGTTTTTGATTAGAATTTCCATAGAATTGGAAGATATATTTTTCAATTTTTTCAGGGATACCTAAGGATACAATTGTATCAATGATGATCTTAGTGTAGTTTAACTTTCCTTCCAATCGCATAATGTCTAGCTTAAGTTCCATTCTCTTTGTATACAAAAGAAGTTCTAATTCCTCAAGACTCATGTCATTGGGATCTTTGTGATACCTTTCTTCTTCTTCGTGGAATGGATTGATAGGAATCTTTGGTTTCATTTATACACTTATTTTTTTAATCAAGATAGCCAATAGAATACCTGAAACTGTGAAGAGCCCCAATCCAAGACTCAGAGAGGCATAGACTTGGTTTTGCTGAAAGATTTCTAGTAACTGCTGGTAAAACCCATGTAGGATGAGGAGTGTGCCTGTAAAATTAAGAAAACCTAAATACAGAAGTACTACAAAAGCTCCCAAAGCCCTTTGGATGCTTATATTTAAAGATTTACGAAGATAAACAAAGAGTACCTCAAAATAAGAAAGTATATGCTCAAAAACTTGGAGAAACTGTTCTACAAGAGAGCGTTTTTCAGGTTTTTTCTTTTTGGGTAGAGGTACTTTTTTTTTTGCCAAAAAATGCTACTCGTGTTTAGATCTTCGTGAGAGGAGTCCTAATAAAATACCTGCCCCCAAACCTATACCTAACCCAATCAGGGCAGACTTTTGTGGATTTTGGGAAATATATTCCCCGGCTTGGTCTATCACCTGTTTAGCTTTTGTGCCTGCATCGTCACCGATCTGTTTGATTTTTTCTTTAAAGTCTGATACCTGTTCCAAGTAGTGCTCCCTAGCTCGTTTGCTAATATTCTTTGATTCAACTTCTAACTGACGAATTTCTGATTCCAATTTAGAGGATGGTTCCATATCTATATAGTTTAGACTCTATTTTTAGGAGCAATCAATAATTTTATAGAAACCCTAGATCCCGCTTAGAAATGATTTGTTTTTTGCCCCCTGAAGAGAGAAATAATAAATCACCAAATTCAAAGTGGTCTACTTCGATTTCTTTTAGGCTTCCATCCACTTCTTGGAATAGCTTTCCTTTTTGCTCTTTAAAAGCAATAAATGTATGTGTTTTATTATTTTTTGTAACACTAAATTGAAAGGAATCTTTCTTGTGAGTGAATTCTACTTGGGAACCATCTGCTAGGGTTTGCTTTTTTAAATGAGAAGTATCGACTGTGAGAGGATTTTTTTCTGTCCAGAATTCTACTAAATTGAGAAACAAAATATCTAAAACTATTGCACCCGTATATAATTGTACTACACCCATTAGGATCATAAAAATGGATTTTGTGAAACCATTGATTTTTCCTTCCCCTATGTTTAAATCATCATTGATTCCATGAACTTTTTGTACGAGTGTAAACCTTCCAAAACAATTGCTGGAAAAAAAGACTGAAAGTAAAAGAATACCGGTTGCCAGATTATGTATCATTACATTGACTCCTTACCTATTTTAACGGCAAGATACAGGAATCCTAAATATGATTTACAGGAAATTTAGAGATAGAATTGTATCGGAGAATGAAGATCCCTAAGATCCAACTGGGTAGAAAACCAATCTATAGAAAACTGACAACTGAGGTAGATTTTCTTTCTCTTTTTCGATTGATAGAAAAATCAGTGGAGAATTGTTTTTTTTTAGAGTCGTTAGAAAAAGACACAAACAATGCGAGATACTCAATCTTGGGTTTTCTCCCCGAATGCCTAGTTTCCGCCAATGACAACACCCTTACAGTGGGATCAGAAACATATACAGTACCCAATCCGTATTGGAGCTTACGGGAACTTATGCCGTCCACAACTCTCTCTAGAGACTACGCGGGAGGATTGGTAGGGTTTCTCTCCTATGAATCTATGAACTATATGGAGGAAAGTCTCAAACTTCCAGTAGACCATAGGTTTCCGCAATTTCAGTTTGGTGTGTACAAAGATGGGCTTGTATTGGATAAAATTACTGGTGAGACATACTATTTTTATTATGAAAATTCAAGATTAGAACAGGTGGAGGAATGGATCTATTCCTCTGATTTGCCTGTGGACCAATATTCTCTCCATGTAAAAAAACATGGGTACTCCATGAGCGAAAAAGACCATGAAACAAATGTTAAATCTATCTTGGAAGAAATACGTGCTGGTAATACATTTCAATGCCAATTGGGTTTTAAGACTGAGTATGAGATTACAGGTGATCCCATGCTACTCTATCTCAAGCTACGGGAGGTAAATCCATCTCCCCATATGTACTACATCAAATTTGGAAAAGTTTGTTTGATTGGAGCAAGTCCGGAACTTTTGTTTCGTTTGCACAATGGTGAAATGGAAACATTTCCACTCGCTGGATCTATTCGAAGGGGAGGCACGGATACGGAAGACACCCTCTATGCCCGAACTCTGCTCAGAGATCCCAAAGAGATAGCAGAACACAATATGTTGGTGGATTTGCATAGAAATGATTTGGGAAAGGTGGCTCAGTTTGGTACCGTAAAGGTAAGAAAACTTATGGATATTAAAAAGTTTAGTCATATCCAGCATATTTCCAGCGAAGTGACAGGGATTTTGCGTCATGGTGAGGATATGTTTTCGGGATTGGCCTCTTCTTTCCCTGCAGGAACTCTTTCGGGAGCTCCTAAAATTGAATCTATGAAAATAATTCGTAATACGGAAAAAAATCCCAGGGGAATTTATGGGGGAGCAGTGGGGCATTTTGGATTCAATGGAAATTGTACATTTGCCATTCCCATACGTTCTTTGTTTATATCTGGAAACTATGCATACTCACAGGCATCCGGTGGGGTAGTGTATGACTCTACTCCAGAAAATGAGTACGATGAGATTAGGCGTAAATCGGCTGCCATCGAAAAAGTTATGGGATCTTTTTTATGAAAGTATTGTTGATTGATAACTATGATTCTTTTACTTATAATTTATACCAATACATGGGGGAAATTCTTTCAGGAACAAAAAAGGAGTTTACTCTTACTGTTATACGAAATGATGAATCCTCTATGGTTGAGATACGAAATATGCAATATGATAGGATTGTTATTTCTCCGGGTCCAGGTGATCCCAAAGATAAGGAATACTTTGGTGTGTGTTCCGAGGTGATTTTAGAATTGGGAAAAACTATTCCTGTGCTGGGGGTTTGTTTGGGGATGCAGGGAATTGCTCATTATTTTGGGGGTAGGGTAGTGCGTGCCAATATTCCTAAGCATGGTAAGACAGATAAAATATCTCATGATTCTAAAGGCGTCTTCCAAGATTTGCCACAAGAAATAGAAGTGATGAGATACCATTCTTTAGTTGCAGAAGAGGCAACCATACCCGATTGTTTAGAAATTACTGCAAGAGTGATTACTGATGAAGCTAAAGAAATCATGGGCTTGCGGCATAAAACCTATCCCATAGAAGGCATTCAATTTCATCCTGAGTCTTTTGCTACGGAAGGTGGGATGAAGATGATTGAAAACTTTATATTGAATCCCTATTTGGGAGCATTGTAGTTTCTGCTCATAATATAGTTGGATACTTTTCGTACTACAACTTCTGGGATATCATGACCTCCTGGAAACTGAACGAACTCTCCTTTTAAACCTGCAGAGAAAAGCAGGGCTTCTAAACGTTTGGCAGCTGCAAATGGCAAAAGGTCGTCTACCATTCCATGGGATTGTATATACTGGAAACCTGATTTGTGTGCTGCGAGCTCTACCCATTTGTTTTCTTTGAGTACCGTTCCTGAAAGAATTGTAAGACCGAGTGGTTTGTCCTCAAGGGTGAGAAACGTGTCGAGAGCAAGCATAGCACCTTGGCTAAACCCTCCGAGGATTACTTTGGAATAGGGAATCCCTATTTCTTTCAGAAATTGGATTAGGAGCTCCCTAGCGGTGTCTAAACCTTTGGGGTTGAGAGAAGCCACTTTGGTCCAGTTTCCTGTTTCTACAGCTTGGAGGATGGAATCCGCAACACCTAGGGGGAACCAAGCTCTGCTTGTGAAATTTCCATATTTACCTAGCTCCAAAGGACCTTGGGGAAAAAACCAATGTGTGCCGGGATAGGTTTCTATTGCCTTGTGCAGGGGAAATAGATCCTGCGCATTTGCACCATACCCATGGAGTAAAATGATAGCAGCTCCATTCTTATCTCCTGGAATATGTAAACAATCCAATTCACCGATGATGCGTTCTTTCACATTCATGAGGTTTATAATTTTCGATTTCAAACCAATTGTATACCACAATTCCTTACGAGTGGAAGAATTTATAAGATTCCTTACAAATGGTTTGATTTTTTTGTGGTAGAATAAAATTCATTCCCTTCTAAATTATAGCATTATGAACACTTCACTTTGGAAAGATAAGACAATTGTAATCACAGGAACTTCAAGTGGGATTGGAAAGGCTTTGATGCTCCATCTTTCCGATGTAGAAACTAGAATTTTTACAATTGATAGATCCCCAACTACCATACCCAAAGGGAAAGCTGAGATAATTCCCATTCTATGCGATATCACGAAAGAGGATGATATCAAACGTGCATCCGCAGAAATTCTAAAGTCTACATCCACTGTAAACTATCTTTTTAACAATGCGGGTATTACGGCTCATGGAAGATTTGATAAAATGAATATATCTGTATTTCGTCGTACGTTTGATGTGAACTTTTTTGGGAATGTGCACTTGACTCTTGAATTGATAGAAGCACTGAAAAAAGCCAGGGGGATGGTGATGGTTACCTCTACCGTTTCAGGACTCTATGGTATCCCGGGTAGATCTGCTTATTCATCCTCTAAAGCAGCCCTTCACGCTGTCTATGAATCCCTTCGGGTGGAGTTGAGTGACTATGGGGTGCGTTCCATTATTTTTTGCCCTCCCTATACGCGTACTGCATTACGCACATCAGGGTTGGATGCCCAGGGCAATAAACTCAACGAAGAGCAGGCTAGTGGAAAGATAAAAACTCCTGAAGAGGTTGCAATTGAAATGGTAGCTGCTGCTGAAGATCCCAATTCTCGCTTGGTGATCATTGATAAATCTGGATTCTTTGTGAAGTGGATGCGTAACCTTGCCCCAGCTTTTTTAGAAAACGTATTACGAAAAAAGTTACATCATGATTTTAAGGAGTAGGGGGAATTGTTTTTAATGCAGTTCTTGCCGGTATTCCAACAATAAATTTTGTACTACCTGGTTTGCTGAATAGCTCCAAGTATCCATTGTGTTTATCAATGATTTTTCGAATGATATGCAGCCCAAGCCCTGAGCCTTCCCCTACCTTTTTTGTTGTGAAAAATGGTTCAAAGATTTTCTTTTGGATTTCTTCTGGAATCCCGGGGCCGTTGTCCTCAATGGAGAGAGTTAAGAATTTATCAAAGATATACTTTTCATCAAAAGAGTTGTGTTCATCTATAGAAATTGGAAAAGGGGAGTGAATGGAATGGAGATCTGGAATGCCGATGGTC
>Ga0214921_10006560_pt1 | contig 15866 bp, 10 predicted proteins | sample LL1505_MetaG_FD_177992 | JGI IMG/M metagenome (GOLD analysis project Ga0214921, IMG submission 177992) | Freshwater microbial communities from Lake Lanier, Atlanta, Georgia, United States - LL-1505 | ecosystem: Environmental > Aquatic > Freshwater > Lake | place: USA: Georgia | collected...
CCTAGCGCCCGCTCGTGAGTCGCCTCGAGGATCACAGGGGGTGCTACCCCAGCCTCGTACGCCTCCTTCCAGCGGGAGACACAGAGGCACCACTTATCACCACTCTTGAGGCCGGGAAAGTTAAAGTGTGGGGCGGGGCTGGAGAGATCGTTGCCCCGGCTCTTGGTGAAGGAGAGAAACTCTTCGGTCATCACCGCGCACACCGTGTGACTACCGAGATCACGCGGACCGGTCTCGCACAATCCGTTACGATAGAACCCAGTCATGGGTGTACACCCGCACTGTTGCAGGGGTTGGCCAAGCACATTCTTGCTTTCAGATATCTCTTCCCTTTTCATACCGCTCTCCTCACTTGGGCGCTCACACTGTTGACCCATCGCACAGGGCGCGAGGATGCATGTGGTAATTACCACCATGATACTCTGGATCATAAACAGGGACAGGGAAACTAGGGCTCGCATACTCAACACTATAATCTTGAAACTATCTCTAAACGACCCGCCACGAGCCTCTACAGGAAAGCGATCGTTACAGACGTGGAGGGGCGGGCTATGACCGCCCGTGCATTCAAACAACCTCGGTGAAATTACATGCCTCATCAAGGTCGGCGATCCTTACGGGCGTGGAGGGGCGGGCTATGACCGCCCGTGCACTTGAGCAACCTCGGTGAAATACATACCTCATCAAGAGGGGCGATCCATACGGGTGGTCGTAGCCCGCCCGTGCACTCAAACAACCTCGGTGAAATACATACCTCATCAAGGTCGGCGATCCTTACGGGCGGTCGTAGCCCGCCCCTCCATGCCCGTGCACTTGAGCAACCTCGGTGAAATACATACCTCATCAAGAGGGGCGATCCTTACGGGCGGTCGTAGCCCGCCCCTCCACGGCTGCTTCAGCCCCCCGCGACCTCTACGACCACCGACACCCGACGATCTGAGCGAGATATCTTCATACGCTTACTGGGAGTGATAGAAACTAAGTCCCCGCTAACATCCTTCTGATACCGGACCTTCAGCATCTCTCGATAGCATTCATAAAACTCAGCGGAATCCTCTTGTGAATCCCACTCACTCCTCCAGGACACGAATCGCGCACTTCCCTCGCCCTTAAATATCACCACTCGATCACGTCGCCATCCTTCCGCACACGCGGCGCCTCTCTGCTTGGATGACAAAGCGCTGGCTAGGAGAGCGGACACCGCGAACTCTCCCACCGTGTCCTCGTAAACCGATGTGGAACGCTCGACAGGCCGCTCTACCTGTTCACGAGGGAGTTCCTCATAAAGGAACGAGCGATTCACGTACTGCTCTGGATGGAGGATCTCGCGAGAGGTTTGGGGGGGATTTGCAAACGCGGCGTTTATGGCCGAGATCCCTCCAAACCGTTGCACGTGACGGACGAAGGTAAGTCCATCAAGGTAGGGAAAGAGAAGGATACGTTCTACGGCCTCAGGGACCTGGATGTTCGACTCAGAGAAGATGACCTCGGAAAGACCCTTTGCGGCTTTTTTGGGCCTTCCGCTCATGAAATCCTGCATAATTGCAGTAGCGTCCCCCTCAACAAGGGCCGCTCGGGCCATCAGCTCGTCACTCTCTCGCTTCTGGGGGTCTAAAAAATGAGTGAGCCCGAACTTCTGATCCTGCAACGCATGCGTGAGCTCATGAACCGCTACCGGAAGCTGAAGTTGGCCTGGCATCGTATCGAGCATCACGAACTCTTTGCGATCTGGGTCGTAGTAGCCACCGATCTGCTGCACGTACGCTTGGACGATCTCCTTCTCGTAGGGGTAGTCATCGGGAACGACACCAAGGGCCCGATACCAGAGCTGCTCCATCGCGAGGGTGTCTTTTGGAAACTTTTCGGCGATATTTTTCCTGAGAAATCGTTCAATCTCCGCACGGGAACGAACGACACATGGGACGGGAGCCTGCGCGGCTAATTCCCGTAGTTTAGCCGCCTCACGCAACGCGCCCTCCGTTACGGCGCACATACTTGGCTCCGCCGTTTCGGCCTCGACTGTGAGGCCACACACGAGGGTTGCCACACAGATAGGTAGCCAGAGAATAGTCCCAAAGACCTTCAGCAAGCTGTTGAATATGTGCCTCGAACCGGTCAACTTCACTTTCGGTTTTTCGCTCGTAAAAGCGCCTCGAATCGTTGCGGCGAAGACTCTCCGCGAGTTAGATTGCCCCCATGTCGTCCCGATCAAAACTCACCATCCGACAGGCCCGAGAGAACAATCTTAAAGCTCTCAACCTCGACCTGCCCCACGATACCTTTGTCGGGATAACCGGGCTCTCCGGCTCCGGTAAATCATCCCTCGCATTCGACACTATATACGCAGAGGGACAGAGACGGTACATCGAAACGTTCTCCCCCTACACTCGCCAATTCTTCGACAAGGTCAAACGTCCGAAGGTCGATCTGATTGAGAACGTTCGTCCTGCCATCGCCATTCAGCAACGCACGAGGATCGTAAATTCCCGCTCAACCGTCGGTTCCATGACCGACATCAACGACTTCTTAAAGATCTTATGGAGCAACGTGGCGACACCGGTATGTCCGGAGTGTGGACTTGCGCTCTCCCGGTGGGACGCCTCGACGCTGACGACACTCCTCGGTAAGTGGGTTGCAACTAAGAGGGATTCAACCATACTGCTTGGCCTCAAGGTGAAGAACTCAAAAGAGGTCCTTGAGCGCCTCCAGATGCTTGGCTACTCCCGCTACTTCGACAAGAAGAAGGGGGCTCTTGAGAATCTTGAGGAGAATCCTCCGCTCAAGAAAATGAAAGAGGTCTCGATCGTTCTCGATCGATGCTCGGGCGCATCATTCGCCCCTGAGCGAGTTCGAGAGTCACTTGAGCAGTGCTTCGCGCTCGGCAACGGGACCGTCGAGGTTACAGAGGTACGAACCCGCGCGGCCCGCCCCTGGCTTCGAATCCCGGTGTCGGGAACCGCGCACGATCCCCATCAGCGGTACGAAACGCACATCTTTAAAAATACCTATCACTGTGGTGATGGGGAGGTATCGATTGAGCGTCCCCGCCCCTCCCTCTTCTCCTACAATCATCCTATCGGCGCATGCCCCGAGTGTAACGGGTTCGGGAAGGTGCTCGTTATCGATCCTCACAAGTGCGTGCCCGATCACAGCAAATCCATCGCTGGATACGCTGTTGAGTGCTGGAAGGGCCCCTCCTCGTCAGACGAGCACAGAAGGCTCCTCGCTTTCTGTAAGAGCGAGGGGATCTCTATTGAGGCTCCGTGGGCCTCGCTCTCAAAGGAGCAGCAGGACGAGATCTTCAATCACAAATCTCGAACCTACATCGGTATCAATCCGTGGTTCCAGTGGCTTGAGCGAAAGAAGTACAAGATGCACGTGAGGGTCTTCCTCGCTCGGTATCGCGGACAGGTTGAGTGTGCGGTTTGTGGCGGTACACGACTCAAGTCGGACGCACTTGCGTACAAGATCGACCGCAAGACCATCGCCGAAGTCTCATCAATGCCGCTCGACGAGCTTTCGCCGTGGTTCGCCTCACTTCAAAAAAACCTAAAGGAAGCGAAGCGGCTCCCCCGACAGCTCGCGGAGGTGTTTAAAAATATCTCCAGTCGAATGGCGTACCTTATCTCCCTTGGCCTCCCCTACCTGACACTCGACCGGCTCTCTCGAACGCTCTCTGGTGGAGAGACGCAACGCGTTAACCTTGTGTCGGCGGTTGGAAGTAATCTTATCTCCACCCACTTCGTGTTGGATGAACCATCTGTAGGACTTCATGCCCGGGATACGGAGGAGCTTATTAAAGCGCTCCATGACCTCACGGAGCGCGGCAATTCCCTCACCGTTGTGGAGCACGACCCTGATTGTCTTGCGGCCGCTGACACTATTCTTGAACTTGGCCCCGAGGCGGGCGAGAAGGGTGGCGAGGTGACCTTCTGTGGACCGCAAGAGGAGTGGCCCGGGCTCGGCATGCAACCGTTTGATCTCAACGACACGCCTCCGCTGTTCACGAAGCGGCTTGAGATTCGAAACGCTCGCAATAGAAATTTAAAGTCACTCTCCGTAGACATTCCATTCGAATCGTTCGTTTGCCTCACCGGCGTGTCGGGGAGTGGCAAGAGCTCCCTTCTCAAAGAGGTGATTGAGAACGCCTACGAACTCTACACGGGGGTTATTCCTGGCGAGAACACGGTAGATGCGCAGGTTACTGGATTCCAGAATGTTCGACAGGTCCTCCTGATCGATCAATCACCGCTCTCAAAAACACCCAGAGCTAACATAGCGACCTACACCAAGATGTGGGACCGCGTGAGGGACCTCTTGGCCTCGACTGACGAGGCTAAGGCGAGAGGGCTCTCTAAATCCTCATTCTCGTTCAACGTAGCGGGGGGTAGATGCCCGGCGTGTGAGGGCGCGGGATTCATCCGCGAAGACATGCAGTTCTTAAGCGATGTGTTCATGGAGTGCGAGTCCTGCCTCGGCATGCGCTTTCAGGCATCAGTTCTTGAAGTTACGTACAACGGAAAGAACGTGCACGAGATACTCACGATGAGCGTCGACGCGTGCCGGGAGTTCTTTGAAAAGGATCTCCTAATCTCAAGCGTGTGTAGGGTACTCTCCCAACTTGGGCTCGGGCACATCACCCTCGGACATCCTCTCAGCGACCTCTCCGGTGGAGAGGCGCAGCGATTGAAGCTGGTGCCTCACATCATGGAGGGCTCACGAGGGACGTCTCTCTTTCTCTTTGATGAGCCAACTACAGGGCTTCACGTTCGCGATGTAGAGCGGCTGATCGAGCTCTTTCACTACCTTCGCCAACAGGGCCATTCAATTCTCTGCGTTGAGCACAACCTCCGCCTCATAGCAGCCGCGGATTGGATCATCGATCTCGGTCCCGAGGGTGGCGCTAAGGGAGGAGAGATTATTAAAGCCGGAACGCCGGCTGAGTTTGTTCGAGACCCGATCGGACCGTCAGGTCGCAAAAGCCTTACCGCGCACTACCTCGCCCAATTCGCCAAGCAATACGCTCGCCCTCAGAAGGCAAAAACAACGAAAGGTAAAGCCCGTCTGAACAAGCGTTCCCCGAAGGCCCCCGCAACCCACATCCACATTCGGGGCGCCAAGGAGCACAACCTTAAGGATATCAACGTTTCGATCCCGCTCAACTCACTCATCACCCTGACCGGCGTTTCAGGGTCGGGCAAATCAACGATCGCGAAAGATATCCTCTATGCTGAGGGTCAACGGCGATACCTCGATTGCCTCTCGCCGTACGCTCGGCAATTTATTAAAGAGCTGAAGAAACCAGCCATCGATGATATCTCACACGTGCAGCCGACTATCTGTGTATACCAACACACCTTCCAACCCTCGGCGCTCTCGACCGTATCGACGATGAGCGAGGTGTATAACTTCCTGCGACTCCTCTTCGCCAAGATCGGTATTCAATATTGCCCAGATCATCCAGAGGAATCGATCTCTCCACTCTCCGCTGAACAGATCGCGCAACACATCAAATCGTCGTACTCGGGAAGCATTCGACTCTTAGCTCCCGTCATTAACAATAAGAAGGGCCACCATCGAGCTGTGTTTCAACGGGCGATTGAGACCGAGATATCAGAGGTTAGGGTTGATGAGGCGATCGCGCCCCCTTCTAAGTTCGTTGACGAGGGGCTCGCCAAAACAAAGATCCACTCCGTCGATTTCGTAACGGCTCGCTTTAACGCAAAGACGATGCCCGTGGACCTCATCACCGAAGGCGTTCAGCAGGCGCTCAGTATCGGCGGCGGTACGGTCATCGTACTGGGGCCATCTGGCGAGCGAGTGTTCAGCTCGGAGCGAACGTGCCGAATCTGTCAGCGCGGTTTCTTTAAACCTGACCCCGAGGACCTCTCCTTCAACTCTCGACGTGGCCGGTGCACCAAGTGCGACGGATACGGAGCCGTGCGAAACAAGGTGTGCCCAGCGTGCAACGGTTCGCGAATTAACGAGATCGGCAGAAACATTCGGCTCCTCGACAAGAATATCTTCGAACTTACCGCTCTCTCATCGGTCGAGCTACGGAAGGCATTGAAAAAAATCTCTGCAGACACATCGCTCTCGTTTATCGCGGATCCGATCGTTCAGGAGTTAAATGGCAAGCTCGATACCCTCACTCACCTTGGCCTTGATCACCTCTCCCTCAACCGTGAGTGCGCCACCCTTTCGAACGGAGAGTTGCAACGGCTACGGCTCGGCACCGCAATCGGTTCGCCGCTTTGTGGCGTCACCTATATCTTCGATGAACCGAGCGCTGGGCTCCATCCGGCTGATAATAAGCGCCTTCTTGGCAAGCTCGTTGAACTGAAAAACCGCGGCAACACGGTTATTCAGATCGAACATGAGATCGATAACATTCGCGCGGCAGAGGAGATTATCGATGTCGGTCCCGGAGCGGGTACTCACGGTGGAGAGATCGTTTTCCAAGGTTGCGTGAGCGACGCCATAGCCTCTAAGAGGTCCCTTACAGGCCTCGCGCTTACCCGCGAGCTTCAGATCAAGAAGGACGCTCTCACATCAGAGGAAAAGCTCACGATTCGCGGTGCGACAAAGAACAATCTTAAATCTCTTGATGTCTCCGTTCCACTGAGGAGCCTTGTAACTGTCGCGGGCGTTTCTGGTGCCGGTAAGAGCTCGCTCGTTCACGGCGTGATCGGCGAAGCGCTTGATGGTGGCGCTGATAAGAAGGGAGCCTTTGATGGACGCCACGGCTCAGTTGAGACCTCTCTCAAGATTGATCGATTTCTCATCGTAGATCAACAGCCGATCGGAAAGACCTCGCGGTCAACTCCAGCGTCGTACCTCGGCGTTTGGGATGAAATTCGAAAGGTGTTCGCTGAGACCCTTGAGGCGAAGTCTCGCGGTTGGGGACCAAGCTTCTTCTCTCACAACACCGGCAAGGGTCGCTGCCCAACATGCAAGGGACAGGGACAGCTGACCCTTGAGATGAGCTTCCTTGCTGAGGCGAAGGTTGAGTGTGAGAGCTGTATGGGAAGTCGGTTCACACCTGAAGCTGATACCGTCAAGTTCCGGGACCTCACGATTAGCCGCTCTTTGCAGCTGACCTTTGATGAGGCTCGTACCTTCTTTATTAACCACCGAAAGATTCATCAGGTATGCAAGCTCGCGTGTGACCTCGGGCTTGGGTACCTCACCCTCGGCCAGCCATCCTCAACACTCTCTGGAGGGGAGAGTCAGCGACTGAAGCTTGTCTCAGAGCTTCATCAGTCACGCAAAGGCCACACCCTCTACATCCTTGATGAGCCAACAACGGGACTCCATCGTCTTGATGTCGATCTTCTTCTGAAGGGTCTGCACGCTCTTGTTGATCAGGGGAACTCTGTAATCGTGATCGAACATGACGCGGATATGATCACGCAATCTGATTGGGTTATTGAACTAGGCCCGGAGGCCGGCCCTGCAGGTGGAAAGATAGTCTACGAGGGCGCGCCGCATGGATTGCTCAGCGCTAAAACCCCTTGGAGCGCGGCCCTCAAGGAACGGATTGCGATGCACTCCGAACTCCTGGCCGATCGCGCTGCCTAAGAGGGTTATTATTTACCGCCCGGATATCCGTTAATTCGCTGACGTGTGCGGGTCGCTTTCAGACACACGCCGTAGATCTCTCCGCCGTTGGTCAAGTCCCAGGTGTGTTTCCCGCCCTTCAGGACGTTCTTGATGCGAATCAGTGAGAGTCCGTAGCCCATGTAGCCTACGTACTTAACGACCGGTAACTTGACCGACGCGACGATCTTGCCAGCTCGCCATGTATTTTTAGTCACAAACTCGTTGCCATATCCCACCGTGTTCATAAGAAGGATCGGCTCACCGAAATATTTTCCATCAGAAGATGGCTTGATCGAAGCTACAGGCTTTCGAGAGAACCTCTGCTCCTTAACCGAGATCTGAATCGTGAAGAATTGGTCATACAAAGAGGACTCAACTCCCGAGAGATCAAGCTTGATCTGAGCGACATAGCGATCGCTCTTACTCCCGCACGCATCCTTTGTCAGGTGAAACCATGGAGCCACATAGCCATAGAGCGGATCATACGAGGAGGCCGTGACAAAGCTGTCCGTTGTATTCTCTTGGCCGTACGCCCGAATGCCATATTGTGAGATAGTGGGATGATTTGTCGTAAGAGCGGTCGCTGCATCGAGGGTTCCGATGAAACCTCCTCGAGCGATCCCTCGAATCCCCACGGGACCTGAAATATTAATCTGGACGGCGTTGGACATGTTGCCGGTCGAGACGAAAAATACGGAGATCGTTTTTAAACTTCTTTGATCGGGGCCAAGCTGTATCTCGTACTGCTTACCATCAGGAACGACCTCATACGGGGGAAGCTCCTGCTGTGCAAAGGCTGAGGCCCCCGAAACAAGGAGTGAGGCCAAAAGCGCGAGGATGATACGAACGTGCATGGTAACTACCCTTCCAAAAAACTCTTCATGAATAGTTATGAATAGATCAGCTGCGTATGTGACATGACCGTTTCAGATAGGCGAAGTACCTTATGGGAGGTCGCCCTCATCCTTGTTGGCAACGCACCGCTCTCCTATCGGCCTCAAAAAACGATATAACATCAATGTGTTAGGCCGGCCCAACATCATTCCTGAAGCACCACGGCCACTACAGCAGATATGGGGGTGCTTACGGTTTTTGACGTTTTGTATGGCAGCTAATCCTCTCTCCTTCATGTTCGAAGCCCTCTCAAATCTTGAGAAGGCCGTTGAGGCTGCTGCTACGTCAATGAAGGCCGCCAAGATTCAAGATAAGGCAGTTCTCAATCGAATCTCGTCCTACAAAGAGATAATCCGAAGGCAGCACTCCCTCCTCGCAGACCTCAAGCGCGCCTCGGCTCGTGAGGATTGGAAAGAGGTATCGCGGATCACAAACCTCGTTCATGGCGCTTCGTTGATGATTAAGGTCGATGCTGGGTTTCTCATTTCGAACATCAAAGCTCAGCGAGCCTCGTCGGGCGCCGGGACCAATTGAGGATTGCTAGGGTCAGGTTCACGGCTATCAAGGACACAAAGCCAGCCTCCAAACACTAGGTCAAACTATGTTGGCCTTGGGGTCAGCCTAGGAGAGCACCCGCCCCATCAACATAAGCATGTTGTCCGATGAGCCCTTCCCTGGTACATCCTTCTCATGCGGAGCTACACCTTCTTACCTTCGTTTATCCTAGCAGCAGTTCTCTGCGCCCTTCCGACCTATGACGATTCTCTCGCTGAGCCAACGGCCTCCTCAATGCCCCCAGAGAGCAACGCGCACATCATCACCATTACGGACCAAGGGCCCTCGCCATTGACGTTGAGAATGAGCAAAGATGATAAGATGGCGTTCTTTCTTAATGACACATCCGACTCGCTCCTCACCGTCGCGGTTGGATACAACGAACATGCTACTCATTGCTCCTCGGGTAACATGAAGATAAGCGAGGATGGCAGCATTCGTTCAACTGAGCCGATCTCTCCAAAGGACTTCGCGGGATCATGCTTTCACGATCGTGGAACCTATCCGTTCACCGTGATGGGGCTTAAGAAACAACCCCAGGGTATTCGCGGCTCCATCATCATAGAGTAACGGTGAGCCCTCAACAGATAAGGAGGCATAGAAAGATGCATAAAATGTGGAGATCTCTTTCTATATCCCTAGCGCTCAGCGCATCGGTGTTTATCGGATGTGCACCGAAAGTTACCTCCTCCCTGCCAGCTGGAGGCTCCCTCCCCGCCTCTCTCGCAGTACTTCCCCCAGATTACTCCTCCGATATTCCACGAGAGCGGGTCGACATCGTACATGAAGCGATCGTTCAGGAGTTGCGAAATCGAAATTTCTTGGTGGCGGAAGATAGCGTTGTCGGGAGACTATGTTCGTCACCCGCGTGTCCCGAGCGTTCGAAGATAGCCGAAAATTACCTCATCGACGGCTTCGTCACCGTACACCTCGAGTCCTTCTCTCGTAACAACTTTATCGCTGGATATTACAACCAGCTGCAGGGCGCCGTGTCGGTCGCCGATACAAAGGGAGCTCAGCTCATCTCCGTATCTCATACCGAAAATGAATCAGGCGGCGTTCTCCTTCAATCCGGACAGGTGTTTCAAGGGATCCTCTCCCAAATTCGTCACAGCGGCGACGAGGTATTCGACGACCTCGCGGAGAGGTTCGCTCAACAGGTCGTTGAGAAGCTCCCTGCGCCTGTGACCTCCGGTCCGTTGCCAAAGACAGAGGCGATCAGCCTTGCTCTTACTTCGGCTACCGCGCAGTGGAACTCGCCCTCAACGTATACCGTGTGCGCCCGCGGAACGCCCCACTCCTTTGCATATCTTATCCTCGGTACCACTCGCACTCCACTTCGAGAGGTATCTCCTGGAAACTATTGCCGAGCGTTCTCCTCCCTCGTTTCACGACCCCAAAATGGCGTCGAAGCGATTGAGCTCCGAACCGCTTTTGGCAACTCAGCGCGTTCAGCGATCTCGCTACCTGCCGAAGCTCCCTGTCGCCTTAAGGACAGAGTCTCAAGGTCAGATACCGAACGTGCTGAGATCTTGTGCGCAACGGTGAGCGGAGACAGCTCAACCCGAGGGAAGGGATGCTCATCCTCCGTCGGATACTGCGGAATCGAAAAGGTTCTTGTATACCAAGCGCCCGATACAATCGGACCGTACCAAAAGGTTTCTGAACAGCGGACCGCTTCGATTCAGATCCCCAAAGCACATAACGTCGCGATTGTGACTGTCGGCAAAGGGGGAGTTCCTTCTCAACCAATGACTGTGGAGGCTCAGTAGCAGAGTATGCACCTATCTCTCTTAAAATGCCTTCCAATAGCTGCGTTGACACTCGCATTGTCAGGATGCGCCGGCTCGTACAAACACACGCTAAGCTTTAATCCCTCTGAGCCCATTCGCATCGCGGTCCTCCCATTCGCTCAGGTAGACGAGAAAGGTGAGCTTATTCGGGCCGATGAGAGCCTCCTGATCGATAACGTAGCGCTCGTGTCTTCACACTTGAAACAAACTCCCGCTCAATTCGTGCAGACAGAGGTTCAATCGGAGCTCTCGAAAGCCTCCCTCGATGTCGTAACCCCAGGGATCGTAGAGGCAGCGTTCGTTCATAACGGGTTCACGGTACCGGGCACTAAGCCGGTGGAGCTTGATCTCAAGAAGGTCTTCGCCGCCGATCCGAATGAAATATGTTCTAAACTTTTGTCATGCGACGCTGTTCTCTACGGAAAGGTGATTCGATGGGATCGAAGCTACTACGGCATCCAATCGGTCAGCACCGTCGGTCTTGATATCAAGATAGTCTCCGCTCACAGCAAAAAGGTTCTCTTCGCGACCAGTGCTGAGGATTCCGACAGTCGTGGGATTACCAAGGGCCCTACGGGATTCTCTAACCTCGTCCTTGAGCCGCTGAAAGGTCTTGATAACTCAATAATCACAGCGCTCGCGGATGATGTGGTCGAAAAGGCGCTCCAACCCTTGCGTCGCGACGCGAAGCCGGAATTTTTGGAGGTAGCACCTCCAGCGATCGTTGCCGCTGCGCATAACGGAGAGGGTGGAAGGATTAACCCTGGTGGTAAGCTTACTATTATCGCTCTTGGTAGCCCCTCTCTCACAGGAACCTTTTCAATTGGTACGGCGGTTGTCGATATCCCGCTTGTCGAGCGCTCGCCTGGGCATTATGTAGGGGAGTACATTCCGCTTCCAACAGACCGGTTTGAAGATCAAAGGGTGTCCGTCTCCCTTCGAGATGAGGCCGGGAGGGCTACGCTACTCCCTGTCAGCGGGCCGGGAATTTCTTGCAAGTAAGGTGACCATGGGCCATCGCTCTCATACAACACTTCTCGCAGCGCTTTCTATTGGCTTGGTAAGCATGGCGATATCGGGGTGCTCGTCATCCCAAACACCCAAGAATACAAACATGCTGGGTCTCCAAGAGGTGTTACAGACCGATTTCGCGACCGTTCACGGCTCGAATGAGACTCTCGCGAGCTACAGCGGAAAGATCGTGATGGTTCACTTCTTTGCCTCATGGTGCGCGGATTGTGCCGGGGAAGCTGCTTCCCTCAGGCATCTTCATAACGCCTTCAAGGGCTCAGACTTCCAGATCGTTGGCGTTGCCATCGACGACGATCCTTTCGACGCTCGCAGCTTCGTTACTCAATCCGGACTCCCCTTCCCCGTGCTCCTCGATACCCAAGGGGATCTCAAGCAATACTTCTCGATTAAAGATCTTCCGACCACTATCTTCCTCGATCGGATGGGAGTTCCCGTAACGTTTCAGGATCCCGAAACCGGCACTACAACCGCAAAGCTGAGCGGCGCTCGACGATGGGATACGGAGCGCCCGGTGGAGATGATTGCCGGGATGATTGAGGCGAGATAAGCGCGTCTTGCCGGCCTAGACAAGCTTTCACTATTTGGCAGCTCGTCGCTCCTCCTCTGAATCCCTCGTGGAGCTCTTGAGGGCGTGCTCTCCCATGTCGGTCGAAAATGACTAGAAAAACTATCAAACTTGGCTTGGCCCGCGGCCTCGTCTGACTTCTCCTCGGAGCATCGCCCTCCATATACTCCCATATACTCCGGGGCCTTGATCGGGCGCTCTCAAGTGCCGCGACGTTGCAATTTCATATGAGTAGACGATCACGTTTGGTTGGCCATGCGGCTTGGGCGGCATGGCCAACCAGGTAGGTATCCTGGAAGGTTTTCGGTTCACACTTCACCTTGAAAGGGTTTACTCATGAGAACTTCAAGTTTTCTCGGTTGGGAAAGGATCGCTGCGGCGTTCTACCTCATCTTTTTGGTGGGGACGGCGACGTTTTGTTACAGAGACCTGAGGCGCAGTTCGTACGTCATCGCGTTCGATTCCTTACCTAGACGAGCTGAGTCCATGAACGCCTGGCAGCTTGAACAAGGCGCGACTGCTTGGCTCCAAGCTTTCAGAGATCATAAGGTCCCTGAAGCCCATGAGCCGGTTCGCCAAGAGATGCTCTCATACCAGGCGACTCTGAGGGGACTAATCGATAATCTGGACTCGATGAGCGCCTCTGAGCATTTCTCTAAACTGCAAAAGGTGAGAGATGGGCTCAGAACGGTTGAGCGGATCGGAGAGGCTGCGTTTGATAAAACGCATCCCTGGTGGACAAGCTATCCCGAAGCATCGGTCGCTTTAATCGTGGTAGTGCTCCTCTTGGGTGCCCCGGCGGCGTATCTTCTCCGCTCTGGGAACAATCATGATGGTAGCGAAGATTCTGTGGAGCTATGTCCAGCGACTTCGAACGCTCCAAGCGATTGGGTATACGACCTTCACAGTATGTATACTCTTGGACCTAGCGAGGTGGAACGCATGAAGTCCGAACATCGCGAGGGTCCGTTCGGTCGCTATACGTTGTGAGCTCGGGGGATAGGAGAGAATAATCGCCTCTCCTATCCCCCTCTTTTTCCCTTTTTTCGAAGGTTTAGCAAACGATAGCCTCCTGGTTGGTCTCCTTAACGCCACGCGGCCCCACGCGAAAGCCCCCACATCCCTATAGCGGAAAGTTTACTTCGGATGGCGACATGCGCGAACTAGCTCGCAAGATCGCCTAGGGAAACAAGGCAAAACCTTGCTTCAGCGCGGTTTTGCCTCATATCCCTAGCTTAGTGTGCAATTCGATTGGAAAGGTTTTGGGCGATCACATCGAGGAACTGCTCGGTGCTTAAGTAGTTCTCTCGCTTGAGATCGTCGCCATAGATGCAAAGCGCTAAGTCCTTCGTCATTTTTCCACTCTCTACTGCGTCAACGCACACCTCTTCAAGGGCGGTCGCGAAGCTTACGAGCGCGTGATTACCATCGAACTGCCCGCGGAACTTGAGTCCCGTTGTCCACGCGAAGATAGAGGCGATCGGATTCGTTGAGGTCTCCTTCCCCTGCTGATGCAAGCGGAAGTGACGAGTAACGGTTCCGTGAGCTGCTTCAGCTTCAATCGTGCGACCATCTTCGGTCATAAGCACGGAGGTCATCAAACCAAGAGAGCCGAAACCTTGAGCGATAGAGTCAGACTGAACGTCTCCGTCGTAATTCTTGCACGCCCAGAGGAATCCACCCTTTGACTTCATCGCGTACGCTACCATGTCGTCGATGAGGCGGTGCTGGTACTCGATACCAGCCTTTGTGAAAGCCTCTTTAAACTCAGCGTCGTACACAGCTTGGAAGATATCCTTGAATCGCCCATCATACGCTTTCAGGATCGTGTTCTTCGTTGAGAGGTAGGTCGGGAGCTTCTTCGCGAGTCCGTAGTTCAAACAGCTTCGAGCGAAGCTCTGAATCGACTCATCAAGGTTGTACATTCCCATCGCGACACCGCTGCTTGGGAAATCGAATACCTCGTACTCGATCGGTTGCCCGCCATCGGCTGGCTGGAACTTCATGGTGAGCTTTCCTTTTCCTGGAACCTTAAAGTCGGTGGCGCGGTATTGATCTCCAAACGCGTGACGACCAACCACGATCGACTGCGTCCAGCCAGGAACGAGTCGTGGAACGTTCTTACAGATGATCGGCTCACGGAAGACCGTGCCGCCGATAATATTGCGGATGGTGCCGTTTGGCGACTTCCACATCTTCTTCAACTTGAATTCTTTTACGCGCTCCTCATCAGGGGTAATCGTGGCGCACTTGATGCCAACGCCGTACTCCTTGATAGCCTCAGCGGAATCGATCGTGACCTGATCGTTGGTCGCGTCTCGATTCTCCATTGAGAGGTCGAAGTACTTAATATCGATTTCGAGGAATGGAAGGATGAGCTTCTCGCGGATGTACTGCCAGATGACGCGGGTCATCTCGTCGCCATCAAGCTCCACTACGGGATTTTCAACGTGAATTTTTACTGTCATAAAGCCTCTCTAAGATGCCCTGTATAATTAGCAAGGAAGTGGGGTGGGTAAAAGGGGCTCGATACCGATCTGGGCATGTTTCTGACACCGAGACCGTGGTAGGTTACGAGGCACTATGGATACGATCTGTTGCATCATTTTGGCGGCTGGAGCTGGAAAGCGCATGGGGGGAGACCTCCCGAAGGCCGTAACCCAGACCCGCGAAAAAGCCCTCATCGACCACCTTCTTGACGCGCTAGCCCCCCTGAAACCCTCCAAAACCATCGTCGTCGCGGGGCACAGGCAGGAGCTCTTACGATCCCATCTCGCTTCAACCTCAAGCGCGAAAGGGCACGCAATTGAGATAACCGTCCAGGACCAGCAGCTTGGAACGGGCCATGCCGTACGATGTGCGCTTCCGGCGCTTCAGGGCTTTACCGGAACCGTTCTCATCACCTACGCGGACCATCCGCTCTTTACGACGGAAACATTACAGCTCTTCACCCAATACCACTCGTTTAAGAAAGCGACCCTCACGACGCTCTCATTCAGAGCTCCACCTCCGAACGGATACGGAAAAGTTATTCGAGACGAGAAGGGGCACATCCTCCGTATTACAGAGGCGAAGGACTGTAATCCGGAGGAGGCTCTTATCTCGGAGGTTAACTCCGGCTTCTACGCCGTAGACTCCGCCTTTCTTAAACCAGCCGTAGAGTCCCTCACAAATAACAATGCGCAGGGTGAGTACTACCTCACCGATATCGTCGAGAAGGCGTGCAATGAGGGTCAGACCGTCGCGGCCTTTCCGCTCGCTGATGCCACTGAGGCAGCAGGCGTGAACACACCACACGAGCTCGCGCTTGTGAATGAGGTTCTCGCGCAACGCCAGATCAAGAGACTCGAACTGGACGGCGTCTCCTTCGTGGATGCCAAGAGCTGCTTTATTGACGCTTCGGTGACGATCGCTCCCGGTGCTCA
>Ga0214921_10006561_pt1 | contig 15866 bp, 12 predicted proteins | sample LL1505_MetaG_FD_177992 | JGI IMG/M metagenome (GOLD analysis project Ga0214921, IMG submission 177992) | Freshwater microbial communities from Lake Lanier, Atlanta, Georgia, United States - LL-1505 | ecosystem: Environmental > Aquatic > Freshwater > Lake | place: USA: Georgia | collected...
TTATATTTAAATGAATTTGTATACAAACTTAACCGTAGATACTTTGGTGATAAAATGTTCGATAGACTTGTTATAGCTAATATTACAGGGCTATGACATATTACGGATATTCATATAATTTTTTGTTAAATCTTAGTTAAAAATAAAAAGTGAATGAAAAAACGATTAATTTAACCACATAGAAACATAGTTTTATAATTTGATTTTTTCTATGATTTTCTGTTTTTTTAATGAATTTGTTTTTTACTATGCTTAGGAACTAAAGCTTTACATAGTTTACATTAGAAATTAATTATTGGTAAAGAATCCCAATGTTTCTATGTGGTTAATTTATTTCATAATCAGTTAAAGTAGAACTAATATATTTTTCTATTTTTGTCAATAATTAAGCTTCCAATTCATCGAAGAACAGTTTATGGTACAAATTAACCTAAACTTCTTCACTCTAAACAAAAACTTAAATGATTCTCACCGACTTACAAATACTTGAAGAAATTCAGAAAGGCACTATCAAAATTGAACCTTACGACAGAGCATGTTTGGGTACCAATTCTTACGACGTGCATTTGGGAAAATATTTGGCAACGTATAAAAACAGAGTGCTAGATGCCAAATCGCACAACGAAATAGAACATTTTGAAATTGGTGAAGAAGGATTTGTGTTGCAACCTGATACTTTGTATTTAGGTGTAACCGACGAATATACAGAGACGTTGGCTCATGTGCCGTTTTTAGAAGGAAAATCGAGTGTGGGTAGATTAGGAATTGATATTCACGCCACTGCAGGCAAAGGAGATGTTGGTTTTTGCAATACCTGGACCTTGGAAATATCAGTAAGCCAGCCAGTAAGAGTGTATGCAGGTATGCCAATTGGTCAGTTGATTTATTTTGAAGTGAAAGGCGGCATAGAAAACTCGTACAACACCAAACAAAATGCCAAATACAACGAACGCACCATATATCCTGTGGAGTCTATGATGTGGAAAAACAAGTTTTAATTGCTTGATTTAAAGTTTAATAATAGATGATTTTTGAAAAGGCGAAATATTATTATCTCGCCTTTTTTGTTATATTTAAAACGATTTTTTATTTCATTTACAGATAGATAACAATCAGCTGGTATTGTGCATTTTTTAATTTTTTAATTTTCAGCTAGTTGGTCTAAAATCTAGTATCTATAATCCTATATCTAGCTAATAAATTCCAACATCAAAAATATATTCAAGCTGTTTTTTACCCAAAATTAGATGTATCTTTGTTTCTTCATAAATTAATTTTTATATGCAAACTCCTGACTTTGATAAGCTCAATCCTAAAGATTTTATAATTATTAAGGGTGCCAAAGTGCATAATTTGAAAGACTTAAGTGTTGCCATACCTCGCAATAAGTTGGTGGTAATTACAGGTTTATCAGGTTCAGGAAAATCTAGTTTGGCTTTTGATACATTGTTTGCCGAAGGACAAAGAATGTATGTGGAAAGTTTAAATTCTTATGCTCGTCAGTTTTTAGGACGTATGGAAAAGCCTGAAGTAGAATACATTAAAGGTATTTCTCCTGCCATTGCAATTGAGCAAAAAGTAAACACAAGAAATCCCCGCTCTACAGTGGGCACTACCACAGAAATTTACGATTATTTAAAATTACTTTTTGCCAGAATAGGAAAAACATATTCACCCATCAGCGGAAAAGAAGTTACCAAAGATACCGTAAGCACAGTTTGTGAGTATATTTTTGCACTTCCAACTGGCACCAAATTAATGGTTGCTTCGCCACTAAAGAAAAATGCTGAAAGAAGCACCGAAGAAGAATTAAACACTTTATTACAAAAAGGATTTACAAGACTTATTGTAAATGATGAAGTAACACTCATTGAAGACTTACTAGCCAAAAAATCATTTAATATTGCCAAAAACAATGTATCATTATTAGTAGATAGAATTGCAGTTTCAACTTTTGACGAAGATGCGCAATTCCGAATCTCGGATTCAGTGCAAACGGCCTTTTTTGAAAGTGATGGCTTTTGTGATATTTACATAATTGGCGAAGACAAAAAAAGGTTTTCAGATAAATTTGACCTCGACGGTATTTCGTTTGAAGAACCAAGTGTAAACTTTTTTAGTTTCAATAATCCGTATGGTGCATGTAAAAAATGTGAAGGATTTGGACATGTATTGGGCATAGACCCAGATTTGGTTTTCCCCAATAAAACATTGTCAATTTATGAAGGTGCCATAATGCCTTGGAGAGGCGAGAAAATGCAAGAGTGGGCAAAACCATTGTTATTGAACGGCATAAGATTCGATTTCCCAATTCATAGACCCTATTTTGAACTTACTGATAAAGAAAAAGAACTGCTTTGGAAAGGCAATGAATATTTTAACGGACTCAATGATTTTTTTGAACAATTAGAAGCAAAAACGCATCAAATCCAATACAGAGTGATGCTTTCTAGGTACAGAGGCAGAACCACTTGCCCAGATTGCAGAGGCTCAAGACTCAGAAAAGATGCTTCTTATGTAAAAATTCAAGGTTATTCCATTACAGATTTTGTATTATTACCAATAGAAGATTTACTTACAACTATTGAAACGCTTCAACTGCCAGATTTTGAAGCATCTGTAGCCCAAAGATTGATTGTAGAAATCAAATACAGATTAGGTTATTTGTGCAAAGTGGGGCTTGGATATTTAACTTTAAATAGGCTTACATCTACTCTTTCTGGTGGTGAATTTCAACGAATTAAGCTTGCAACCTCTTTAGGAAGTGCTTTGGTGGGTAGTATGTATATTCTTGATGAACCAAGCATTGGTTTGCATCCAAGAGATACGCAAAAGTTGATTGAAGTTTTGATAAGTTTAAGAGACCTTGGCAATACCGTAATTGTAGTAGAACACGAAGAAGAAGTAATGCGTGCTGCCGATATGATTTTTGATATTGGTCCTGAAGCAGGAAGCAGAGGAGGAAATTTAGTTACGCAAGGCACAGCGGAATCTATTAAAAATCAGAACATTGAAAATTCTTATACCTTTAAATATTTAACAGGAATTGAGAAAATAGAAACTCCCACAATTCGCAGAGCTTGGAATGAATACATTGAAGTAATTGGTGCCAATGAAAACAATCTGCAAAGGGTAAATGTTAAATTTCCATTGAAAACACTAACGGTGGTTACGGGTGTGAGTGGCTCTGGAAAATCAACTTTAATTAAGAAAATTCTTTACCCAGCAGTGCAAAAACTCAATGGTGGTTTTGATGATACTACAGGAAAATACGAAAGAATTGACGGAAATTTGCACGCTATCAACAAAGTAGAATTTGTAGATCAAAACCCAATTGGAAAATCATCTCGTTCAAATCCAGCTACTTACATCAAAGTTTACGACCATATAAGAAACTTAATGGCCGATCAGCCATTGGCAAAAACCAGAACTTACAAACCGGGTCATTTTTCATTTAATGTAGAAGGCGGTAGATGCGAAATGTGCCAGGGTGAAGGCGAAGTAAAGATTGAAATGCAATTCATGGCCGATATTTACCTAAAATGCGAAAGCTGCAAAGGCAAAAGGTTTAAAAATGAGATACTTGAAATAAAGTTTGAAGAAAAAGACATCGCTGATATTCTTGATTTAACGGTAGATGAAGCAGTAGATTTTTTTATTACTAAACCAAAAATTAGAGAGAAATTATTGCCACTACAGCAGGTTGGTTTAGGCTATGTAAAACTTGGTCAATCATCCAATACGCTTAGTGGGGGAGAGGCACAAAGAGTAAAATTAGCCTCTTACTTAGGTAAAAACGAAGGCATTTCAGATACCGACCATGTGCTTTTTATATTTGATGAACCCACCACAGGGCTTCATTTTCATGATATCAAAAAGCTTTTATACTCAATTAATGCTTTGGTAGAGCAAGGTCATTCTGTAATTATAATTGAGCACAATGTGGAAGTAATAAAATGTGCCGACTGGATTATTGACTTAGGGCCAGAAGGAGGCAAAAAAGGTGGTTTAGTAATTTTTGAAGGCACACCCGAAGAAATGATTAATACTTCAGATACCTACACCGCCCAATATTTGAAAAAAGCAATGTTGGAAAGTATTAGTAGCTAATATTTTATGTAAATTGTGACCAATATTTATTCAATATGAAAATACAATTGCGAAAGTAAAATATGGAACGCAAACATGGTAATAAATCTCTTACAAATACCTTTGCAAATCAGTAATTGATAATTCATTTTTGTACCAAGCTTTTGCAAAACTTACGCCATAAATATTCATTTCTCGCAGTTGGTCTATGTCTTTGTTAGAAGTAATTCCACCGGCTGCAACAATTTTCATATCTGGAAACCTGTTTTTAATTTGGTTAAAAAGTGCAATATCGGCCCCCAATCGGTTGTGAGTAGCCACTAGCGACGAACATTTTACATACAAAACCCCTTTTCTGTAAAATCCATCAATATATTCCAAAGCATCAGGCTGAGTGCCAGGTTTTACATCACGTCCTTGTGCTTTATCTTCTAAAATATCTACCCCTAATACAATTTTATTTCTACCATAAGTTAGTAACCAACCTTCAAACAAATCGGCTCTTTTTACGGCTATACTGCTGCAAATCACCTTGTCGGCACCATATTCAAAGGCATAGCGTACTTCATCGTCGGTGTTTACACCTCCACCATAAAAAACTTCTAGTTGCGTATAATCTTTTATTAATCTGATACTTTCAAGGTTAAAAATCTCATCAGTTTCCACACCATCAATATCAATTATCTCAACAGTTTTAAAGCCTTTCTCTTTAAAATCTAAAGCAATTTCTAATGGGCTAAGAGGCAAATATTCATACTCTAGATCACCAATTGGTAATACGGCTTTGCCTTGCTTAATATAAATACTTGGAATTAACTGAATCATTTTTCTAGATATTAGATTTTAGACTTAAGATTTTAGACCTAAGAAAATACAAAGAGATTTTATCAATTATTAATTATTCAATGATAAATGTTAATTGATAATTGTTCATTAACTTTGTAAATGTATTAACACGAATTTTCTGTGATTTAGTTTAGAAAATTCTCAAAAAAAAATTAATATTTTCTTTATGCAATTGATTGATAACCACTATGAGATGCAAGGAATTTCTCTTGTAAGCTTAACTCAAGAATTTGGCACCCCACTTTATGTGTATGACGCTGCTAAAATTACCGAACAAATCAGTAATTTGAACGAGGCTTTTGCAGGTTTGAATCTTAAATTGAAATATGCAGCCAAAGCATTGACCAATTTAAACATTCTAAAACTAATGAAAAAAAATGGAGTGGGTCTTGATGTGGTATCGTTGCAGGAAATTCATATTGGTTTAAAGGCTGGTTTTGAGCCTTCTCAAATTATGTTTACGCCTAACTGTGTTCCGTTTTCAGAAATTGAAGAAGCAGTAGCTATTGGGGTGAATATCAATATAGATAACTTGCCATTTTTAGCTGCCTTTGGCGAAAAATATGGCCATGAAAAAGGGGTTTGTATCAGAATAAATCCGCATATTGTGGCAGGTGGTAATGATAAAATTAAAACCGGACATGCTGAGTCTAAATTTGGAATATCAATAGTTCAAATTGAAGAAGTATATGCCACTGCCAAAAAATACAACTTGTTGGTAGAAGGTTTGCATGTGCATACAGGGTCAGATTTTTCTGATGTTGAGGTGTTTATGCAAAGTGCTGAATTGGTATTTGGAGTGGCAAGAAATTTTGCAGAATTAAAATTTATTGATTTTGGAAGTGGATTTAAAGTGGCCTATAAAAAAGGAGATAAAACCACTAATTTACAAGAACTTGGCAGCAAAATGAAAGTGGCATTTACTGCTTTTACAGAAGCTTATGGCAAAAATTTAGAAATTTGGTTTGAGCCTGGCAAATATTTGGTAAGTGATGCAGGTGTACTTTTGGCAGAAACTACAGTGGTAAAACCAACGCCTGCTACTACTTTTGTGGGGGTGAATACGGGTCTAAATCACTTAATTAGACCCATGATGTATGATGCCTATCACGACATTGTAAATATTTCAAACCCACATGGAGAGCATAAAAAATATTCAGTGGTGGGTTATATTTGCGAAACCGATACTTTTGGTTGGGAAAGAGACTTAACCACAGTAAATCAAGGAGATATAATTGCATTTAAAAATGCTGGAGCCTACGGATTTAGTATGAGTTCTAATTACAATTCACGTTTCAGACCAGCAGAAGTACTTGTAAATAATGGGGTTGCAAAACTTGTAAGAAAAAGAGAAACCCTAGAAGATATTCTAAGCACCACAGTAGAGGTGGATGTATAATGATTTAATACGCCACGCATAATCGCAAATAAATTGATTATGCGTGGTAATTTTTTTATTGCAGATTCTTTCCGTCTTCCGTCTTCCGTCTTCCGTCTAAAATCTATTATCTACTATCTAACATCTAAACAATGAAACACATCGCTTTTTTAAGAGGAATAAATGTAAGTGGTCAAAAGAAAATTTTGATGGCAGATTTGAAATTGTTATTGCAAGATGCTGGTTTTGAAAATGTAAACACCTATATCCAAAGTGGAAATTTAGTTTTTGAAAGCAAACTTGTTGATATTGAACAGATACAAAATCAAATTCATCAGCTAATTTTTGAAAAATACCAATTTGAAGTGCCAACATTGGTGCTAACAAAAGATAAACTTCAAACAATTATCAATCAAAATCCATTTTTAGGAATTCCAGCATTTAATGAAAAACGAATGTATTTTACCCTACTTTTTGAAATGCCAAAGCCAGATTTAATTGAAAAATTATTTGTAAGTGATGAATATAAAATAGTTGATAATGTGATTTATATGCACCTAAATGAAAGCTATGGAGATACCAAATTGAACAACAACTATTTTGAAAAAGTATTAAAAACCCTAGCCACAACAAGAAATTTGAACACTATGTTAAAAATGTTGGAATTTGCTACTTAAAATAAACAAACATTCTCATTTTTTAGCTTTCTTTCTAGTGTACAAATATTATTTTTGTATGTGATTCTTTGTTGAACTTTATTCAAAATTCAACACCCAAAACTTATCTCTAAAAATATGCTTACTTTTCTTCAACTTGTGAATATTTGTGGGGGCAAACCTCTTAATTTTCAAAACGATTTACCTGTTCGTCATTTACTTACCGATAGTCGCAAAGCCATTATTTCTGATGCATCGGTATTTTTTGCAATAAGAGGTGAGCGTCACGATGGGCATAGATTTTTAAGAGAGCTGTATCACAAAGGAATAAAACAATTTGTGGTAGATAAAGAAGCTAAAATCAATAAAAGCGATTTTCCCACGGCCAATATTTTAGAAGTAAAAAGTGCTATTTATGCTTTGCAAACTTTGGTTGCGTTTCACAGGTCGCAGTATAATTTTCCTATTTTAGCCATAACAGGCAGCAATGCCAAAACCATCATAAAAGAGTGGTTGGCACAATTGTTAAGCAAAGATTTTAATATTGTTCGTAGCCCTAAAAGCTATAATTCTCAAATTGGGGTGCCGCTAAGTGCTTGGCAAATAAGTACTAATCATAATTTTGGTATTTTTGAAGCAGGTATTTCTCAAAAAGGAGAAATGGCTTATTTGCAAAAAGTGCTCAAACCTAGCATAGGTGTTTTTACCAATATTGGCACTGCACACGACGAAGGTTTTGCCTCCAAACAAGAGAAAATTAATGAAAAACTACTCTTGTTCAAAGATTGCGAGTTGCTGTTTTTCTGCAAAGACCAACTAGAAGTAACAGAGGAAATACAAAAAATGTATGGCAAGAAAAACCATCCTAGGTTGTTTTCTTGGTCACGCTGGGACGATACTTCAGACCTAAAAGTTGAAATTATCACCCGTGATTTGCACGAAACTGTACTTGAATTTAGCTCGCCACATGTGGCTTATCACCAAAAATATTCGGTTTTTAAAGTGCCATTTACCGACGATGCTTCTCTTGAAAATATCATCCATTGCATTGCAATTTTGATATTTTTAAAAGTAGATTCGGCTGAGATTCAGAACAGATTGAAGTTGATAAAGCCAGTTTCTATGCGTTTAGAAATGAAAGAAGGCATCAACACTTGCTCAATAATTGATGATACTTACAACAATGATTTGGCAGGTTTAAAACTCGCCATTGATTTTTTATGTGCCCAAAAACCTAGTGCCAAAAAAACAGTTATTTTGTCTGATTTGCTAGAGGCGGGTTTGGCAAACGAAGATTTGTACCAGTACATTGCCGATTTATTGTTGGCAAAAGAAATTGACAAAATCATTGGCATTGGGGCAAATATCAATCAATACAAAGATTTATTTGTGGGACTTCAGGCAAAGTTTTTCTCTAGTACTCAGGAGTTTATTGATAAAATAGACAAGAAAAATTTTAACAATGAAATTATACTTATTAAGGGAGCTAGAAAATTTGAGTTTGAACGCATTGTAAATATTCTTGAGCAAAGAGTGCATGGCACAGTGTTAGAAATTAATTTAGATGCCCTCTCTCACAACCTCAATTTTTATAGAAATAAACTGAAATCACCCACCAAAATTATGTGTATGGTGAAATCTCAAGCTTATGGAGCAGGTATTGTACAAGTAGCGCAATTGCTTCAATTTCATAGGGTTGACTACCTTTCTGTTGCTTATATTGATGAAGGAATCACCCTTAGAGAAAACGGAATCACATTGCCAATTTTGGTACTAAATCCGTCTCCGCAAGGTTTTGATAAATTACTTCAGTTTCAGCTGGAGCCAGAAGTTTATAGCCTGTCGCATTTAAAACAATTGATAGAATTTCTCGACAATAAGTCTATTCAAATTCACATTGCCATTGACACTGGTATGCACCGTTTAGGATTTGTAGAAGAAGACATAGATGAACTTGTAAGTCTCATAAAATCAAACACTAACCTAAAAGTGGCGAGTATTTTTAGTCATTTAGTGGGTGCCGATGAAGATGCTTTTAATGATTTTTCATTAGAACAAATTGAGCTTTTTACTTATTTAGCCAATAAACTTGAAAACGGAATTGCTCAAAAAGCAATCAAACATATTTTAAATTCGGCAGGAATAGTAAGATTTAGAAATGCACAGTTTGATATGGTTCGCTTAGGAATTGGGCTATATGGAGTTGAAGCCACTGGTAATGAGCAAGATGGATTGCAAACCGTAGGCACGTTGAAAACAGTAATTTCACAAATAAAATACATAAGAAAAGGCGACACCATAGGATATTCTCGCAAAGGAAAAGCTGTAGAAGATATGCAAATAGCCACCCTTGCCATAGGCTATGGCGATGGCTATAACCGCAAATTTAGCAATGGCACAGGTAAAGTATTAATTAAAGGCAGATTAGTGCCCATTGTAGGCAATATTTGCATGGATATGTGCATGGCCGACATTACAGATATTGATGCCAGAGAAGGTGATGAAGTAATAGTTTTCAGCAAAGACCTCTCCATTATCGACTTAGCAAAATCCATTGACACCATTCCTTACGAAATCCTCACCAATATTTCGGACAGAGTTAAAAGAGTTTTTTATAAGGAATAAAATTTAAGTGTTTTATTATCAATGCTTAACAAGTTTTTATTTTATTATCAATTCATAAATTAATAAAACATTAAAAATAAACAGCTTTAATATTTGGTTATTTAAAAATAAAATAGCACCTTTGCATTCCAATTTCGAAACAAGCATAGCTTGTTAGAAGTATTGGGAGCTTAGCTCAGTTGGTTCAGAGCATCTGCCTTACAAGCAGAGGGTCGCTGGTTCGAATCCAGCAGTTCCCACATAAAAAAAGACTTACTCAAAAGGTAGGTCTTTTTTGATTTAATGGTTATGGAAGAAATTTACTATTTTTATATACTTTACTCAATTTCTTTTGACAAGTTTTATATTGGTTATACTGCTGATATTAATGAAAGGCTCAGAAAACATAATTCAAATCATAAAGGTTTTACAGGTGTAGCTAATGATTGGAAAGTAGTTTATTCTGAGCAATATTCAACAAAGAGTGAAGCATTTGCTAGAGAAAGAGAAGTGAAGGGATGGAAAAGCAGAAAAAAAATTGTAGCCCTTATTTCAGTTGGTTCAGAGCATTCCGCTTAAACGGAAGGGTCGCTGGTTCGAATCCAGCAGTTCCCACATAAAAAAAGACTTACTCAAAAGGTAGGTCTTTTTTGTTTTTAATTGTTATGGAAGAAATCATATAACCAAATACATTTCGCCCCGCTGGGGCTCTGAAATGGTACAACATTAAAAAACTACAAACATATAGCCCCGCTGGGGCAATTCATTGAGTGTTTTTTTAACATGATGCACAAATTGAGGATTATTTTGCTCTAGAGGAGCAATATGTTTGTAGAATAGTGTAATAATATCATCCCCTATAAAAATCAAAACCAGTTTTACCAAAAGTAGAACTGGTTTTGGTTTTTGTCAAACTATTAAGTAACCCGATTTATGTTTAAGGTTCAAGGTTAAAAGTTTAAGGTTTAAGGTTTTTTAATATTCAACTTTTAACTTTCAACTTTCAACTCTAAACGCAAACTATTCTACAGCTAATTTCACAAAAGCAACACCTTTGGCAGTGGCTACTTTTACAAAATAGATGCCTGATGCAAGTTGGTGGGAATAAACAGCTTTTGGTGCTGAAGAAAATACTTCATTTCCTTGAATATCATACACTTTTATAGCTTCAATATCAGCTGCTGCATCGCCGCCAAAGCTAAATTGGTTGTTGCTTGGGTTTGGATATAAACCAAATTGAGCTGCGTCCACAATGTTTTCTTCTAATGAAGTTAAAACTGTTGGCAATTCACTCAAAGCATTAGAATACAAGGCATTGTTTGGCGTGTAAACAAATACTCTTCCGTTGGCTGATAAGGTGGTAGAAAATCCAAAAGCAATTTTATTTACATCTGCAAAACTTGGTAAATTGAACTGGTTACCACCTTGAATCCAAGATTTTCCATTGTTAGATGAAGCCAATAAACCTCCTCTGTAACTTGCCCAAAGATAACCATAGCCCACATACAATGCCTGAATGGTAGTAGAACTTAAGCCCATGGTATTGGTATGAGGAATTCTAACCAAGGTATCTACACTGGTCCAATTGATAGTTGTTAAATCGGTTTTTAACAAGCTTTTATCTTCGGTTCCTGCAAAAAGTGTATTGCCATTTACAGCAAGAGAGGTGATTTTAGTGGTAGATAAACCAGTAGTTATTGGCGACCAAAGCGATTCTGTAAATAGTTTTTTATAAACACCATCTCCATTTCCTCCGTTGGTTGATACATAATAAGCATCAGAAGAAGCAGTTAAGCTAGAAACGGGGGTGTTATTTGGTAATCCATTGCTAAAGTCAGCCCACACAGGAGCAGCAGGATTTGCATTGAATACTTTGTTTGCATTGTCAATAATAAATAATTGATTGTTCAAAACAAATATTTTATTGATACCTAAATTGGTTAACCCAGTGTTTATGGCAGTCCAGTTCAACACTCCAGTGGTATCAGATACAAAAACCCCTGCATTTTTAGTGGTAGCAAATAAATAGTTGCCAGCTTGGGCAATGTCGGTCACATTTAAACTATCTGTTAATCCTTTGTTGCCTCTTGCATAGTTGGTAGCCAAGTCTTTACTTACAAACAAGCCTTTTTCGGTACCAGCTACTATTAAACGAGCTTGTGAATGGAAAGCAGTTGTTTTTAAGTTATTGAAATTGGTATTTACCCACGCCCATTTCACAGGTGATTTTGCATTTTTGGCAATACCGTCATTGGCAGTACCTGCAACTAACAATGCTCTGAATGGATTGATAGTGGTAAATGCATCTTTGGTGAAAGTTCCTGAAATTTTGGTCCAAGCTATGGCATTAGCTGGCGATGAATAAATACCAGAATCAGAAGCTATGTACCAGTTTGCGCCGTCATTGGCAAGGTCAAATATTTTTACATTAGCTGGTAAACCTGTAGAAACTAATGAGTATGTAACTGTTGCAGAATCGGATGTGCTAGCAGATGAGGCTTTGTATAAGCCTAATTGATTCAAAACCAATAACTCATCGGTTGTGGCATTGTAGTTGATTTCAGTTGAGCCAGCAATATGTGCTGTATTTTCATCATTCAACTCTTTCCACGAAACACCTAAATTATCAGTGTACCAAACACCTCCATCCACAGACAATGAAACCACCTTATTACCCACATTTACCAATTTAGAAATATCTAAATGATGAAGACTGTGGTTGTTTACAGCCACCCAGTTTTTGCCTTTGTCGGTAGTTTTAAAAACTCCGCCACCATCAGTTCCTGCCAAAACGGTGATAGAATCAATTGCTAATAAAGAAGTTACGTTTAAATTTGTAAGTCCGTTATTTACTTTGTTCCAGTAGCGGTCATTACCAATTCTACCATCAAAAATAAAGATACCACTATCGGCCGTGGCTGCAAAAGCATAAGAACCAGTGTGAGTTACAGCAGTGATTTTGCCACTTTTTAACCCCACTACTCTTGCTTGCCAACCTACTATATTTGGGTTAGAACTGAAATATACACCACCTTCATTGGTGCCTATAATTAACAAAGAATCTTTCCAATTGAAAGAAGTTGCAACATGGCCACCAAAAGGACCTTTAGAACCAAAATGTGCTTCTGAAACCAATGCAGAAGCAAGGAATGAAATTAGAATTAATGTTTTTTTGAATAAGTTTTTCATTTTGTAAAGTATTAAGTATTTGGTACAAAGTATTAAGAACATGGTAATTAGAACTTTGTACACTGAAAATATTTTTTTTAAGCTAAATTGGATACCTTGTACCTAGTACTTTGTACTCTGTACTCACAACAGGGCGGATGAAAAAAATCATTAGTAGGTGAATTGGTGAAAAGCGATAAGTATAAGGTGAAATGGGAAACATTATTATTTTGAAAAATAGGGTTTATCTTGATTTGAATAATATGCTGAACAAAAGGGAATTGGGCTAGCTTTTCTATGTTTTTCTTTTTTTGTTCAATGTCTTTTTCAAGCTTTTTCAAGCTTTTTTTAACATAGCATTTTCCTAAGCAGTTCAGTTCAGGTTTGTTCTTGTTTTCGCACAATAGCTTTGTGATTTCTTTTTTATTCAGCTCATAATAAGCCATAAAAGAAATTTTTGCAAAGGTTTGCACTAACAAAAGTAAGATGAGGAGATATGATATTAGTTTTGAGTTTTGAGTTTTGAGTTTTGAGTTGAAAAAATAGCATATAGCATTGAATAGTAATTCAATACAATAGTTCAATTTATAATATTTTGTAAAATTTCTAATCAATTCGGTTTTAATTAAACACTCATCACTAAACACTATTTCCCCCCTTGCTCAATCCATTTCAAAACGGCATTTGTGCTGCAAACAGAAAGCTGTCCCGATGGAGGCATTACAGTACCACCGCCCATCATCATGCTGTAAACCATGCTGTTACTCGGGTTTTGTAAATTGATATAATCTTTTTTAGGGTTGGTAAGACTTGCAAAAGCCTTACTTGCTTCTAAATTCAAATTACCATCTGGTTTTGAACCGGAATGGCAACCACCTGTATTACAATTTTTATTGATAATAGGTAAAATAGTGCTTGTAAACTTCACACTATCAGGCAATGAAGTACAAGTTTCTGGTTTGGGACTTACAGAATTATTACCACATGAGGTAGAAAGTAAACTACCTAATATTAAAATCGAAATTAGATTACTGTTCATATTTAAACATTTTTGGAATATTCAATAGCAGTTTTTTACCCAAGTCAGTCGATTTTGCATTTTTCTCTACCAATGTTAAATTATTGATATTACTCAAATCAATTCCATTAAAAAAACCTTGATAATCAGCAATTAAATGCACATAATTGGGTGTTTTGTCTGTAACAGAAAATGCTTTCTCGGGCATTTTTACCTTTGCTAATGTACCAGAAGACGACAATTTATAATTAAAACTGACATTAGCTTCACTTGAAACATCAGCCGTAGTATCAATTTTACCTTCAAACACAAAACCAGCATAGCCAGAGGTAGCAGAAGTTTTATCCAACCACATGTTTGGTTCGTTTAAAATTGTACCCACAGGATTAGTTTTTAAATTCGATAAAGAGTCAATACCTACCTCAAAATTGATGCTTTTATAATTTCCAATTGGCACATTTCCAATAATATATGAAGCATTTTCCTTCTTTAAAAGCAAAGTATCTTTCACTTTATAAATAGAACCATCTGCCTTTACCACTTCAAAATTGGTTAAGTAAAACTGACTTAAACCAAAATTCACTTTACGACTGGTATTAGCACTTTGCACCTCAGCTCCGTACAAATCAATTTCTACATCGTCCCAATAAGTATGCAAATGCACCACTACTTGCCCAGTAATCACAGGCTTTGCAGGCTCAGGCTCAGCATTATTTTTGTCTTTACCACAAGCATTTAATAACAAGGTACATATACCTAAAATCAATGTTTTTTTCATTTGTTTTAACAATATTTTCATATTCAATATTTTTTTTAATTGTCTGAATTAGGATAGCTATGATTGAAAAATATAAGGATGTATAAATTACCTTCAACCTTCAACTTTTAACTTTTCACCTCTCACCTTTCACTTCTCACTTCTCACTTATCCCTTGTCCCCTATCACTTATAAAGTAAACGCCCATTGTACATTCAAATTCCAAGTACTTTTCATTTGATAACCAAGAAGATACTGATAAAAGGGAATTCCCAACTCCAATCCCAATCGGTGATTTCTGACCCTTTTATTTTGTAAATAGAAATTTGAACCCAAGTAAATATTGTGTCTGATTCCCCCATAATTTTGACTATCAGCCCCAGGTTCCATTAAATAATTCATGGCTTTATCTTCACCAATTACCCTTGCCAATTTTATGCTTTCAGCTCTAATACTGCTACTTACATGTTCACTCCAGTAATAACTTAGCCAAGCATTGGCACTATAATCATTTGAATATTGATAATTGGCTTTGTTTTTTTGTCCTCTCAAACTGCTTTGAGCCTGTAGCCCCCATTCAAAATCATTTTTTTCATGTAAATAAGTGATTCCCAATAGTCCATCCCAAGTGCCAGTACCCAATTGCATGTTATAGGCTTGCGTTTCACCGTTGAGTTGAACATTTATTTTACCCGTAGGAATATTTAAACCCACAGCAGGAATAATTTTAAATGATTCTTTTTCAATCAGTTTAAACATGCTATATAGTTTAGTATCAGCCAAACCATTGCTTTGCATGTTGTGTCCATTTCCGTTTGATGCTTCAGCCCCACTTCCATGAACATGATTTTGGGCATAAGCTTTCATTTCCATGGTGTTAGCCACAAAATTTCCCATTGCCATTACCGTGATTTTATCCGTAATACCATACATCGCCATCAGCATGTGCATTTGCATGCTCATTTTTTGTGGCGACATGGCATAATTGGCAGCAAATATTTTTTCATCAGAAATAGTAGAGGCTTTATTTTGTAAACCATTCATTTCCATGTGCATATATTTGTAGCTCAGCATCCATTGACCTTTGTAATGAACATGACCCAACATTACACCTGCAGGGCTTGGGTCTTTGAAACAACAGTTCATATCGCAAGTTTCTGCACTGTCCGATTGTGAATAAACCACAGACTTACAGATAACTATGCTCAAAACCATTGTCAGCGACAATAATTTTAACATTGATTAAATTTTGTAAAATTGAAAATTGTATTGAAGAAAATCAATACTTAAATAATTTGAAAACTAAGCATTCAGCTTTGGTGGCTGAATAATAGAAAAAGTAGGCGACGT
>Ga0214921_10006562_pt1 | contig 15865 bp, 9 predicted proteins | sample LL1505_MetaG_FD_177992 | JGI IMG/M metagenome (GOLD analysis project Ga0214921, IMG submission 177992) | Freshwater microbial communities from Lake Lanier, Atlanta, Georgia, United States - LL-1505 | ecosystem: Environmental > Aquatic > Freshwater > Lake | place: USA: Georgia | collected 2015-05-28
CTTCGGAGTAATCTGCGGGATAGTAGGTGTCGACATCTGTTCTCCTTAGCTCGAAAAAGCTCAAACCCTACAAGTCGTTTTTTCCATTTATTGTTGAGTTTTGTAGAGGCCTTTCGAACGACAGAACCCTACCACAGAGGTCGGCAAAAGTCCCGCACACGAAAGCCCCTTCCCGAGCATCTCGCGGATGGTCGTGCTCGATACGAGCACCCCTGCGTCATACGGGGAGCGTAACCACACGGCCGATATCCCCTTAGGGAGCTCCACTGCCACAGTTCCCGGCCGAGGAATAACGATGAAGCGGGCAACCGAACGAAGACGGGCCTCATCCTTCCACTTAGGAAGATCGCCAAGCAGCTCGTACCCAAGCACAACATAAGGAACAGTCTCTGGTTGCTTCACGAAGTGATCCACCAGGTCGATCGTTCCGTACCCTACCTTTCCGGTCGCGTGCAGATCGGACACAGAGATTCGACCATCGCCGGGGAACGCCTCCTCGATCGCAAGGCGTGTCATCTGCAAACGATCGACCGCTGACACCGCGCTCCGTTTATCAGGCCTATCTCCACTCGGAACGACTACCACCGTATCAACCTGTCCACTTGCAAGGAGCTGTGCGATCGTTGCGAGGTGTCCGTTGTGAATCGGGTCAAAGGCACCGCCGTAGATCGCGAGTCGAGTTTGCTTAGCCTGCACAGCGCTTATCCCCCCCTTTTTTTGGATCGGTGAGGGCGCGCAGCTCCTCAGCATATCCACCCGAGAGGATCGGGAACCGACACCAACTTTTCGGATCGAGGCTCTCATCATCGAGATGGAATGAGGGAGCATAACGCTCACGCTTCCACTGGTTAGCGCTCCACAGTGTAAAGAATCGCACCACCCACGACCTCAGGTCACCCTCGTCGAAGCGTGCCCGGTACTGGTCCTTGATCAACGTGAACACATCTTCTGGTAAGAGCTTGTCCCGAATGGCGTAGCGCTCAATCGAATCGAGAACCTCGTACGGCATGAGATCTTTTTCATCTGTCTGCTTCTGCTCTTGCGGTCGAAGCTCCGCGGTAGGTGCCTGCACGTTCACCCATTTGAGTGAGGGATAGTGACTCAGGCCAGCCGGCCCCTCTTTTTCGAGCCACTCAAGCCATGTTCGTAAGTATGCCTTATCGATACCTCCCAAGGGACTGAGACCTCCACTACTATCCCCATCCATCGTGGTGTACCCCACCGCCGCTTCACTTCGATTGCTGGTACTTAAAAGCAGCGCCCTTCGAAGATTCGTGAGGAGCCATACCGAGGGCGAGCGAACTCGTGCTTGAATATTCTGTAGCGGGATGTCGTGCTCCTTCCACGAGAGCTTAATCCCCGTCGCTTTCGAAATGAGCGACTCATATTTCGCGACGAGGTCAGAGATATCGATATCAAAGAAATCAGCGCCGATCTCCTCTGCGAGCCCTGAAGCTGCGTCGTGCGTAACCTTTGAACTATTCGTAGTGCGCTGATAGATGCAGCCGAGGATCCTCTTCATCACCTGCGCTTCATTTTTGACGCTCGGTATCCAGGAGATGTACGAGAGCTTTTGCGCGAAGCCTGCGAAGCCGAGCTCCTTGCACGCGCGTTCCACCATCAAAGCAACGAGACAACTCGCGGCACTTGAATCAACGCCACCACTTAAGGAGACAACGAACCCCTCACTTCGACTCTTACGCAGGTAGTCAAAGAGACCGAGCGTTACCGCCTGGGTGAACTCCTCATGTTTAGAGAGTGACGCGAGCTCTCCCGCATGAGCACCATCGGCAACGCGCGCTAGCGCCCCCCCTTCTACACGAACCGATCCATCTTCACTCGCGGACCGTGAGGTACACGGTTGCTGGTGCTGGCGTTCAGCTCGCGTCCGAGAGATATCGATTACTCCGGTCGTTACCACGACATCTCGGAATGAGAATCGAGCACCTTCCGCCACAACTTCACCGTGCGAGCAGATAACGGTGTCGCCATCATAAATGATGCGGCCGGCCTCACAGCCAAGGAGGTTTGCGTAGATATAACCAACCCCAAACGCTCGAGAGCCCTCAAGAGCGATCCTCTTTCGAACCTCCCCCTTACCGAAAGAGAAGTGGCTCGCACTCAGATTGAGAATAATATCGACCCCTCGTTGGGCGAGTCGTGTACCGGGACGATCCGGGACCCACGCGTCCTCGCAGATCTCACACCCAATCGTGATACCGTCGATCGAAAACACGAGGTCACCAACAGGAAGCTCCTTTCCGGCAACAGGAACAGAGGCTCGCGCCCCTTGAGGCCACGGCTTGAACCAGCGGGGTTCATAGTGAACTCCATCTCCGGCGAGGTGTTGCTTTCCAACGAAGCCTACGATCTCTCCGTTCGCGGCAACCGCGGCTACGTTGTAGACCGTTCCCGACACCGAGAGGGGAAGCCCAAACGCAACGATAATGCCTTGCGCTTCCTGAGCGACTTTGGCCGCATACGCCAACGCGCTCTCAACGACACCTCCAGAATGAAAGGCGTCTTCGCACCCGTATCCGGTAACGCATAGCTCAGGGAGACAAAGAAGCTGCGCTCCCGAGGCGCGAGCCTGCCGGATCGCCTCGCGAATATTCGCGAGGTTCCCTTCCCATGAGAGGGGGGTCTGATTTAAGGCCGCGGCTGCAACGAGAATTCGATCCATACTATACAAGTGGCTTACCCTACCACGTCGTATCTAACATCGGCATAAGCGTCCGATACTTTTAATGGTTTAGCGGCAACACGAGGAAGATCAACATGGTTGTTCGAGCAGCGGAGACTCCTAATTTTTCCGTCAGATCAATTTGTTACGACCGCACCACAACGCCTCGAATCCTAAACGCCGTTACTTTTCACCTAAATTCGTTCCACACCTCCTCAATCTGCAGTACCTTGTGGCGAATGAACCTTCGTATCATCGACCTCCTAGCTCGTATCAAGCTTGTGCTCCTCAACCCTCGCCTCTGCTGGGAGACGATCGCTCGCGAGCATCCGACGGCTCGCCTGACGGCGCTGACGCTCGTCGCTCCGCTCGCGGTTCTCGCTGTGATCGGTCCCGTGTTGGGTCACATGATCTTCGGCGTCGATGTTGAATTTTTCGGACTGTGGCGAGCCCCCATCTTCTACGCTCTCACCCACCAATCGCTTGAGATCTCCATGATGATAGCCTCCCTCTTCCTTGATGGTTGGATGATCCACCAGCTCGCGCCACACTTTCATCGCACCGTGTCATTCGATCGAGCGTTCTCTCTCGTCGTGAACGCATCTATTCCGGGATTTCTCGCCTGGGCGCTTGGTACTATCCCAACCTTGCTCTACTTCAAGGTGTTCGCCTTCGCGTACTGCTTCTATATTTTGTCTATCGGAGTTGACTCGATGATTGAGCGCAACCCGAACGCCCCACAAAACGATACAAAACCCGCGTTCCTCTCCGCAGCCTTCGCGCTCATCTTAATCATTCACATCGTGCTACACGCTCTCGTTGAGCCGATGACCCCTTCGCCGTTCCTGGATATCGCAACGTAGCGCTACAATTTAACTAGGAGTGGCGGTAGAGATGGCCGCCGGCGCGTGCCCCGTGTCATCGATTACATCGATAACCTGTTCAGTCGCAAGGGCATCGTCCCAACCACCACCGAGGGCCTTAAAGAGTTGCACGAGCGATGTCAAAAGACTGGTCTCGCTCGCTACCAACTCAACCTGTGCGAGAAGCGCGACGCGCTGGGCGTCGAGAACAGGAAGGAGATCGATCAAACCGTTTTCATACTGCGTACGCGCGATGGCCACAGCCTTACCACTTTGATCGACGCTCACCTTCAGGTAATCGCGTCGCTGCTTGGCTGCCGCGAAACGAGCGAGCGCCCCTTCCGTCTCTTCGAGCGCGAGGAGGATCGATTGCTCGTAGCGCGCGAGCTGCTCAGCACTAAAGGCCTTGGCCTGATCAACCTGCGCGAGCACGCGACCGAGATTGAACGCTGGCCATGAGATTCTCGGAACCATGTTCCAGGCGTCGTTATCGCCCGAGGTAAGTTCCGGCACCGAGGGCGCTTGAAGCGAGATAGAGCCGTTAAAGGTTACCTTCGGAAAGAGGTCTCCCTCAGCGACGCCGATGTTCGCGGTCGACGCGGCGAGTTGTCGCTCTATTGCTCGAATATCAGGGCGCCGCTTGAGAAGTAACGCGGGGTCTCCAAGCTTCACAGGACCCGAGTAGGTCGGAAGAGGTCCTGATATGGACAACATCGGGACAAGCTCCTGAGGTTGGCGACCGGTTAACACCCCGAGTCGGTACGTAGCACTCTTTTCACTCGCCTCAAATGGCGGAATCGTCGCCATGGTGTTCATGTACTGCGCACGGGCTCGAACGACGTCAAACTCAGTAGACTGCCCCCCCTTGAAGAGCGCCTCAGCTACCTTTACAACCTGCTCCTGCGTGCGCGCGTTCTGTTGCGCTACCTCTTTCTGGTGCTGCGCGCCACGAAGATCGATGTAGTTTCGGGCTACCTCGCTCACGAGGATACGGATAGCGTCCTGAAGACCTGCGACTGAGGCATCGATCTGCGCGTCCTGCGCCTCAACACTTCGACGAACACGGCCAAAGATGTCGAGCTCCCACACCGCGTCGAACCCTGTGGAAAAGTAATCGTTGTCGATGTGAGATTGCGGAATCTTCAGGGCTCCACCGGCGAACGTCGATGTTGGGACATGGGTATTAGTGTATTGTCCGTTCGACGTAATCGTAGGGAAGAGGTTTAGGAAGGTCTGATTGTAGATGGCACGCGATTGATTGACTCGAGCGATGGCGCTCTGAAGGTCGTTGTTATTGCGAACGGCATCGGTGACTAACTGGAGGAGGATCGGATCGTTAAAGTTGGTCCACCACCGCTCAAGGGAGATCTCCTCAGGGGTCGGCTGTCCCTCCTCGCCAAGAAACTGTTTTGGAAATGTGGTCTCAGGGGTCACGTAGTCAGGCCCCACGGCGCATCCCGCGCACATCAAAGCCACCACTACCGCTGAGAACTTCCTGTTCATTCTACTATCCCTACCTACGAGCACCTCTACATTCCCACACTCATTCCGAGGTGGGAAGGGATCAATATCTTGTGAATGCGCGAGGTCTGACCGGTATCGGCGTGGGCTACTGAGCGAGTCGAGTGAGGTGATGAGGCGTCTCGCCGCCCTCAGACCAAGCCGAGACCACCTGCCCCGCCGCCACACGCTTCGTTCTGCCACCGACCAGGGTATAGAACACAGGCACAGCGAAAAGGGTAAACACGGTTCCTAAGATCATGCCGCTTACCAACATGATACCGATACTGTTACGTGCGCCCGCGCCGGCTCCTGAGGCGATAACGAGTGGAAAGTGCCCAACCACGGTAGCGACGGTTGTCATGAGGATCGGACGAAGGCGGGTCGTCGCGGCCTGAATTGCTGCTTCCATGCGTTCGATCCCCTGCTCCTGCAATCGATTCGCGAACTCTACGATAAGGATTCCGTTCTTTGCGACGAGCCCCACGAGCGTTACAAGACCCACCTGCGAGTAGATATTTAGCGAGGTAAGTCCGAGGAATACAAAGAGCAGCGCCCCAGCGAGAGCGAGCGGTACCGAGCCCGCCAAGATAATAAGCGGATCGACAAAGCTCTCAAACTGCGCCGCGAGCACGAGGAAGATCACAATAAGAGCTAAGACGAGGGTGCTCGTCATAGAGTTCCCCTCCTTGCGAAGCTGCCGCGATTCGCCCGCGTAGTCAGTAACGTAACCAGCTGGAAGAATCTCTTGAGCTTTATCCTCTAAGACCTTTAGTCCGTCGTTAATCGTTACACCGGGAACGATTGCGCCGCGAATCTTCGCCGAATTGAGCTGCTGGAAACGATTAAGTTGACGAGGCTCGGTGGTGCTCTTCAGTGACGCGATGGTCGCCAGTGGAATAAGCTTTCCTTGGGGGCCCCGAATGTGAAGTTCAAGAAGTTGCTCCGGTGTAAGGCGATTTCCACGTTGCACCTGTGGGATAACCTTGTAGCTCCGTCCCTGAATCGAGAATCGATTAACGTAGTTTCCTCCGAGGAAGAGCGAGAGATCCTGGCCGACACTCGCGAGGGAGAGTCCCATCGCGTTCGCTTTATCCCGATCAATGTCGATCTCCGCCTGCGGGATATCGAACTTAAGATCGGTGTCGGCGAACATGAATTTTCCACTTTGAAACGCCGCGCCAACAAGCTGATTGGCGTACGTTACAAGTTCGCGAGGCTCCGCGGTTGACGAGATAATGAACTCAACCGGGAAGTCACTTCCTCCGGGGAGCGCTGGCTTCGTAGTAATAATCACTCGCGCACCGGGGATCTGCCCGACCTTCCCCCAAAGCTGCGGCTCCATCTGGAAGATAGATCGAGAACGCTCCACCCACGGCTTCGTAACAAGTCCCGAAAATCCTCCACCTGGGCTCGTGAGCTGAAAGGCTCCCGCATACTCAGGAAACGAGGAATACGCCTTAAAGATCTCGGTCGTCGGCGTTTCAAGCTGCTCAAGGGTAGAATTCGGGGGACCTTGCACGATACCGAAGAGAACACCCTGGTCCTCTTTGGGGGCGAGCTCCTTCATCGCGAACATGTAGAACGGTACGATAAGAAGCGATATCCAAATCGCTGTCGCTACCACGGAGGGACGATACCGCAGGACAACTCGCAAGTACTCCTCGTACGCGGTTCGCAACCAATCCAGATTCGCCTCAACTCGGTCCTTGAACGCATTCTTGGTGTGAGCCTTCTTGACTAAACGTGAGGACATCATCGGCGAGAGGGTCAACGCCACAATACCCGAGAATATAACCGCTCCGGCGAGGGTAAAAGCGAACTCCTTAAAGAGCGCGCCCGTTAAGCCACCCTGAATACCGATCGGAGCGTACACCGCGGCGAGCGTAATCGTCATCGCGATAGTTGGCCCCACAAGCTCTCGAGCGGCTTTAAGAGCAGCGGGGATCGGATCCATCCCCTCATTGACGTGACGTTCCACGTTCTCAAGCATCACGATCGCGTCATCGACCACGAGACCGACAGCGAGCACGATAGCGAGAAGGGTGAGAAGATTTATCGTAAAGCCAAGAGCCAACATCACTATCGCCGCGCCGACAAGGGACAACGGAATAGCAACAACAGGAACGAACACCGCTCTGAAGGAACCGATAAAGAGGAATATAACGAGCACCACGATACCGATCGTTTCGGTCAGAGTCTTTAACACCTCTTGAATGGAATCTCGTATGTACTTCGTCGCGTCGTATGGGACAAAGATACTCGCTCCGGATGGCAGGTTCGCCTCGATCTGTGGAATAACCTTGCGCACCTGGCCGATAACATCGAGGGAGTTTGCGTTGGGAAGAACCCACACACCCATGAAGATAGCCGCCTGCCCATTAAATCGAACATCTTCGTCGTAGTTTTCGGCGCCTAAGGTAACGTCTGCGATCTCCTCAAGCCGAACGATTCGATCCCCCTTCTGCCGCACCACGAGTTTCTTAAACTCATCCGCGTTTTTAAGGTCAGTGTTAGCGATGAGGTTTACTGAAACAAGGGATCCCTTAGTCGCTCCAACCGCAGAGAGAACGTTATTGCTCGCGAGCGCCTGACGCACCTCGGTCGCACTAATACCGAGCGCCGCCATCTTATCCGGATCAAGCCAGATACGCATCGCAAAGACGCGACCGCCGAGGATATCCGCTCGTTGAACCCCGGACACCGCGGTGATCTGCGGTTGCACCACCCGTGTAAGGTAATCGGTGATCTGATTCGGCGTCATGTCCTTCGCAGAGAAGCCGATGTACATCGATGCAAATCGATTGTCGCTGCTCTCAACGTTAATGACGGGAACTTCAGCTTCCGGTGGAAGATCGTTTCGAACTTGCGCAACCTTGGATTGGATCTGGGTAAGCGCCGCGTTTACATCGTAGTTGAGGCGAAGGTGCGCGGTAATTTCACTTAATCCCTGTTTGCTCGCCGACTCGATGTAGTCGATGCCATCCGCGCTCGCGATAACACGCTCAAGTGGCGTAGAGATATATCCTCGAACGAGCTCCGCCGGCGCGCCTACGTACGCCGTCTTTACGGTCACGACAGACATGTCGCTTTTTGGATACTGCCGAACGTTGAGCTTCTGTATCGCGGTGTAGCCACCGATGAGGATCATCAAGTTCAAGCAGATTGCAAGAACCGGTCGCTTAATAAAGGTATCTGTAAATTTCATGGGTCGAGTTCCTCGTTATCTATTCTCGACCTTCGGTTCAAGGGAGAGGGGTGGCGTCCCCTCTTGCTTAACCTGTATCTGAGCGCCGGGGCGTAACTTGAACGCGCCGGTCGCGACGATCTCATCGCCTTCGGTGAGCCCCTTCGTCACAGAGACGAAGTCGCCACGGGAACGTCCGAGTTGAACGATCTGCTGTCGGACCGTTGTGATCTCCTTACCTTCGGCGTTGTTTTTTCGCTCGACAACGTACACCGAATTACCATACGGAGCGTAGGCGACGCTCAGAGAGGGGATCACAAGGATCGAGGTCGCGGCTCCGATATCGAAATGAACAGAGCCGAACATTCCGGGGAGGATCTCCTCCTGAGGATTTTCAACGGTGGCCTGCACCGAGATAGTACGAAGTACCTCATCGATATTTGGATTGATGGCGGTCACATCTCCCGTAAAGGTACGATTCGGAAAGGCATCAACACGAACTGAGACATCTGTGTTCGTAGAGAGCTGCGGGGCCAACTGCTGGGGAACGGAGAAGTTAAAGTAGATCGGGTTAATCGAGTAGAGCGGAACAAGTGGAGCGCCAGCGTTCACGAAGCTTCCGACGTTCACCGTTCTAATTCCCGCGCGCCCGTCAAACGGCGCGACTATCGTCTTGCGCTCAATCGCTGCTTTGATTGACTGAACCTCAGACTCAGATTGACGAACCTTTGATTGCGCATCTTCAAGGGTGGAGAGCGCGAGCGCACTCTGTCCTCGCAACTTACTGGCACGATCGAGGTGCTGCTTAGCGAGCTCCAAGCGAGCAGTTGCACCTTTAAGGTTAGCCTCTTCGACTGAATGGTCGAGCTCGATGAGGACATCGCCCGCTTTTACCTTCGCTCCGGACTCGAAACGAACAGCGACAACGTTCCCGGACTCCTTGGCGCTCAAGGTTGATCCTTGAATCGACACAAAGGAACCAACGGTATCGAAACTTTCACGCCACTCGGCTTTGGTCACCTTAATCGTCGTCACCGCCTCGGGAGGGGGAGAGAAGCGCGCATGTTCAGCGATCGCTCGTTTAATCTGGGTTGTCTTAACGACACCAAGAAATGCGGTGAGAAGAAAGATCGTTAGGCACGTGATACCGAGCTGCTTCAGCATAGGGAGATAACCTTTGTAGGAAAAATGTGGAGCGACAGCAGCTTACCCCTCGGAGGGTCGAGTTGTATACCGCACCATCCGGAGATGGCTGTGGGTCCTTTCCCATTTTCCCACAGTTATCCACACCCCTCTCCCGCACCTTTTTGAACCCTTTTTAGCAAGTTCAGCATTTATTTCTACTATAGAAATATACTAGAATACAGAAGAGATCCCCAGGGCCTACACATGAAAACGATACTATATAGCAATAATTTCAGAGAGTTAGAAGAGCGGACAGATCCATCTTCCGCGATGAGTCCGGCTGTCGCCCGGAGCCTTAACGAGCTCATCTCGAGCGGGATCGTGTGGCAGGGGGAATCCACACCTGTGGATAACTTGTGGAAAACGTGTTCACAGCCCCCTCAACGAATGAGGAATGAGGTCATCCCATTTAATGTAGAGGAGATAGATGGGGCGCTCGCTGTGGGAGGACTCGCCTGCGGAGCGCTCCACGAGTTCTACTATAAGGACCCTTCACGTAACGTCGGGACGAGCGTCGCCATCCCTACCCTCCTCGCTCGTAACGCTATCGAAGACTATTACGCCTCCCCGAGGAGTGCCTGGGATAGAACCGCTTCCGGCGCGCCCCCCTTCTTCATCGCCTGGATAGGTCGCCGGTCGTGGCCAACCCCCTTCTCACTTCCCCAACGACTTCTCTCCTCGTGCCTCTTTATCGATCCCCCCAACGAGAAGCTTACCCTCTGGGCTATCGAAACAGCGCTCAGGTCCTCTCTTATTAAACTTGTTATCGCCGACGCTCCCCGACTCCCCCTCAAGACGACACGGAGGTTGTCGCTCCGAGCTCACGCGAACGGAACAACCGCCATCCTGCTCCGCTCGCTCAAAGACCTCTCCATGCCGAGCAGCAGCACGACCAAGTGGGTACTCTCTCCCCTGCCCTCTTCCAATCTCCATCCAACGTGGAACCTCACCCTTGAACGGAGTAAGGGCGGAGCTGTTCCACATTCATCATGGGCGATCAGCTTAGAGAACGATTATGAAGATAGAGAGACGTTATCTCTGCGCATACTTCCCGGAGTGGTCGATACAGATCACGAAGAGAAGTTTAAAGTTCAGAGGTTTGGATAAACCGACTTCAGTGCTCTTAACGAGCACCGTCGCGAACCATCTTGTGGTGTCACGATGCTGCGCGTCGGCGATACACGCTGGCGTTCGACTCGGGATGGCGCTTCCACTCGCCGTCGCGTTCTCTCCTGGCGCGTACGTTGAGCCGTTTGATCCGATACGGGATTGTCGAGCGCTCTACAAATTAGCCGTTCGGTGTCTTGAGTTTTCACCCCTCGTGGGTCTCGATCACGAGCTTTTTGTGGGACGTTCACAAGGAACGCTTGAAGATGTGAGTCCACTCCACTACGGCATCACGATTGATCTCACCGGAACTGAGAAGCTTCACGGGGATATCACACAGCTCGCCCTCTACCTTCATCACTTTTTAAAAGGAAAAGCGGCTATCGCCGTCGCGCCAACGCTCGGCGCCGCATGGGCACTCTCTCGGTACTCCGTTGTTGGAGCGCCACTCATCGTCATTAACAAGCAAGAGATCGTTCCCGCGCTTTCGCCCCTCCCCCTTGAGGCTCTCCGCATCCCTATAAAGTCCGTTGAGCTCCTGCGCGACGTGGGAATGAACTCAATCGGAGACCTCACCTATCTTCCCCGTTACACTATCGCTCAGCGCTTCGGAAAGTTTGTGACCTATCGAATTGAGCAGGCGTTCGGAGATATCGAGGAGCGGCTCCATACCGTTGAGGAAACAAAACGATACAACGCCTCGCGTATCTTCGAACCTCCACTCACCCATCGAAAGAGCATCGTCATCTCCATCCACAGCCTCTTCCAAAACGTTATCAATAAACTTAAGAGCAACAAACGCTCCGCGAAATACTTTCACCTCGCGATTCACGACACCGGAAACACCGCTATCTACCGGGAGTTCTCACTCGCATCTGCAACCGATGATATAGGACATCTGACCTCTATCATTGAGCCGATTATCGATGGGATGAACTTCTCTGGGGAGATTCGAGAGATCACGATCACCGCTCGACAGATTGAGGCAACCCGTTCTGAACAAAAGAGCCTCTCACCATCTCCGCATAAGGATGAGCCCGATTCGCAAGAGAAGAAGGAGCTCCTCAACACCTTTAGCGTGCGCATCGGCAAGGAGCGCCTCCTCTTCGCGAAGCTCAATCAATCCTACATCCCCGAAAAATCGTTCTCATATCACAGCGCGAGCGACGCCGCGAACACGCTGGGCATTCATGAAAGCATCCCGCACTATACCCTCCATGAACGCCCCTCATATCTTCTCGCCGATCCTGAAGAGATAACGACCATCTCGATGCTCCCCGATAAGCCGCCATCCTTTATTCAGTGGCGGGGCAAGAAACTTAAGATCCTAGCCGGCATCGGCCCCGAACGGATATCTCCCGAATGGTGGGGCGAGAACCTCGCGAAAGAAACAGGCGTCACACGCGATTATTTTAAAGTTCAGGATGAGTGTGGTCGGTGGTTGTGGGTATTTCGAGATCAAACAACGCACACCTGGTTCTTGCATGGGATGTGGGTATGAGAAGAATTCAGTATGTCAAAAACATCGCGATCCAATTTGGAGCATTCGATCATACCCGGCCCGTGAGGACACGGGCCCTCCGGGTGCCACATAACACCGTGCGAAGAACCCGGAGGGCCCGTCTCCCGACGGGCCGGTGCCACAAACACAAAGCCTTTACGCGACTACATTTCCAACTCGCCGTTTGGAAAACCGCATGACCCGCCGCTCCGCCTACACCGAACTCCAGGTCGCCAGTAACTTCTCCTTCCTCCGAGGAGCAAGCCACCCTCACGAGCTCGTCTGGCAAGCAGCTCAACTCGGGTACAAGGCGATCGGACTCACCGACTACAACACCCTCTCTGGAATCGTACGGGGACACGTCGCGGCACAGGAGGCTGGAATCAAATTCCTTGCGGGATGTCGCGTTGAGATAGATTTCACCGGGATGTGCAAACATCCCTTACGTGACCGGGTTCCCCACTATCATCGAAGCTCCCTCCTCATCTATCCAAAAGATAGGGAGGCGTACGGAACGCTGTGCCAACTCCTCACAAACGGCAAACGTTCTGTCTCAAAGAACGACTTCTTTTTAAACCTAGCGGACTTCCTTCCTGTTCAGCACTCCTTCGCGACCATACTCGTCCCACCGTTCTTTCAAACCCTCTTTCACCACATCGACTATCAGGAGAGCCCGGGGGATCAGAGAACACGGGCTGAGATATTCTTTGAGTTCTGCGGTATCTTAAAGGAGAACTCCCTCGACCCTGCGCTCCTCTCACTTGCGCTCACGTCAAACTACAGTCCCCTTAATCCACACCTTTTCAACAAGGCGCTCGCACTCGCCAAGAAATTAAACTTAGCTCCGGTAGCGACGAACGACGTCCACTACCACGCTTCAGAACGAAAGCCCCTGCAGGACGCCGTTACCTGCATCCGGGAGAAGTGCACCATTCAGCAAGGGGGCTTCCGGCTCTTTCAGAACGGAGAGCGATATCTTAAAGCTCCAGAGGAGATGGCACGACTCTTTCGTGACCTTCCACACGCCATATCACGTACGCAAACGATCGCTGAGATAGCGTCATCGTTCTCACTCTCGCAACTAAGGTACACCTACCCTGATGAGATATGCCCCAACCAAATCTCTCCCTACGAGCATCTCAAGCAGGAAGTTACCAAGGGTGCGCGGCGACACTACCCGACAGGGGTACCTGATCACGTCACAAAGGCGATCGATGAGGAGCTCGTTCTTATTAAAGAGCTCGAATACGAGAAATACTTCCTCACCTGCTACGACATCGTAACGTTCGCTCGGGAGCGAGGGATCCTGTGCCAAGGACGGGGCGCCGCTGCCAACTCGGTTGTGTGCTACTGCCTAGGGATAACCTCTGTCGATCCTACTAAGATCGACCTGCTCTTCGCTCGCTTCGTGAGTAAAGAGCGAAGGGAACCTCCCGACATCGACATCGATTTCGAGCATGAGCGCCGCGAGGAGGTCATTCAGTATATCTACGGCAAATACGGACGCCACAGAGCCGCCATCGCCGCTGAGGTGGTCACCTACCAAGCGCGAAGCGCTGTGCGTGATATCGGAAAGGCGCTCGGACTCTCCCTTGAGATAGTCGATAAGCTTGCAAAAGGGGTGCACCGATGGACCGGATGTACGATTACAGCGGACGCCCTTCGAGAGATCGGACTCGATCCGTTCGACACAACCGTCCAGAACTCCCTCATACTCGCAAACGAGCTCGTTGGATTTCCTCGGCACCTCTCCCAACACGTTGGCGGCTTTATTATCTCAAACACCCCACTGTGCGAGATCGTACCGATCATTAACGCTGGGATGGAGAGCCGAACCATCATCGAGTGGGATAAGAACGATATCGAGGAACTCGGGATGCTCAAGATAGATATCCTCGCGCTCGGTATGCTGACCTGCATCCGAAAGGCACTCGATCTTATCAACGCGCGCAGGAGTAAGAAGCTTGAACTTCACTCCATACCCGCGGAAGATCCAGCGGTCTACGAGATGCTCTCTCGCTCAGATAGCGTTGGTGTTTTCCAGGTTGAATCACGGGCGCAGATGTCGATGCTTCCTCGACTGCGGCCGAAATGCTTCTACGATCTCGTTATCGAGGTCGCTATCGTTCGCCCGGGGCCCATTCAGGGCAATATGGTGCATCCCTTCCTAAAGCGCAGAAATGGATACGAGAAGCCGTACTACCCGGACGCACGCGTTGAGCGAATCTTAGGGAAGACCCTCGGCGTTCCTATCTTTCAAGAGCAGGCGATGCGACTCGCTATCATGCTGGCTAACTTTACTCCAGGAGAGGCTGAACAACTTCGCCGCGCCATGGCGGCGTGGAAGACCCACAAAGGGGTGATAGAGAACTTTAAAGAAAAGATAGTACGGGGGATGCTGGAGAACGGTTACACTGCGGAGTTCGCGGAGACCTGCCTCAATCAGATTAAAGGTTTCAGTGAGTACGGATTCCCTGAATCTCACGCCGCGTCGTTTGCGCTCCTCGTGTACGCCTCTGCGTGGATTAAACGACACTATCCTGCCGAGTTCGCGTGCGCGCTCCTTAACAGTCAGCCGATGGGGTTCTATGCGCCATCACAGATCGTTCAGGACGCGCAGCGACATAGGGTTACATTCACTCCTATCGACGCGAATAGAAGTAGTTGGGATTGTGGAATGTCGTACGGAGCAAACGGAGATGGCGAAGTTCGACTCGGACTTCGTCTCATCTCAGGCCTTCGACGTGACCACGCTGAAGCTATCGCCGATTCGGTAGGGCAGAGCGGCGAGTTCGGTTCTATCGACTCGCTGTGGGCACGAGATATCAAGGTCTCAAAGTCAACCCTTCGAACCTTAGCTAAAGCAGACGCCTTCGGGTCCGTTGAGCTTACCCGTCGCCCCGCGCACTGGAACATCAGCGCGCTCGCATCTCAACCCGCTCCCCTCGATGCTCTCCTAACGAAGCGCTCAACCGGTCATGAGAAGGCGCTCCCAACACCAACCGCGCAACGAGATATGTTCGACGACTACGCGACGACGGGGCTATCATTAAAGGCCCATCCACTTTCGTTTCTGCGTGAACACCTCACCCGCAACAAAGCACACGCATCGGAGCGCCTACAATCTAAATACGGGATACGGGTAGGAACTCGAGTTTCAACGGCGGGACTCGTTATTGCGAGGCAGAGGCCGGGAACTGCCAAAGGGGTAGTCTTTATTACCCTTGAAGATGAAACGGGAACGACGAACCTGATTATCCGCCCCGCCATCTTTGAAGCGCATCAAACGATCACGATGCGAAGTTCCGTCATCCTCGCCGAAGGCAAGCTCGAACGGATAGGTGATGTTGTGTACCTCGATGTCGCGCGGCTTGAGTCGCTTGATAAGATGTTGGTGGAGCGCCCGCAGTCGGCGGCGCCGTATTCGTGTTAGAAACTCGTGTCAGTCAGTCGATTTTTATGTGGAGGGGCGGGCTACGACCGCCCGTAAGGATCGCCTGCCTCGATGAGAATTGTAATTTCACCAAGGTTGTTCACCCTTACGGGCGGTCAGAGCCCGCCCCTCCATTTGAATGCGTTTCATCTAGGTTGTTGAATCGCGCGGCGATTGGATTGTTTTATCGAGGTCCTTCAATCGTACGATCGTGGAGGGGCGGGCTACGACCGCCCGTAAGGATCGCCTGCCTCGATGAGAATTGTAATTTCACCAAGGTTGTTCACCCTTACGGGCGGTCGTAGCCCAATGGAATGGACCCCTGCTCCTTTCCCACGAGATGTGAGAAAGGAGCAGTTGAAACTTTTTTGAAGGAGGGTCCGATGAAGAACATTACACTAACAGC
>Ga0214921_10006563_pt1 | contig 15863 bp, 18 predicted proteins | sample LL1505_MetaG_FD_177992 | JGI IMG/M metagenome (GOLD analysis project Ga0214921, IMG submission 177992) | Freshwater microbial communities from Lake Lanier, Atlanta, Georgia, United States - LL-1505 | ecosystem: Environmental > Aquatic > Freshwater > Lake | place: USA: Georgia | collected...
TGGCAATGTCCTTGCCACATGGTGGTCACTTAACCCATGGCTCAAAGGTTAATTTCTCTGGAAAATGGTTCAATGTAGTTTCCTACGGAGTTCGCCAAGATAATGAATTAATTGATTACGATCAATTACGAGATCTAGCAATTGAGCACAAACCAAAGATGGTTTGCTCAGGAGCAACTGCCTATCCAAGTTTGATTGATTTTGAAAAAGTGCGTCAGATTTGCGATGAGGTTGGCGCGATCATGTGGGTGGATGCCGCTCACTTCATTGGATTAGTCGCCGGTAAAGCAATTCCATCACCTGTGCCATATGCAGATGTTGTTTCATTTACAACACATAAAGTATTGCGTGGACCCCGTGGTGGCATGATTTTAAGTAAGGAAAAACATGCAGCCGCCATTGATAAAGCAGTCTTTCCGGGCATGCAAGGTGGACCAATCATGAGCGCGGTGGCTGGAAAAGCTGTGGCATTAAAAGAGTGTGCAACTGTTGAGTATCAAAATTATGCAAAGAAAGTTATTGAAAACTGTCAAGAATTAGCAAAAGGATTAGAGGCTGCAGGCATGCGGGCAGTATCTGGTGGAACTCAAACACATTTAGCGCTAATTGATATTAGATCAACAAAAGTAAATGGCAAGATTGCAGATGAAAGATGCGGAAGATCTGGTCTTTCACTAAATAAAAATGCCATTCCATATGACCCAGAAACTCCAGCTGTTACAAGTGGTATTCGAGTTGGAACTGCTGCGATCACAACCCAGGGAATGGGTAAGCCGGAGATGAATCAGATTGCAACTTTTATTGCCCGTGCAATTAAAGATGGTGAAGATGATTCAAAGGCAAAAGCAATTCGCGCTGAGGTTCATCAATTAACAGCAAAATTTCCAGTTTATCCAGAGCCAAAAAACTAACACTTACCTGCGATGCGCGAGTACTTAGTAACAGTTCTACTTGCAGCGATTATTACTTATTTAATTACACCACTTGTTAAAGATCTAGCTGTTAAAGCTGGTGCAGTTTCGGCAATTAGATCCAGAGATGTTCACCTTGAGCCAACACCTCGTTGGGGTGGTCTAGCAATGTGGTTATCAATGGCACTGACTCTAGTAATTGTTAATTACCTGCCATTGGTACATAAATCATTTGGACCAGAGGCTACTGGGATTTTTCTAAGTGGGACATTGATATTACTAATTGGAATGGTTGATGATCGTTTTGATTTGGATCCAATCACCAAATTCGCAGGGCAAGCTTTAGCTGCAGGCATCTTATTAATTTACGGAGTACAAATTCTTTGGCTGCCAATAAATGGCATTACAACTTTGCCCACAAATATTGGCCAACTTCTGACAGTTTTATTTGTGATGGTTGTTATAAATGCAATCAACTTTGTTGATGGATTAGATGGTCTAGCGACTGGGATTGTGATGATTTGCGCAGCCTCTTTTTTTGCCTTCTCCTATCTATTAGCAGTAATTAATGGTTTAAACCGCGCAGGTGCACCATCACTTATTACCGCTGTCGTAATTGGTTTATGCCTTGGCTTTTTGCCTCACAATTTTCATCCGGCCCAAATATTTATGGGTGACTCTGGAGCAATGTTCCTAGGATTATTGCTAAGTGCTTCTGCAATTACTTTGACTGGCCAAGTTGATGCTTCAGCAATTACAGAAGAAAATGGTGGCTCAGTATTACTGCCACTGTTTTTACCATTTACGGTATTAGCAATTCCTTTACTTGATTTTGTAATGGCAATACTTAGGAGAGTTAAAGCTGGGCGATCACCATTTACAGCAGACCGCGAACATCTTCATCACCGAATTATGCGCTTTGGGTTGTCTCAACAACGCACAACTGTGGTTCTATACCTTTGGAGTGCAATGTTTGCATTCCCAACAGTGATTGCAGCATTTGTGCCATTTTGGATTGCTATCATCGCCGGCATATTAATATTTACTCTTTCAATCTGGGTGATTAGAAGCAACAAATTGAAGGTGGCATTGAAATGAGTGATGTTCAACTTTGGAAGGGTGCGATAGCACCAGCAACTGTTGTGGCAGCATTAAGCTCGATTGTTCTAACGGTAATAAATCGTCAGCCAGGATTATTTGGTTCACTCTTAGCTTCATTTACCGTAATTATATTTTTTAGCATTCATTTATTAGTTGCTCGTATTTCTAGAAATTTAGATCCAATGGCAACGATGGCGCTGGCAATGTTTTCCTACTTTGCAAAGGTTTTATTTATGGGAGTTTTTCTCTTATTAGTCACTAAATACACCGATCGTGCCACCTTTGATCGGGGCAGTTTTGCCATCTGCGCAATTTTGATTACCATGGCATGGTTATTTGGTGAGATTCGTAGCTTTTTAAAGTTGCGAGTACACCTGCCGCTACCAAAGAAGGAAGGCGATATTTAATGAGTCGAAAAAATCCAAATAACGATAATTTAAGTAACTCCCAAAATGAGGAGAACGCTTTGTGGTCAATTGTTGGTTACCTTCTTTCTGGCCTACTTATTTGGGGTGGGATTGGCTGGGGGTTTGATCGGTGGCTGGGAACGACCTACCTAGTATTGGTTGGGATGTTGCTGGGGGCTGGGGCTTCGATTTATTTGGTTTGGCTCCGTTTTGGACGCGATTAAGATCACCAAATCTTCATAAGGTGAGATTTTTACCTTCCTAAATTTCGCGCTAATCTGCTAGATCTAATAGGGTTTCGCCCGTAGCCGAAATTCCCACCGGCTATAGCAAAACCAAGCAGTTTAGAAATTGTTTACGCAATATCGGCAACTAACATTTGGAGATTTTCGTGGGCGTGCGGTTGGCAGCAGAGGATGGTTTTCAACCACCTAGTACAGCCGACTTTGAATTACCACCAGTTTTTGGCGACAACCCTTACACAACCAAACCAGTATTTTTAATTTTCTTCTCCGTAATTTTGATTTCAGTATTTTTCATCTTGGCCTCAAGAAAAGCCTTAGTGGTGCCATCAAAGCTGCAGTTTGCTGGTGAATCAATCTATGGTTTTGTGCGAAATGATTTAGCACGCGATGTTATTGGACATGAGTTCATGCGCTTTGTGCCATACCTTTTTACTTTATTTACTTTTATTTTAACTAATAACTTGTTTGGAATTATTCCATTCTTGCAATTTCCAACGATGTCTCGGGTTAGCTTCCCTTACGTATTAGCATTATTTACATTTGTAATTTTCCATTATGTGGCAATTAAACATAAAGGTTTGATGTCTTACCTAAAAGAGATCATGTTTATGCCAGGTGTGCCAAAGCCGGTGTATGTTCTGCTAACTCCAATTGAGGTTGCCACATACTTCATTGTTCGTCCACTAACTCTTTCACTGCGTTTATTTGCAAATATGTTTGCTGGCCACCTTTTGTTACTTGTCTTTATTTTGGGTGGTGAGCATCTTCTACAAGGAGTTATCGGCTTAAAACTGGTCTCACCTTTCGCTTTTGCCTTCGGAATTGCCCTTACATTCTTTGAATTTATGGTGCAATGCCTACAGGCATATATCTTTACCCTGTTGACCGCCCTCTATATTGCGGGTGCGTTGGCGGATGAACACTAGAAAAAACCAAAGCAGCAACTAACAAAGAAAGAAGGAAAAGAATATGGAAGGCACACTCAACCTGGTCGGTTATGGCCTATCTGCAATCGGACCTGCAATCGCAACTGGCATGATCTTCGCCGCTTACATCAGCGGAGTAGCACGCCAACCAGAGGCACGTTCCGTTCTGCAACCGATCGCATTTCTAGGCTTCGCATTAGCTGAAGCTCTAGCACTATTCGGTCTAGTTCTAGCTTTCGTACTTTAATTAAAGACAGAAAAGTCAGACGATGTCCTTAATAAGTTTTAGTAACTGGGCAGCAGGTGAAGGGGCCAACCCTTTAATTCCGCATACTGCTGAATTAATTGTTGGTTTTATTGCCTTCTCACTTCTATTCCTAGTTCTTCGCTCAAAGGTTGTGCCAATGTTTGAAAAAGCATTCACGGCACGCACTGAAGCGATTCAAGGTGGAATGGAAAAAGCAGAGCGTGCACAAATTGAAGCAGAGCGCGCACTTGCCCAGTACACAACACAATTAAATGAAGCACGTGGTGAGGCACAAAAGATTCGCGAAGATGCCAGAGCGCAAGGTGCAGCAATTATTGAAGATCTGCGTTCTAAGGCAGCCGAAGAGGCAGCAAGAATCACCGCTGCAGCAACAGCTGCTATTGAAGCAGAGCGTCAACAAGCAGTTACCTCACTTCGCAATGAGGTTGGCGCCCTTGCAACTGAGCTAGCCGGAAAGATTGTCGGAGAAGCATTAGATGACCAGGTTCGTCAGTCTCGGATAGTTGATCGCTTTATTGCAGATCTGGAGAAGAGTAAATAATCATGAAGGTATTAGGCGGCTCCAGCAGAGCATCAGTTTTAACTCTGCGTAAATCATTAGCACAGGTTGTTGATAAACAATCAGCTAATGATGTTGCCGTATTCGCCAATGATTTATTTATTATTCTTTCAGTTCTTAGCACCTCAATTGGTGTTAGACGTGCGCTAACTGATAACGCTCGTGATGCGTCAGCAAAAGCGGAGTTAATCTCTAACTTGTTTGGAAAAAATATCAGCACCCCAGCACAATCTCTTCTTGCTAGCGCTGCCTCCCTTAGATGGTCTAGCCCAGGTGAGATTGCAGATGCAATTGAAAATCTAGCTGTTGAGGCAGAGGCTGCTGCGGCAGATAAAAATGGTGAGTTAGAAAAAGTTGAAAACCAACTATTTGATTTTGCCAGAGTACTTCGCGCAAATCCTGAGCTTCGCCAAGCATTAAATACATCGGCTGATACCGATTTAGGCAAAGTAACACTGCTTGAGAGCTTAATTAAGGGTAAGTATGCAAACTCAACTCTTAACCTACTTCGTAAAGTAGTTTCACTTCGCCGGGGACGCAGTATCGATGCCACATTAGCTGCCTACTCACATTATGTTTCAACCCGCAAAGATCGATTAGTTGCTCATGTTAAAAGCGCTGTTGAGTTAAGTGATGCCCAGTTAAATAAGTTAAATGCCGCCCTTGCTAAGCAAATGGGTAGAGATGTTCATATCAATCTTGAGATTGATCCAAAGGTTTTAGGTGGCATATCCATTAGATATGCCGATGATGTTATTGATGGCACCATCGTTAATCGTTTAGCAGAAGCGGGCAGAGCGCTCGTAAGTTAGCTTTAACAGATGCCAACAGCATCTGTTATTTAAAGAGAGAAGAGAGAAAAAGATGGCCGAAGTAAGTATCCGCCCCGAAGAGATTCGGGATGCACTGGCAAAACATGTCGCTGCATACAAACCAGGAGCTGCCGTAAAGGATGAAATCGGTAGCGTCACCGAAGCAGGAGATGGCATCGCACGTGTTGAAGGTCTGCCATCAACTATGACCAATGAGCTATTAAAGTTTGAAAATGGCACATTAGGTCTTGCGCTGAACTTAGATGTTCGCGAAATCGGTGTGGTTATTTTGGGTGAGTTCACCGGAATTGAAGAAGGAACAACTGTTCGTCGTACTGGAGAAATTCTCTCTGTTCCAGTTGGCGATGGTTTCCTAGGACGTGTAGTTGACGCACTTGGCCGGCCAATTGATGGCAAGGGTGAGATTAAAGCTGAAACTACTCGCGCTCTTGAAATTCAAGCACCATCTGTTGTGCAACGCCAACCAGTTAAAGAACCAATGCAAACTGGTATTAAAGCAATTGACTCAATGACTGCAATCGGCCGCGGTCAACGTCAGTTGATTATTGGTGATCGCCAGACTGGTAAGACCGCAATTGCAGTTGACACAATTATTAACCAATTGGAGAACTGGAAGAGCGGGGATCCAAAAAAGCAGGTTAAATGTATTTATGTTGCGATCGGACAAAAGGGTTCAACTATTGCATCTGTTAAGGGTGCATTAGAAGCAGCAGGTGCGATGGAGTACACAACAATTGTGGCTGCCCCTGCTTCTGATCCAGCTGGATTTAAATACTTAGCGCCATACACCGGCTCATCAATTGGTCAGCACTGGATGTATAAAGGTCAACATGTATTAATTATTTTTGATGATCTTTCTAAACAAGCAGAGGCTTATCGTTCTGTATCGCTATTGCTAAGGCGCCCACCAGGTCGCGAGGCATACCCTGGCGATGTTTTCTATTTACACTCTCGTTTATTAGAAAGATGTGCCAAGTTATCTGATGATATGGGTGGCGGTTCTATGACTGGCTTACCAATTATCGAAACAAAAGGAAATGACGTTTCGGCATTTATTCCAACTAACGTAATTTCGATTACTGATGGTCAGTGCTTCCTAGAGACTGATCTATTTAACGCAGGTGTTCGTCCTGCTATTAACGTTGGTATTTCAGTATCTCGTGTTGGTGGCTCAGCACAAACTAAGGCGATTAAAAAGATTGCCGGACGTCTTCGTCTTGATCTTGCTCAGTACCGTGAATTAGAAGCTTTCGCAGCTTTTGGTTCAGATCTTGATGCTGCATCTAAAGCACAATTAGAGCGCGGTGCACGAATGGTTGAACTATTAAAGCAAGGCCAGTACTCCCCATTTTCAGTTGAGCGACAAGCGGCATCAATTTGGGCAGGAACTACCGGCAAAATGGATTCAATTCCAGTTGCAGATATTCGCCGTTTTGAAGCAGAGTTCTTAGATTTCATCGCTCGCGAGCGTAAGCAAATCTTTGATGTAATTTCGGCAACTAAAGAGTTAACTGATGACACAGTTAAATCTTTGGAAGAGGCAATTACAACATTTAAAACTCAATTTAAATCCTCCGTAGCCCCTGCTGTAAATGAGAAAAAAGCTGATGCGCTAGCTGGTGAAGATAATGAGCAAATCACTCGTCAAGTACCGGCAATAAAGCGATAAGAAAAGAGAACTAGGAAAAAATGGGTGCCCAACTTCGAATTTATCGCCGCCGTATGCGGTCGGTAAAGGCGACTAAGAAGATAACCAAGGCGATGGAGCTAATTTCAGCATCCCGCATTGTTAAGGCGCAACAAAAAGTTGCCGCCTCATCTCCTTATGCCAACGAGTTAACCCGGGCAGTTTCAGCTGTTGCCTCCCTTTCTAGTACTAACCATCCATTAACTACTGCATCTGCTAATCCAAAGCGGGCTGCAGTATTAATTATTACCGCAGACCGCGGTATGGCAGGTGCCTACTCAAATGCAGCGATTAAAGAGGGTGATCAATTAGTTGCACTCTTGCAATCTAGAGGGCTTGAGGTAAATCCATATTTAGTAGGAAGAAAGGGAATTAACTTCTATAAGTTTAGAAATCGAAAGATTACTGCTTCTTGGAGTGGTTTCTCAGATAACCCAACATATGCTCATGCCAAAGAGGTTTCTGATTCATTGATTAATGCATTCTTAGCTGATGCACAAACAGATCCAAATGGCGTTGATGAATTACATATTATTTATACCGAGTTTAAGTCAATGATTACCCAAACCCCAGATGCAAAGCGAATGCTGCCGCTTGAGGTTGTGGAATCAACTGGACCGGCAGTTATCTTGCCGATGTATGAATTCGAACCTAATGCTGGTGAGGTGCTTAATGCATTACTACCTCGCTATATCCAGGCTCGAGTATTTAACGCGATGCTTCAATCTGCTGCCAGTGAGCATGCAGCCAGACGTCGTGCTATGAAATCAGCAACTGACAATGCTGATGAATTAATTAAGTCGTTAACTCGACTTGCAAACGCGGCTCGTCAGGCCGAAATTACCCAAGAGATCAGTGAAATCGTAGGCGGCGCAGATGCGCTCGCCTCAGCTAGCGCAGGGAGCGAATAATGTCAGTCAAAACAGCAACTGGAAGAGTTGCCCGTGTAATTGGACCGGTAGTGGATATTGAATTTCCAGCCGATGCAATGCCGGCCATCTTTAACGCACTAACTATTGATGTCACATTGGGGGGTGAGACCAAGAAGTTAACACTTGAGGTCGCCCAACACATTGGTGACAACTTAGTCCGCGCGATCTCTATGCAACCAACTGACGGCATGGTTCGTGGTGCAACTGTTACAGATACTGGAAGTGCGATCTCAGTTCCAGTAGGAGATGTAACGAAGGGACATGTATTTAATACCTTGGGTGAGTCATTGGATGTGCCAACTGCTTCATTAGATATCAAAGAGCGATGGCCGATCCACCGAACAGCTCCAGCATTTGATCAACTTGAATCAAAGACTGAGATGTTTGAAACTGGAATTAAGGTTATTGATCTTCTTACTCCTTATGTAAAGGGTGGAAAGATCGGATTATTTGGTGGTGCAGGTGTTGGTAAGACTGTGCTTATTCAAGAGATGATTTATCGCGTAGCAGAAAACTTTGGTGGTGTTTCTGTATTCGCAGGAGTTGGTGAGCGTACTCGTGAGGGTAATGACTTATTCCTTGAAATGACTGAAACTGGAGTTATTAACAAAACCGCATTGGTCTTCGGACAAATGGATGAGCCACCTGGAACCCGTCTTCGTGTTGCACTATCTGCACTAACCATGGCTGAGTACTTCCGTGATGTGCAGAAGCAGGATGTGTTGTTGTTCATCGACAATATCTTCCGATTTACCCAAGCAGGCTCTGAGGTATCAACACTTCTTGGTCGTATGCCATCTGCAGTTGGTTACCAACCAACACTTGCCGATGAGATGGGTCAGTTGCAGGAGCGAATTACCTCAACTCGTGGTCACTCAATTACCTCGATGCAGGCAATTTATGTTCCAGCAGATGACATCACCGACCCAGCACCACACACAACCTTCGCTCACTTGGATGCAACAACTGTGTTGTCTCGTCCAATCTCTGAGCTTGGTATTTATCCTGCAGTAGATCCACTTGATTCAACCTCTCGTATTTTGGATCCTCGCTATATTGGCGAGCACCATTTCCGAGTTGCAAACCGAATCAAGCAAATTCTGCAGCGTTACAAAGATTTGCAAGACATCATTGCAATCTTGGGTATTGATGAACTTTCTGAAGAGGATCGAATCCTGGTAGGAAGAGCTCGTCGTATTCAAAGATTCTTATCCCAAAATACTTTCGTGGCTAAGGTCTTTACCGGTCTTGATGGTTCATTTGTTCCGCTAACTGAAACAATCGCAGCATTTGAAGCGCTCGCTGATGGTAAGTATGACCATGTACCTGAGCAAGCATTTTTCATGTGCGGCGGCCTTGATGATGTTGAGCGCAAAGCAGCAGAGTTGGCGAAGTCATAACAAATGCTAAAAGTTGAGGTAGTTACCCCAGAGAAGCGGGTGTGGAGTGGAGAAGCAAAGATGGTTTCTGCCCGCACATTAGAAGGAGATCTTGGTGTTCTACCAGGACATGCACCGCTTCTTGGGGTACTTGCCGATGGAACTGTCTCAGTTAAAGCTGCAGATGGTTCGGTAAATGAGTTTGTAATTAATGGTGGTTTTATCTCAGTTTCAAATAACCGAGTTTCAATTTTGGGTGAGGCAGAAGTAGTTAAAAGCTAGTTTTTTATCTGTGCTCAGTTTCAATAATTCTTACCGTTTTAGATCTTCCTCTAACAACCAGTGAGTGTGAAACTGCGCCAAAAGCATTATGGCGTACTCCTCTTAACAACTCACCATCAGTAATTCCAGTAGCAGAGAAGAAAACATCATCTGAGGCAACTAAGTCATTGGTTGAATAAATTTTAGAAAGATCATGTCCGGCTGCTTTTGCCGATTCTTTTTCACTATCACTTTGTGGCATCAACTGTCCTTGAATTACCCCACCTAGAGCGCGCATAGCGGCAGCGGTTACAACACCTTCAGGCGTGCCACCAATTCCCATCAAAATATCAATTCCCGTTCCAATTCTTGCCGTCTCAATTGCAGCAGCAACATCACCGTCTCTAATTAATCGAATACGAGCACCTGCTTGACGGAGATCTTTAAGCAGCTGCGCATGGCGGGGGCGATCAAGGACTATCACTGTAATATCTGAAACATCAACACCCTTTGCCTTTGCAACTCTTCTAACATTTTCACCAGCGGGGGCGGTGATATCAATTACTGAAGCAGCCTCTGCTCCAGTAACAATTTTGTTCATATAAAAAGCACCCTTCGGATCAAACATGGTGCCACGAGGTGCTAATGCAATAACACTTACTGCACCATTTAATCCATTAGAGGTTAATGTGGTGCCATCAATAGGATCAACTGCAACATCACATGCAGGTCCACTGCCATTACCAACCGCTTCACCGTTATGAAGCATCGGGGCATTATCTTTTTCACCCTCACCAATAACAATTACACCTGACATATCAACGGTATTAATCATCTTTCGCATGGCGGCAACGGCTGCGCCATCGGCAGCATCTTTATCGCCGCGTCCTACCCAAGTGGATGCTGCAAGGGCGGCGGTTTCTGTAACTCTTACTAACTCAAGAGCTAAGTTGCGATCTGGAAAATTAAGTTCGACTGACATCTGCACCTAACGATTGAAGTTGAGCGGGAAAGTCTGGATAACCACGATCAATGTGGAAAGCATCCTCAATAATAGTCACACCATCACTGACTAAGGCGGCCAACACTAAGCCAGCGCCAGCACGAATATCAGTTGCAGCTACCGGGGCAGCAGAAAGCTGCTTGATTCCAGTAATTGCTGCATGGTGGCCATCTACTTGAATTTTGGCGCCTAGTCGCAATAACTCATTAACAAACATAAATCTTCCCTCAAATACATTTTCGGTAACTATGGATGTGCCCTCTGCTATTGCATTTAAAGTAATAACCATTGGCTGTAAATCTGTTGGAAAGCCTGGGTAGGGAAGTGTTGCAACATCAACTGCAATCGGTCTCTTATCCATCCTTACTCTAAAACCATTTTTTGTTGTGGTTACAACTGCCCCGGCCTCGACTAATTTATCTAATGGCAGCTCCAAGTGATCTGCTCTGCCATTTTCAATTGTGATATCACCTTGGGTCATCGCTGCTGCAAATGCCCAAGTGCCAGAGACAATTCGATCCGCCAAAGTTGCATGTGTTGTTGGAGTTAATTTACTTACCCCTTCAATAGTAATTGTGTGGCTACCTAAGCCAGATATTTTTGCGCCCATCGAAATTAGAAATTCACCAAGATCTACTACATCTGGCTCTCTAGCTGCATTATCAATAACAGTTATGCCAGTTGCTAAAGTGGCTGCAGTCATAATGTTTTCGGTAGCACCAACACTTGGAAACTCAAGAGTTATTTTTGCACCCTTTAAACCAGCCGGTGCTTTAGCAATAATAAAACCATGTTCAGATGTAACCTCAGCACCCATCTCAGTTAAGCCATTAATATGAAAATCCAATCCTCGTGAACCAATCGCATCTCCGCCGGGTAGTGCAACCTCTGCTACCAACTCCCTAGCAATTAATGGCCCTAATACATTAATGGACGCCCGCATTTTTCTAACCATGTCGTAATCGGCGCGATGACCAAGTTTTTGTGGAACATCAATTAGCACTTCATTGCTTTCTTTTTTAATATCTACTTGGCACCCTAATCTGGTTAACAACTCAGCCATATATTCAACATCGGCAATCGCCGGCAGATTTGTAATTTTAGAACGGCCTGGAGCTAGCAAAGTTGCCGCCATTAATTTAAGTGCTGAGTTTTTTGCCCCAGAAACGCGAACTGTGCCAACTAATTTGGCACCTCCAACTACTCGCAAGCGTTCCATAATTCCCCATTGTAATTGCTTGGGGTAGGGTGAGGTCATGGTCAACTTAACCCGCATTTACACAAAAACTGGCGATGATGGCACAACCTCACTCGGAGATATGAGCCGGACTTCAAAAAATGATCCACGACTTGAGGCATACGCCACCGTTGATGAAGCAAACTCATCAATCGGTGTTGTGTTGGCAATGGGTGATATCAAAGATGAAGGTATCAAGAAGTTGTTAATTCGAATTCAAAATGATTTATTTGATGTTGGCGCAGATCTTTGTACACCAGTAGTTGATAACCCAGCATCAGAACCGCTTCGAGTATTAGAGTCGCAAATTGAGTATTTAGAAAACCAGATTGATCACTACAACGAAAGCTTGCAACCACTTCGCTCATTTGTACTTCCTTCTGGCACACCTGCGGCAGCGCTAATGCATGTGGCAAGAACTGTAACCAGAAGGGCAGAGCGCACTACCTGGCATGCAATTCATGCCTTCGGTGGCGGCGTAAACCCAATAACAGCAAAGTATTTAAATCGCCTTTCAGATTTATTATTTGTATTAGCAAGATTTGTTAATAAAGATGAAGGCGATCAGCTTTGGGTGCCAGGAGCAAACCGCTAAGAATTTAGAGTTGCTTTGGCAATCTTTAAATCTTTTTCAAAAACCAAAATCTTTGGTCCAGTTTTAGTCTGAGATAGAGTGGCTTTAATTCCAACTGAAAGTAATTTCTGCCGTAGCATCTCACCTTCAATATGATTTTTTGGCGAGGCAGCAACCTTTAACAATCCATACTCGTCCTCATCTCCAATTTTTTTAGCACGTTCAATAACGGACTTATTGTGGGAAAATGCCCATTTTAAAATAAGTGCCATTACTCCTACGATTAAAAAGCCAGAAAGAGATATCAGATAAAGTTCATTATTAATGCCGCCGAGCAATTACAACCCTCCCAAAAACTTATCTAATTGGTGTGTAGATATTTGCAGGAAATTTTTCATCAGTTCCAGATTTATGACAGATCGCAGAGATTCCACCAACTGAAATGCCATTTCGAGCAGGGCCAGCAACTGTTTGGCCAGAGTTGGGATCTAAGAAAGATGGACCATAAAGTGGTTCATCACTTACTAAAATAATATTTGCATAAGTCTTTGCAGAAAGTGGACCATATAACGTCCTAAGTTTTCCTAGAGTCACTTTCTTACTCGCATCATTAGGGTCAACGCCATAAACAGTAGATTTAATCTCCCACCATTCGCAACGATAATCAGCTGCCACAATTACAGCTCCACATGCATTTGATTCACATTTTTTAACAATCTCTGCCAATCCAGCTTTTGCTGAGATTAAGCCTAATAACTCTTTACTTGTTGGAATCTTGGCATAAATTCCTTTATTAGCCGTGAAGCCACTGGGTGGCCATTCTGGCGATGGAGATGGAATTGGCGTGGCAGTTTTCTTAACTTTCTTTTTCTTCTTCACCGGTTTTTTAGTTGGCTTCTTGGTTGTTGATGAAACTGCTGGAGTTGCTTCTGCACTCTTTGAAACCGTTGGAGTTGCTTTGGCACTTGGGCTTGCTTTAGAAGTTGGAGTGGCTGCATAAGCAGATGGAAATAGGAGAGATGAGGAAGTAATTGCTGCGATAAGTAAATATTTCTTCACTCTCTGCTCCATTTAAATTTCTTGATTGCAAAGATTAGGCCAATAAGTAACCAAATAGTTAGAACTAATGCAGTTTTACCAATCTCCCAGCTACCTGCAACCTCTTGTGTTGCAAAATCATCAGGCAAAAAAACTGAGCGCATTCCTTGGGTTAACCATTTCAATGGAAATAGCGCAGCAAATTGCTGCATCAAAGATGGCAGTGAGGTGAAGACAAAAAACACACCACTAAAAAACTGCAAGATAATCACAATTGGTGAGACCACCGCTGATGCACCACGACCGCTCTTGGGCACAATTGAAAATGCGATTCCCAGAATCGTTGAACAGGCACTACCTAGTAAAACAAGCCAGGTGAAGTTCCACCAAAGATTAGCTTGGGTTGGCAGATTTAGATCAAAGACTACTGAGCCAAAAAATAAGAGTAAGGCGGTTTGGATAATCATTAAAATGGTTACGAGCAAAGCTTTGCCAATGAAGTATGAAGAGACTGACATTGGTGTGCCACGCAAGCGCTTTAGGGTTCCATCATCACGCTCCATTGGAATTGTGATCGCAAGTTGTTGAAAGCCGGTATTAACTAAACCAGAGGCAATCATTCCAGCCACAAAGTACTGGCTAAAGGTCACACCAGGAGCGATTGTGTCTTTAAATACTGTGCCAAAAATAAATAGCAATATCACTGGGAAAAACAATGTAAAGACAACAGACTCTCGTTGCCGTAAGAATTGCTTTAACTCTAGCCCGCTTCTGAGTAAGCCGATACGAATAGTTTCAATTAGTGAGTTCATCTAAGCTCACCAATCATCTTTAAATAAATCTCTTCTAAGTTAGGTCTAAGCACTTCTAGCTCTGGAATTTGTCCGTTAAAGCGTTGACTAAGTTTTAAAACCTCAGCTGTTGGATCTTGGGTGTGGATCTGATTTGTCACTCCATTTTCAAGCCAAGTTACCTTTGCTGGCGCATGGTTTCGACCACCAAGAGTTTGCGGGGTTGCGATCTCAAGAATTTTTCCGTTGTTTATTACGCCAACTCGATCAGCTAATGCTTGTGCTTCATCTAAGTAATGCGTGGTCAAAAGAATAGTTGTACCTTCTGCCTTTAATACTCTAATTAATTCCCAGAAAGATCTTCTCGCCTCTGGATCAAATCCAGTGGTTGGTTCATCTAGAAATAAAAGTTCTGGAGAGCCGATGATGCCGAGCGCAACATCAAGGCGACGGCGTTGACCACCAGACAACTCACGAGCTTTTGCATTTACCTTTTCTCTTAATCCAACCTCATCAATTACTTGATCAACATCTCTAGGATTTTCATAATAATTCGCATAATGTGAAATGGTTTCAAAAACAGATAAATCTGCCGCATCTGAAGTTGATTGCAAAACAATTCCGATTTGGTTTCGCCATCTTTGCGCCGCATTACCTTTAGTTGCTGGATCAAACCCTAAGACGCTTACATTCCCGCTACTTGCTTTGCGATAACCTTCGAGAATTTCAACTGTTGTGGTTTTACCTGCTCCATTAGGACCAAGGAGTGCGAATATCTCGCCACGTTCAACGGTTAGATCGATGCCATCAACTGCAGTTTTTGCGCCATACTTTTTACTCAGCCCACGCACCTGAATTGCTGCATTAACGCTCATGGCGACATCCTGCCGTAATTGGTAATAAATACTTAATTTATTCGGGAGAATAATCCTGTGAGTCCACGTAAAGCTAAGCCCAAGCGCAAAGGTAAGAGAGATATCACTCATGATGATGAGCGGGAGTTATCCACATCAAATGAATCCATCGAAGAACATGATGATGGAATCTTTGTTGTAAGAAAAATTAGTGGCTCTTCTTCAAATAAACCATATCGATGTCCAGGTTGTGACCAGGTAATTCCAATGGCAACCCCACACACAGTGGCGTGGCTGGAACATGATCAATCAGGTCGGCGCCATTGGCATAACATTTGTTGGAGCAAGCGAAATCTAAGAAAACCAAAGGTTGAGCGAACTAGAAGCGCTCCTAGATATTGAAATTTCTAGCACGGAATATTTAAAATTGCATTTTCTAGTTATAGTTATCAAATGAGTAAAACTTTCACCGCAACCAACCCAGCCACTGGCCAAGCAGTTGGAAATCCAATTATTGAGCACAGTTTTGAAGAGGTTACCGCCGCCATTGCAGCTGCAGAAAAAATAAAAGCAAAGTTTGCCGCTACCTCTCCAACCCAAAGAGCAGCTCTGCTTAATGCGATTGCAGATTCAATTGAATCTGAAAAAGAAGCTTTAGCTCAAATTTCTCATTTAGAAACCGCACTACCAATGGCCAGAGTTACAGGTGAGGTAATGCGAACAGTTATTCAAATCCGCGCCTTTGCAGATCTAGTTAAAACCGGTGGACACCTGCTACCAATTATTGATTTAGCTGATCCAAATTTTCAACCAGTTGCTCGTCCTGATCTTCGTAAATCGCAACAACCATTGGGAGT
>Ga0214921_10006564_pt1 | contig 15863 bp, 10 predicted proteins | sample LL1505_MetaG_FD_177992 | JGI IMG/M metagenome (GOLD analysis project Ga0214921, IMG submission 177992) | Freshwater microbial communities from Lake Lanier, Atlanta, Georgia, United States - LL-1505 | ecosystem: Environmental > Aquatic > Freshwater > Lake | place: USA: Georgia | collected...
TTGACCTCGGCGACGCTTTTGGTGTTCGTTGTACAACGGAAGATATTCCACCAACAAAGGCCGAGGGCCTACAAGACTCATATCCCCTTTAAGTACATTGATTAATTGAGGTAGTTCATCGATAGAAAATGCCCGTAGAAAAAATCCAAGCCTGGTCAATCTTTGATGATCATCTAATAAAAATCCATTTGAATTTTTTTTTGAATTCATTGTACTAATTTTTAATATTTTATACATCTTCTGTTTTAAACCAGGTCTAAGTTGAATAAACATAGGATTTGAGAAATTTGTGAGAAAAACTAAAAATATAGAAAGCAACACAATAGGAGAAAATATTAAAATCAAAAGAAAAGACACTATAAAATCGAGAAATCGTTTAAACCACCTTTTATACATAAATTGGCAATAATGAAACATCAATCAAATCTAAAATAAAAAATATTATCATTGAAAAAGGAAATAATATAAGCTAATTTATGTAATAATTGATTAAATTATTTAAGTGAAAAAATCAATTTGTTATTTTTCAAAAACTTTTTTTATTAAATGAATATACATGTTAGCACTATAAATAGAAATAAAGTAAACTTATGAGGTTCTAACAAAATAATAACCTAAGATCACTAAAATACTTTATTTTACAATATTAAAATTTAATAAGTGATTTATACTCTTCAAGCAATGAATCCCAAACAGTTTGTTGCTGAAATCGTTCAAGAATTAAAGAACGAGAATTGCTCTTAAGACTTTGATAAAGTAAGGAATCATTAAGCAATAAAAACATGGTATCTAAAAGAATGTCTGGTCGTTTTGGAGGCACTAACAATCCGTTAACATTATTTTTAATTATTTCATTGCATCCATTAATATCAGTAACAATACTTGGTAAACCCATTGCTCCTGCCTGCAGAACAACATTAGGAAAGCCTTCTCGGTAACTCGGAAAAACTAAGACATTACTAATAGAAAAATAAGGCTTGACATTATCAACAAATCCAACGTTAATTATATTGTTATTACACTTTATTTCTTGTAATGTTTCAATCAATAATGGATCAATATCTAATTCATAATTTCCAACCAAAAGCAATTTAGGTAAGGGCATTGAACGTGATTTACAAATATCAATCAAAGAACTAAAAGCTAATACTAGGTCGTCAACACCCTTATCCCTAACAAGACGACCTACAAAAACAAAAACAAAGTCTTGAACCTTAATACTAAGTTTGCTCTTTAGGTTATTAATATTTTTTGGATCTATATTAAACGGAGAAAATTCAAGAAGATCAATACCATTACTGCTTCCGTTGGCAATAATTCCAATTTTAGATGGTTTAACAAGTTTAAATTCTAAAATAATATTAAGAAGTCCTTTAGAATTAGTATAGACTCGAGTCGCAAAAAAATATGTCAACCTTTCAACATACAATAATAAAAATCGTTTAAATCCTTTAGATTCAAGTAAAGGTAATCCCGCAACTGTATGTAACCTAATTGGAACTCCAGCCAACCATGAAGATATCATAGAAACAATACCAGCTTTAGGAGTGTGTGAATGAACAATTAATGGATTTTCATTCTTCAAAATTTTATAAAGATTAATTACAGAAACAAAATCTTGGAACGGTGTAATTTTTCGAGTCATAGGCAAAGCAATAACCCGTATTTTTTCATTTTCTTCAATTTTTTTCAAATCATCACCCGGAGATGAAATAGCAATAACGTCAAAATTATTTGATTTAATAAATCGTAATTGTCCCTTCAATAAAACGCTGAGGGAAATAGGAACGGTAGTTATACGAACTATTTTAGGTTTATTCATCAAAAAATGATTTATTAAAAAAACAAAAAATCATTCTTTTTAATAAGATACAATTAAGAGGTGTAGAATAACAACCATAAAATAAATAATAGAATTAGAAATAAAACATCTAAATAAAGAATTTGCAATAACAAATTATAATAAATGAATATTCTTGATCACAATACTTGTAAAAGTTAAATTTTATATACTTAAAAAAAATATGATTAATTGATAAATAAAAGAACTAGATTAATTTTAAATTTATTCGAATTGAAACACATTATATATAAACTTTTTTATAGACCGTTCTTCCAAATACAAATTAAAATAATTTTGAGTATTGATACAATCACTATGAATTCCAGAAAGTATGGCATTATAAAGACTATCAGTGTTATTCACATCAGCCAAAAAAATACCTTTTATGTTATTTATTTCTCCTGCGCAATTTGTTGAAACTACTTTAGCGTTTTGAGACATCATTTGCAATAATACATTCGGGAAACCTTCAATACGCGAAGAAACTACACATAATTTCGCATATTTAAAATAAGAATAAACATTTGCCACCTTGCCCATCAAAACAACATTATTTTTTAAATTTAAGTTATTAATTAGTAATTCTAAATTGACTCTTTCTTTTCCTTCACCTAAGATTAAAAGCTTATATTCTGGATGAATAACCAAAAAATCCTTGAATGCTTCAATTAAAAGGTCAAATCCTTTTTCTCTAATTAATCTACCAGCGCCTACTATAAAAGGCTTATCGATATCGATACTTTGTACATTAATTGAGCTAAGATCTATAGGGTTAGGAACAACTTTGATATTAATTTTTTTATCAATGCCAGGAACATTGTAAATTAAGTTTTGTTTCATTCTTTCTGTTTGACATATTAATAAGTTCAATTTAGAGTAACCATAATAATAAAGAAAACGATAAAACACTAATTTAAGCCCCGAGTATCTTCTAAAAATTTCAGTTGATTCACGACCAATAAAAATATTAGATTTAATCAAATTAAAAGAAATTAAAATGCCTACTAATCCAGTAACAAATGCATGAGTTGTAATTACATAATCAAATCGCTTTTTCGGACTTTTAAAAAAATAAAAAATAAACTGAACAATTCCAATTAAAATATGAGAAGTGTTAGTATAAAAAATATCTATATTTTTTTGTTTAAACTCCCAATTATCAGATTTCCTTCGAGTTAAAAAATGAATATTTAAAACGGAAAAATCTAAATTATGCGCAATCATTCTCATAATTTGTTCAGCACCACCAAGTTCATCATTTGGTAAAACCATTAAAACTTTAGGCATTTAAAGACTATTGAATAAAACCTCATACTTATTTATAATTTTAGTGGCGTTAAAATTATCCTGAACAGATAATCTTACGATATTATTATCAAATGACCTTAACAATATATTATTATTTAACGTTTTTATGAAATCCTGAATATCGTTAACCAAAATACCATTAATACCATCCTGTATAATTTCTCTCGTACCACCTGGGACATTAAATGCGATTGCAGGTATACCTACAGAACAACTTTCAAGTAAAGCATTAGGGAAACCTTCAACAAAAGACCCTTGCAAATAAACATCATGTTTCATTATGATATCAAGAACATTAGGGGTATAGTTTACAAAATTTATTTTTGAACCTAAATTAAGCAAATTTACATGTTCTTTAATGAGCCGTTCCTGTGGGCCAGAACCAACTATTGTATAAAAAAAATCATAGCTTTTAACATATGATAAACCTTGGAGTAGCCTGAGGTATCCTTTCTCATCACTTAGTCGACCAACTGTTATGAACCTGATAATATCCCTAACTAAAACTTTATTATATGTTCGTTTTGTTTCATGAGTAATTGGATTATTAATAATAATAACCTTGGAAGCACTTAAATTCAATGTTCTACAGAGATCATTCTTCATATCCTCTGATTGACAAATAATAAAATCTAATCTCGAGTAAAATACTTGATACAATAAATTATATATCCTCGAATTTCTACCTGATATTTTATTCATTAGAGAAAAAACACTTGATTCACGTCCTACAAACTTTGTCTTTTGGAAAAATAAACTAAAAAATCCCATTAATAAATTTACATGTCCAATTGTACTGAAAATTATTGAAGGTTTATGCCTATAAAAGATTACAAATAATTTTAGAATTGAAAACAAAGCACGGTCACAATTCAAAAATGAGACAGGCAAACCAGAAATATCAAAAACACAATCCTTTTTATATCCAATAACAATTAAATGTGTTGAAAATATTTTAGGGTTTATATTTTTTGCAAGGAAAGAAACTACTCGCTCCGAACCGCCAGCCTTTAAACTAGGCAAAATAAACAATATAGTTTTTTTTCTAAGCATTATTACGCTTGATAAAACCATATTCTTGGAGCCATTTTGATAATACATAAACCCTCCATATATAGGATGAAAAATCATGACTACCTTCAAGATGCAACTTAAGCATTTCTTTAAAATGAATAACATTTAAATTATGAACCTTATTCAAAAAATCATCTGATAAATTTATTAAAAATTCATCATGTAATTCCTCTCGGATCCATTTACCCAATGGAATCGAGAAACCCTTCTTAGGATGATTAAAAATCTGTTCTGGTATATATAATTTTAGAATATCTCTTAAAATCCTTTTCTTTCTGTTTTTAACATACCTATAAGAAATAGGAAGCTTTCTTGCGAATTCGATTATTCGGTAATCCAAAAAGGGGCTTCTTATTTCAACTGAATAGGCCATACTTGCTCTATCAACTTTAACATTACTATCGTTTTCAAGCCATAACTTAATATTTAAATCTGCTGTCTGTTGATACAAATTATCCGACCATGTTGAAAAATTAGAATAAGAACTAAACCAACCGTCGTAAGGTTTTTTAAGAATACTACCAAATCCCAAAAAAATTCCCTTAATAAAATCATTACTGTTTTTATAATTAAGAATTCTTCTAATAGACTCACTTCTTCGTCCAAATAAATTTAGTCTTAAAATATACGAAAAAAAATGTCGAATTTTATAAGGAATTTTTAAAATAATTTTAAACTTTGAAATCAAATCAAAATGATTATATCCTAAAAAACTTTCATCACCCCCGTCACCAGATAAAGCAACTACAACTTGTTGCCTGGTAAATTTATTTAATAATAAAGATGGTAAGGCAGAACTATCAGCAAATGGTTCATCGTAAACCTCAAACAACTTGGGGATTAAGTTTAAAACATCCTCTGGAGTACAAATCTTTTCAGTATGAATTGAACCAATGATTTTTGAATACTCCTTGGCAATTTTACTTTCATCGAACTTGGGATCATTAAATCCTATCGAAAAAGTCTTGATTGGCTTTGTTGATACCTTAGATGCTATGCTTGAAATCAACGCTGAATCTATTCCCCCTGACAAAAAAGCGCCAAAAGGGACATCTGCTTGCATTCGAATTTTTACTGCGTCAGTCAGTAAATCATGTAATTGATTTTTTGCAGATTCATATGAACAGTCTAAAACTTCTACATTATTTAAATTCCAGTATTCACTAATTGTATAGGTTGATGAATTAAGGTCAATAGATAAATTATTACCAGGTGGCAATTTATAGACGTCTTTGAAAATGCTATATGGTGAGGGAATATACGAAAATTCTAAAAACATAGAAATCGCATCCTCATTAATAATCTTATTATCAGATATTGGTTTTAACTGGCTACAGATTTCAAATTTGCCATCTTCCCAAGAAAAATAAAAGGGTTTAACGCCAAGCCTATCCCTTGAACAAAATAACTTTTTTGTAATTTGGTTATATATTACGAAGGAAAACATTCCATTTAGTTTTTTTACAACCTGGTCGCCCCATTCTTTGTATCCTTTTAATAAAACCTCAGTGTCTCCTTCGGTTTCAAAGGAATAACCTAAATCTATCAATTCATATTTAATTGAATTAAAATTATAAATTTCTCCATTAAAAACAATCGTAAATTCCTCAAAATCCATCGGCTGATTAGAACGATTATCTAAATCTATAATTGACAATCTAAGGTGTCCAAAACTTAAATTATCAATACATTTAGTACCGGTAAAATCTGGACCTCTATACTTAATACGATTAATTTTTGTTGAAACCTCCTCCCGAGAAAGAGGTAAATTTGTTACGTAAATACCACACATTTTTATAAATATTCGTTAGTTAAGTTATCTAGCTCTTTCTAGAGCTATAGTAGATGCTGAATTTATTTATGTATTCCCAGACCAAAACAAATAATGTATACAATTAAATTTTCATAAATTAATAAACAATTATTACCTCTATTCAGACTAATATATTTCTAAAGAATATTTTTTATAAAGAATTGAACAAAAAACGATATAATTAACATTAAATAAATTACTTTATATTATAATAAAGCTAATATTATAATGTAAGTATGTAAAAGCTCTTTTTTCCAGACAACTATAAAGTGTTAGGTTAGTGATAATATTTGTTGTTTGAATTCGAACGGTATTTGGTTTTGTAGGGCTTCATGGGGTCGTCATTGGTTGAATTCTTCCATCTATTTTTTTATCAGGGGTCGTACTTCTCGGATAGCGATAAAGGGGTAAGCATCGAGAATGGTTTCGCGGTAGACTCTGTTAAACCTTTCGATTTAACCCTCCGCATAGGCCTACCTAGTTGGATACTTTGAATCTCAATTTCTTGTTTTTTGACCAACACTCAAATTATTTGGAAGTGAATCCAGGATCGTTATCGGTCCTTATAACTTGGGTTTTGCAACGTTGGACAATTAGGATTTCCAGAGCACATATGATGCGCTTGGACGAAAGGGAAGTGTCGATTTCAATAGCCAAGGCTTCACGCCTGCAAACGTCCATCACATTAAATATACGAAACTTTCGAACACCAATCAAGATGTCACTTTAAAGTCATTGCTCCAGCTTCGATGGAATTAAAACCTTAGATGGGGTGTTGTCCGAACAAGCCCTTCAACAACGCTAAGATTTCGCTACCATCTTTGGTACTTCGATTGTAGTAATGAGATCGAGTTATGGATGCCATTTTGGAGGCCCTGCTCACCGGTACGCCATAATCGCGTACCAATACTTCGGCTATTTGACGCTTGGTGGCAGGACCCAACCTTTTTTTTGAAGCAGTCCCTTAAGGCCTCGTTACCCATCGCCAAGTCGGTATACACTCTTTCCAGTCGTGAATGCTCCTCTTCCAAGTTTTTTACTTTTGACCATACGAAACATCAAGCCCCCAATACTTATATTTCTACTTGCAAAAGGTCGCAAGGGCAATACCCATTTCCCGGCATAAAACGAACGTTGATACTTCAGACTCGTTCTTTTGAAGGGCCCGTACAACCCGAACTTCGGTAAATCGCGATTTTTTCATGGCTTATGAAATTAGATGAAAGTCTCTACTTTTCAACTGTCTGTTTTATTGAGGTCATACATTTGAAAAAAATATTCGATATGTAAAAAATTTTATAGAATAAAAACATAAAAATTTTTAAAAGACTTGTAAGCTAATTTATGACAGTATATTTCTAAATATAAGAAGATTTTCAAGAGTAAGTTAAATCCTTATGCTAGTTAAAAAAATACGTATATATATATATATAATTATTTAAAAAAGAATTAATGAAAGTTTATAAATAAAACCCAAATTTAAATATTTAAGTAAAACTATTTATAAATAGGATTAAACCAATTGTCAATTAATAAGAGGGTTAATTAACTGACAATAATTTTGATGAAGGACTATTATAATAATGTACTAGCCATCCTGACAAAAATAAAACTAAATAATTGTCAAAAAAATTATGGGAAGTGAATAAAAAAAGAAATAATGTTGCAGATAGTAATAAATATACAGGAGATTCAAAAAATATTTTAAAACCAAAAAATAAATAACGTAAATGGAAAAAAACAAATGGAACAAAAAGAAAAATGCCTGCTTCACCCAATACCATTAGAAAAGAGTTATGAACACCTTGATCTGAAATTGACCTCACAACACTGCTATTACTATTTCCACTAAAACTTAAATAACCATTACCAAAAAATAAATTATCACCTATATCTTCATAATAAATGGACCAAGTATCAGATCGAACATTTTCAACTAAATTATCGCTTAATTCACCAGTTAAAACCAATGATAATCCTGAAGTCGAATAGAGTCAAAACCTAGATCTTGGAAAAACAAGATAAATGAAATAAATAAAAGACCTGCCAAAAGAAGATTAATACCATTCTTAATATTGTAAAACAATGAAATTACATTTACCAAAATCCACAAAACGAAAAAAGTCCTAGAAAAAGTTAAAAAACCGGCTACCGTAAAAATAATCTGGCCAAAGTACTTTAATCTTAAATTAACAAGGCCGAGACTAAAAATAAAACCAATTAAAACCGCAAACCCTGCAGCATTTGGATTCAGATACAAACCGCTAAAACGCCCAACTAAATCTCCAGATAAAAGAACTTCGATGTATATACTAATACAACCTAATACCAATATCCAAAATATTTCAATATATTTTATGGTTAATAAAACAGACTTAATGCAAAAAAAAAATATGAAATACTTAACTATTAGACTGGAGGAAATTTCGAATGAACGAGAATCAACTATTAAGGAGACAAAAAAATAAAAAAAACCAAAAATCAAATAATCTTTAATTGGATAATTTCTTACTAAAAAAGAATGCGCAATTAAAATTAAAAAAGTACTATAACTTAATATTTTACCAGCAAGAGGGCTTATATATGATAGTGCATAACTTGGGAAATTACACAAAATAAGAAATAAAAATAAAATTCTAAAATTACGGCTCCAAATGGAATTTGACATGACGAACTAAAACAATTAGAACAAAGTAATTAAAAACTGACGTACAAGTTGTTGCAATCGCAACGCCATAAATACCAAAGTAATTTCCAAGTAAAAAATTCAAGATAAAACAAATAAATAAATTAATAGTCGAACTAATTAATAAAAAACGATTTTTATTTAAACTGGTAAAAACTTTATTAAGAACTATGCCATTAATATAAAATGGTATAAATATTAGAAATATCTTCATTAAATTACTGACAACTATAGTACTATCTAAATTAAATTTTCCACCTTGAAACAATATTTCTATAATATCATTGGAAAAATAGACCAATCCAATTATTAAAAAAGAAGAAAAAAAAAAGACAGAATAAATAACACGATTTAAAGCCTTAAATAGCTCTAAAGTATTTTCTATAGCTAATCTCGAAAATAAAGGTAACGTGACATTTCCAATCGCAATTGAAAAAATAGATACAATAAATGCCGGAACTTTCAAGGCAAAATTTAACGAAGCTAGAGATCCTACAACTAGTTGAGCAGCAAAAAATTGGTTAATAAATCCTGTTGACCCTGATAAAATACCGGAGATAACTTTCAACGGAAATTGTCTATATAAATTAATAATACCAGCATCACGAAAATTTGGTTTCCCTAAACAAATTAAAGTACTATTTAATGCAACAATAATCACAAAGACAAATTCCGTAATAGAACCAAATAAAAGACCAATAGAAAGAAGTGTCTTATTAAATGATGTATCAAAATATAATAAAAGTATAAGAGTAATAATTGGTGTAAAAACACCGTAAACCGAGGCTTTAACAAATTTTCCATTTATTTCTAAGAGACCAGCTAAAAATGAAGTTAATGACCAAAAAAATAAACATGGTAAAATCAAAAACGATTGTTCTCGTACTAATATATAAAATAATTTGGAGTGACCTTGGAAAAAAGATTCTAAAAAAACATCAGTAAATAGATAAGAAAATAACATTAAGGTAGAGGCTAAACTGATTACGATTAAAAATGCAGCCGTTTGAAATCCTCTTATATCACTACTATTTCGTATTTGAGCAACATAATTAGGAACAAACAAATTCTGAAAGGAAACCATGAAAACACTATTGAAAAAACCTGGTAACATAAATGCAATTAAAAATGAGTCGATAGATTCAGACAATCCGTAAACTTTTCCAACCTGCATTTCTTTGATAAATCCAAAAGTTTTGATTACTAATGTAACAGTAGCTACTTTGAAAATATTTAAAAAAACTGAATTACCGAGCTTGTCTTTTACATTAATCATCTTAATGACTGATTAATAATAAATGACCACTGCTGTAATATAGAACCCATACTAAATCTATTGGCAGATTTAAGTGCATTGATGCTTAAACGTTTACATAAATCCTCGTTCGAACAAAGTTTTAGAAGTTCTTGCTCAAGAGCACCAATGTCATCCACATCTATTAGTATTCCACTATTCGAATCTGAAATAATCTCGGCTGGACCAGAATTACAATTGGTTGAAATACATGGAATTCCAAAGGAAAAAGCCTCTAAAAGGGCATTCGGAAAACCTTCAGATCTAGAGCTAAAAACAAATATTTTTGCAACATTATAAAAATCCGAAATATTTTTTACATTACCTAAAAAAAATATCTTTGATTCAAGACTATATAACTTAACTAATCTTTGTAACGAATTTCTTAAAACGCCATCACCAATTATAAAAAGTTTCCAATTCACAAGGTTTAAATTCTTAAATGCTTGAATAATTAATTTTTGATTTTTATTTTCATCTAATCGCCCAACAGTCAACAATATGTTTTCTCTATTTATGTAGTTCACTCTGCGCGATAATAAAGATAAATCAACTGCATTAGGAATCACAACAATCTTATTTTCATTTACAATTGATGAAAATATTTTTTTCGAAAAATCCGTTTGAACAACTAAATTTTTGGCTAATTTATAAGTTTTATTCCTTAAAAATCTCCAAATCTTATTAGGAATATAAATATTAGGATTATTTCTTTCACTAATTATGCATGGAACTAATAGAAAATAGGAAATAATCAACGATAAAATGTTAACATTAGTTGTAAAACTAATCATTAGCTCAATCTTCCACTTCTTAATATATCTTAATGATTTTAGTAAAAGCGAAGAGTTTAACAAGACAGAACTAAAAATATTTTTTGAAATCCGGGGTTCATTAAAAATTGTATACATTCTTATCCTCTTATCTAGCTCATAAAAATTATTGTTTCTATAAAACAAAATCAAATGAACATCATAATCGTCGATAAACTCATTCGACAAACTTGCAACAACTCTTTCAGCCCCACCAGAATTCAGAGAGGTAATTAAGAAGCAAATATTTTTCCTGGTATTCAACTTTAAGATATATTTATTTTGGATATAAAATAAATTTTATATAAATAGAATATCACCGAATCGTACATATTATGGTGTATTTTATTTCATGTCCGCAATAAAATAATATTTTTGATAATTCGTAAAATTCCAATATGAAATGGGCTATGCCGAATTGCTACCAAAGCGCTTTTTAACCCGTGATGATAATCATTTAAAATAAAATTCAAAATAGAAACTTCATACAAGTAATTTACATACATTTTGTTGTTATATAACTTAATATCTTGCCCAAATTCACTTAAAATAATTTGATAGGCATGTAATTTGTTTAAATAATGATGTTTGTGAATTATTAATTTCCTACTTAATCCCTCATTCGCAATATGGTATTTTCTCACAATACACTGATCAAAATAAACATTTTCATGTTTTGAAATCTTTAAATAAGATATTGATTCATAACCATTTATGCGTGAATCATACTGAAATCCTGACTCAATAATTTCTCTTTTTAGTACAACAACCCACTCTCCACATTTATCATGGTTATCTATATATGCTGAGTAATTTAAAATAGACCCTGATAAATCTAAATTGCAGGCAGTCTTTCCATCAGCATAACAAACTGCAAATCTAAAATAATTAACCGATTTTATTCGCTCAATAGTTCCTTTAATGTTCTCTAATGCATTTGTCGTAAATTCATCATCACTATCTAAGAAAGTAATCCACTCTGAATTGCTTGCAATTTTTTTTAAGCCAAAATTGCGAGCCACATTTACGCCGCTATTCTTTTCTAATTTAAAATATTTAAAACGAACATCTTCTAAAAACACGTCAACGACACCTTCAGTTTGATCAATAGATCCGTCATCAACAATTATTGCTTCAAAATTTAAATAAGTCTGATTTACCAATGATTTTAATGCACGGTCAATCAGATACGCTCTATTATAGGTTGGAATAATTATTGAAAATTTCATTAATTAAATCATAAATTATAAATTAAAACATGTCAAATAACCACTGATTTTATGTTCTCTAAGAAAAGGCTCTATTAAACCTCGATAATGACATATTTTATACCGTAATGATATAAAATTTGGGTGCATGTTTATTTATGATAATATTTTTTCTCGTACCAATAATAAACTAATTCTAAACCTTTTCTGAATTTAATTCTTGGTGTATATCCAAACGTATTAAAAATTTTTTGAATGCTTGCTTTTGAGTGTTTAACATCACCTAATCGTTCAGAAGAATAATTCGGAATCAAAGGTTGATGACTTATTTCACACAGGATCTTGATAATTTCATTAAGATTTACCTGATCACCACAGGCGACATTAAAAACTTCGTGGCTGGTTAGTGACGCGTATAACAATGCCTTTATATTGGCTTGAATCGCATTTTCTACGAAGGTAAAGTCCCTGCTTGTTGTACCATCGCCATAAATAGTAGGCGAAGTTTGATTTATAAAATGTTTACAAAAAATCGGTATTACAGCAGCATATGGGTTGTTAGGATTTTGCTTCGGCCCGAATACATTGAAGTAACGTAAGCCAATTGAATGACAATTATAGACCTTACTAAACACATCGGCATACATCTCATTAACAGCCTTTGTTACAGCATAAGGGCTAAGCGGTTTGCCTTCCTTGCCCTCCATTTTTGGTAGTTCGATGCTGTCGCCGTATGTGCTAGATGAAGCGGCATAAACAAAACGTTTACACGATGAACTATCCCTCGATGCCACAAGCATATTCAAAAAGCCACTTATATTAACTTCATTTGTTGTTATAGGGTCGGAAACGCTTCGTGGAACTGAACCGAGCGCAGCCTGATGAGATATAAAATCAATTCCTTTAACAGCCCTTCTACATGTTTCCAAATCTCGTATATCACCTTCTATGAACTCAAAATTTGGCAACTGAATAAAATCTTTGATATTTTCAATATAACCATTCGATAAATTATCTAAAACTCTAACATAACCAGCGTTATATCGAAGTAAATACTCAACCAAATTGGAGCCTATAAAACCAGCTCCTCCAGTTATTAAGAATTTGTATTGAGATAAATCAACCTCATGATATGGGTTATTATATAGTTGACTATTATACATTTATTAGGTTTTCAGAAATGATATAGCTTTTTATAAAAACGCAAACTTCCATTTGTTACAGGCGGGCGTCAACATTTTCCTTTGGTAGAAATCCTTTGACATCGTATACAACAAGTGTAGGGGACTTTTGTATTGAAAACGATTGAAATTTTTGATGAGCCACAGCAAGAATTACAGCTGAATATTCAGAAATGTGAGGGGGCCTAACGCACATCTTTATCCCGTATTCATACATTACCTCATCTGGATTAGCCCAAGGGTCGTAAACCTCCACCTGCATATCAAAGCTGTGCAATTCTTGTATAATATCAATAACCCGGGTATTGCGTACATCGGGACAATCCTCCTTGAAAGTAAATCCAAGAATTAGTACTTTGGCATCAATTATTTTCAAATCTTTACGCATCATCCACTTAATGGTTTCTTGGGCTACATGTTTTCCCATGGAGTCATTTAGTCGTCGTCCTGCCAATATAATTTCAGGATGGTATCCAACCTCTTGGGCCTTTTGTGCCAAATAAAAAGGATCAACGCCTATACAATGCCCTCCTACCAAACCAGGTTTGAACTTGAGGAAATTCCATTTGGTTCCTGCCGCTTCTAATACCTCATGGGTATCGATTCCCAACAAATTAAAAATTTTTGACAACTCGTTTACAAAAGCGATGTTAATGTCTCTTTGGGAATTTTCGATAACCTTAGCCGCTTCAGCTACTTTGATTGATGAAGCCTTATGTGTACCTCCTACGATGACACTTTTGTAAAGCGCATCCACATAATTGGCAATTTCAGGCGTAGAGCCGCTGGTAACCTTTAGAATTTTGGTAACGGTATGCTCCTTGTCCCCCGGATTAATGCGTTCGGGTGAATAACCACAGAAGAAGTCGATATTGTATTTCAACCCCGAAAAGCGTTCCAAAACAGGTACCATTTCATCTTCGGTTACTCCTGGATAAACAGTGGATTCATAAATAACGATGTCTCCTTTTTTAAGCAAACTCCCAATAGTTTCACTTGCCTTGATCATAGGTATCAAAACAGGGCGGTTATGCTTGTCTGTCGGCGTAGGTACAGTAACAATATAAATATTACAGCTAGCCAAGGCACCAACATCCGAGGTATTGTAAAGCCCTAGTGGTTTATCGTATGTATGCCTAAGTAAAACACGGTTCAATATATCATCTTCTACTTCCAAGGTATGGTCATGGCCTTTTTGGAGTTCGTCAACTCTTTGAACATTGATGTCAAAGCCGATAACTTTATACTTTTCTGCGAATGCAACAGCAAGGGGCAAGCCGACATAGCCCAGACCGATGATTCCTATAATTGGTTTTGTAGGAGAACTCATAATTTTTGTGGATTAAAAGATGGATGATATTAGGGCAGCAATCGCTTCCACCAGGCCTTTTGGCGCTTGGGGCCTTCGTCTTCGTAATAACCATAGCCATAACCATAGCCGTAACCATAGCCATAACCATAGCCGTAACCATAGCCGTAACCATAGCCGTAACCGTAGCCATAACCGTAGCCATAACCATATCCATAACCGTAGGCGGTTTCGATTTTGTAATCGTTGACCGCAATACAGGCATTCTGAAGCTGGCCGTTCAGGCGCATTCCTTCCACCACCCGGACCATTTCCTTGCGGGTATAGTTTTGCCGCATCACATAGAAATTAATATCCGAGAAACGCATCATCTCAAAGGCATCCGCAATCAGGGTACAGGGTGGGGTGTCAATCACAATGTGTTCGTAGTGTTCACGCAGCCAGGCAATCAATTCCCCAAAGCGTTCCGAAAGGACCAACTCCGATGGATTGGGGGGAACCGGTCCCGCCGGAATCAGGTCCAGGTTGGGGTAATTGGTATGCTGAATGATTTCTTCCCGACTAGCCTTGCCGATCAGGTAATTGGTCATCCCGATATGGTTGGTCAAACCAAAGTCGTTGAAGATTTTGGGTTTGCGCAAGTCCATCCCAATCAGCACCGTCTTTTTGCCGGAGAGAGAGAGAATGGACGCCATATTGGTGGATATGAAGGTCTTGCCTTCCCCGGAGATCGAAGAGGTGATCAGCAAGACCTGCTTGGGGTTCCCGGGGTTGATGTACTGCATGTTGGTGCGCAGAGACCGGAAGGCCTCCGAGATCACCGATTTGGGATGCTGCAGGGCCACCAGGGCTGTGTTCTTGGTATTGTTACCAATCACCCCCAGCACAGGAACCCGGGTGACGGATTCAATTTGCTGACGGTCAATCAGAGCGTTCTGCAGGCTGTCCCGAATCAAGACTACCGCCACCGGGACCAACAAACCCAACAAGGCACCCAGCAGGTAATTCAGGGCCTTGTTGGGAGCAATTTGCTTCTCCTTCTTGGCTGCGTCAATGATCCGGGCATCGGGAAGGTTGGCGGCCATAGCGATGCCGGACTCGGCCCTCTTCTGCAGCAGATAAACATAGAGGTTTTCGTTGAGGGTGAATTTGCGTTTGATATTCACCAAATCACGCTCGGTTCTGGGCAAGGTGGCCAGCAAGCCTTCGGTGCTTCGAATGCGGGCATCCATATCCCGAATCATGATTTGGGAATTCTGAACCAGATTGCGAAGGTTTTCGCGGATGGCTGAATTGGTCAATCGAATCTTCTCGTCCAATTGTTCCAGCAAAGGA
>Ga0214921_10006565_pt1 | contig 15860 bp, 15 predicted proteins | sample LL1505_MetaG_FD_177992 | JGI IMG/M metagenome (GOLD analysis project Ga0214921, IMG submission 177992) | Freshwater microbial communities from Lake Lanier, Atlanta, Georgia, United States - LL-1505 | ecosystem: Environmental > Aquatic > Freshwater > Lake | place: USA: Georgia | collected...
CGCTGGCCTACGGTCTCGACAAGAAGAAGGAAGAGAAGATCGCCGTCTACGACCTTGGTGGTGGAACGTTCGACATCTCGATCCTTGAGCTTGGTGACGGCGTCTTTGAGGTGAAGTCGTCGAACGGCGACACACACCTTGGCGGCGACGACTTTGACCAGCGGATCATCGACTGGCTCCTGGCCGAGTTCAAGAAGGACCAGGGGATTGATCTGTCGAAGGATCAGCAGGCCCTCCAGCGCCTCAAGGAGGCGGCGGAGAAGGCCAAGATCGAGCTCTCCGGCACGGGCCAGACCGAGATCAACCTGCCGTACATCACGGCCGACGCGACCGGTCCGAAGCACGTGGTGGTGACGCTGACCCGAGCAAAGCTCGAGGCCCTGGTTGCCGACCTGATCGAGAAGACGAAGGCCCCAGTGCTCGCCGCCCTCAAGGACGCGGGACTGAAGCCATCCGAGATCGATGAGGTCGTTCTTGTCGGCGGCATGACGCGCATGCCCGCCGTTGTTGAGGCGGTCAAGGCGCTCTTCGGTGGCAAGGAGCCATCAAAGGGTGTGAACCCAGATGAGGTGGTGGCGATCGGCGCAGCAATTCAGGGCGGCGTCCTCGCGGGCGACGTCAAGGATGTGCTGCTGCTCGACGTGACGCCGCTCTCGCTCGGCATTGAGACGTTGGGTGGCGTGATGACGAAGCTCATCGAGCGCAACACGACGATCCCAACGTCGAAGAGCCAAACGTTCTCGACGGCCTCCGACAACCAGCCGCAGGTGGAGATCCACGTGCTGCAGGGTGAGCGCGAGTTTGCCGCCGACAACAAGACGCTCGGCAAGTTCATCCTCTCCGGGATCCCCGCCGCTCCACGCGGCGTGCCTCAGGTTGAGGTGACGTTCGACATTGACGCGAACGGCATCCTCGACGTGAAGGCGAAGGATCGCGCGACGGGCAAGGAGCAGCAGGTGCGCATCACCGGCAGCTCGATGCTCGGCAAGGACGACGTTGATCGCATGGTTCGCGAGGCGAAGGATCATGAGGCGGAAGACAAGGCACGCCGCGAGGCGGTCGACTTCCGCAATCAGACCGAAGCCCTCGCCTTCCAGGCGGAGAAGACGCTGGCCGATCTTGGCGACAAGGTCGATGCAGCGAAGAGGTCCGAAGCGGAAGGACTTATCGGCGAGGTCCGCGAGGCCCTGAAGGGTGAGGACCAGGCACTCCTAAAGGAGAAGGGCGAGGCGCTCGCCCGACTCATGACGGAGATCGGCACCGCCGCCTACCAGCAGAGCCAAGCAGAGGGCACCGGTGCCGCCGAAAGTGGCGAGCCGACCCCTGCCGGCGAGGAGACAATCGAAGGCGAAGCGAAGGAGGTCTAACCTAGGGGTATGACCGACTCCGCATCGACTCCTACCGCGCTGATCCGCGCCCGAGGCCTGACCAAGGCCTTCGGGGAGCGGACGGCCGTGGCCGGCATCGACTTCGAGGTGCGCGACGGCGAGTTCTTCGGCTTCCTTGGGCCCAATGGCGCAGGGAAGACGACGACCATGCGCATGATCGCGGGCGTATCGCCGCGCACCTCGGGAACCCTCGAGATCTTTGGGAAGGACCCAGATCTTCATGGCTCCGAGATTCGTGGCCAGATCGGCGTCGTGCATCAGCAGGAGACGCTCGACATGGAGCTGACCGTTCGCGAGAACCTGCTCGTCTTCGGCCGCTTCTTCGGCATGGACCGCCCCAGCATTGCGACCCGAGCCGACGAACTGCTCGAACTCTTTCAGCTGAGTGACCGTGCCAAAGACCAGGTGGAGCCGCTCTCGGGCGGCATGAAGCGCCGACTCTCCATTGCGCGTTCACTCATTGCCAACCCGCGCATTCTGATGCTCGACGAGCCGACGACCGGACTTGACCCACAGGCGCGACACCTGCTCTGGGATGCGTTGCAGCGACTGAAGCGCGGGGGCACAACAATTGTGCTGACCACCCACTACATGGACGAGGCCGAGCAACTCTGCGATCGACTGGTGGTGATGGACCAGGCGAAGATCGTCGCCGAGGGTTCGCCGCGACAGCTCATCGTTGAGCATGCGTCGCGCGAAGTGCTTGAGCTGCGCTTCCCGAACGGCACCGAATCCATTGACACGAAAGTGCTTGAAGGAATTGGCGATCGCTATGAGCGACTCGCCGAACGCGTGATCGTCGGTTGTGAGAACGGCGAAGCGGCGCACGCCCGCGCGTTGGAGCACGGCTTGGATCCAGAGAGTTGGCTCGTGCGACGCTCAAGCTTGGAGGACGTCTTCCTTCGGCTCACGGGCCGGAGCCTCGACGAGTGACCGCCACCTCGAGCGTTGCGCCAAACCGAACCCGCAGTCGACTCGCCGCCATTCGCGAGGCCGCACCACACCCAACGCGCTGGCGCCACGTTGTTGGCTACATGCTTGCTGTGTATCGACGCGAGTGGCAAGGGTCGGTCTTTAGCGGTTTCATCGAACCATTGGTGGTGCTCGCAGGACTCGGCATCGGGCTCGGTGTCCTGGTCGGCGATAAGGCCGCCGAGATTACGGGTGGCGTCAGTTACGTCGCCTACATTGCCCCAGCACTCATGGCCAGCTCGGCGATGAATCTTGCGACCAGCGAAGCGGCGTGGCCGATCTTGGCGCGTGTTGCGTGGGTGCGGATCTATCACGCCATCGTGGCAACGCCGTTGAACGCCGCCGATGTCATGGTCGGCGCGATCGCCTTCATCGTGGGGAAGGTCGCCTTCGCCGCCGCCTTCTTTGCGGGGGTCCTTCTGGTCACGGGGATCGCCACCAGCCCAACCGGAGCGCTCGGCATGATCGCCGTCTCGGTGTTGACCGCCTTCGCCTTCGGCGCCCCAATGGCCGCATTCTCGGTCACGCAGAAGTCGGACCAGGGGTTCGCCTTCCTCTTCCGACTGATCATCACGCCGCTCACCTTCTTCTCGGGAACCTACTTTCCGATCGAGAACCTCCCGTTTGCCGCGCAGGTGCTCTCGTGGTGCACCCCCCTCGCGCACGGCGTCGCCCTTAGCCGAGCGCTGGCGCTGGGCACTCCGGTCACCTACATCTGGCTCCACGTCGTCGCACTCCTGGCCTGGGGGATCGTCGGCACGATCGTCGCGATCTACCTCTTCCGAAAGAGGATGCTGAAGTGATCGCCAGCCTTGCGCCGCGTGCCTTTAGCGTTTTCGAGCGCAACGTGTTCGTCTATCGCCGGCAGTGGCTGATGATCGTCACCGGCTTCTTTGAGCCGCTCTTCTTCTTGCTCGGCATCGGTTACGGTGTTGGTGGCGTGATCGGCACCATTCCGTACGGTGGCGCCGAGGTTCCGTACGCAGCGTTCGTTGCCCCGGCACTGCTCGCAAGTGCCGCAATGAACGGCGCCATCTTCGACTCCACCTTCAACATCTTCTACAAGCTGAAGTACGGCAAGGTCTACGACGCCATCCTCTCCACCCCTGTCGGGGTGGGCGACCTTGCAGTTGGCGAGCTGCTCTGGTCAAACCTGCGAGGCGTGATCTATGCCACCGCATTCCTGATCGTGATGCTTGCCCTCGGACTGGTCGCGTCGCCACTCGCACTACTCGCCCCAATCGCCGTGATCTTCATCGGCTTCTCGTTTGGCGCCGCAGGCTTCGCCATCACCACGCACATGCGCTCGTGGAAAGACTTTGACTTCCTCTTCATCATTCTGACGCCGCTCTTCCTCTTCTCCGCGACGTTTTACCCGGTGGAGATCTACCCGGGAGCCCTGCGCTGGATCGTGGAGCTCTCCCCACTGACTCGCGGCACGCACCTGGTTCGCTCCCTCTGCTTCGGCGATCTCAACTGGTTCATGCTGTTTGACATCGCCTATCTCTCCACGATCAGCCTCATCGGCTATCGCCATGCAGTGCGTCGACTCGGCGTGCTCCTGCTGAAGTAGGCGATTGATGGCACGAGACTTCTACGCAATCCTCGGCGTACCGAAGAGCGCGAGCGCCGACGACATCAAGAAGGCGTTCCGTAAGGCGGCGCAGAAGCATCACCCCGACGTGTCGAAGGCTCCCGACGCCGCGGCGAAGTTCAAGGAGATCAACGACGCGTATCAGGTGCTCTCCGACGCAGGGCAACGCGCGCGCTATGACCAGTTCGGTGAAGCAGGCGTTGGTGGTGGAGCGGGTGGCCCAGGCCCTGGCGGCGCAGGCGGATTCCCTGGTGGATTTCAAGGCGGCTTCCAGGGCGGCTTCGGCGGCGGCGGCATCGAGGATCTCTTCGAGGGCTTTTTCGGTGGCGGCGGTCGCGGTGCGCGACGCAGCGGACCGCCTCCTGGTGATGACTTGCGCTACGACCTGCGCGTGGAGTTCAGCGAATCGATTCGCGGTGGTACGCGCGACCTCGACCTCAAGATGAAGGTCGCCTGTGACGGCTGCTCGGGGAGCGGCGCCGCCAAGGGCTCAGGAACAAAAGAGTGCGACGGCTGCGGCGGACGCGGCTCGGTGCGCACCGTGCGCCAAACGATGCTTGGCCAGATGGCGGTCGAGGCGCCGTGCGCCAAGTGCGGCGGCGAGGGGCGCATCATTGAGAAGCAGTGCCCAACCTGTCGCGGCGAGGGTCGACTCAACGGATCCAAGCGACTTCATGTCGAGATTCCACCCGGCGTTGATGACGGCACGCAGATTCGACTGAGCGGTCAAGGTGAGCCTGGTCGTCGTGGCGGCTCGGCCGGAAATCTTTACGTCGTGATTGAGGTGAAGGAGCATCCGCAGCTGGTGCGCGACGGCATCAACCTCACCACCGAGATCCCACTCTCGATTTCGCAGGCGGCACTCGGCGCGCGCGTGGTCGTGCCCACCGCCGAAGGCGAAGAGGAGATCGAGATCAAGGCGGGGACGCAGCCGAACGAGGTGCTGCGCCTGAAGGGTCGCGGTGCACCGAACGTGCGACGACCAAGTCAGCGCGGCGATCTGCTGATTCACATCGCGATTGAAGTGCCGAAGAAGTTGAGTGGCGATCAGCGCAAGGCGCTTGAGGCCTATGCCAAGGCGAGTGGCGAGGATCACCGCTGATCACCGACGGCTGGCTCGAACTCAGCATTGAGTGTGACCCTGAAGCGGCCGAGGCAATCAGTGAACGACTCGGACGCCTCGCTCCTTCGGGCACCAGCGCCGAGCCCGCCACGCCACCACCCGTCGATGGCGACGCACTTGGCCCTGTCTTCGACCCGACCGCACCGGTGCGCATTCGCGCCTGGCTCCCCGATTCGGCCGTTAACCGCGCCGCCGCGAACGATCTCACCACCGAACTAGAGCGCTTCGCCGCCTTCTCAAGCGGTGGCGTAGGCCTGCGCGGCATTGGGCCGCTGCTCGTGCGACCGATCCCAGCCGAGGAGTGGGCAACCAGTTGGCGCGCCGAGTTCCCCATCTTGCGCGTCGGTCGCATTGTTGTTCGCCCCCCGTGGCGAGAACACACCGCTGCTCCTGGTGATGCAATCGTCACAATCGACCCGGGCCAGGCATTCGGTACGGGCCTGCATCCAACAACGCGCCTTGCGCTGATTGGCCTTGAGCGCTGGAGCACAGCGGGCCGACTCGGCGAACTCCCACCTGGCGGTCCAGGCGTGCTCGACGTTGGCACGGGGAGCGGCATTCTGCTTCTCGCTGCACTCGCACTTGGCGCATCGCATGGGACCGGCGTCGATATTGATCCACTCTCCGTAGCTGCGGCTACCGAGAATGCGTCGCGCAACAGTGTTGCTAACCGCGTCAGCATTACGGCGGGTTCGCTTCCGATCAGCGCATCGGCACCCCTGGTGATGGCGAATCTGGTTGCCACGCTCCACATTGAACTTGCCCCACTGCTCGTTGGCGCTATGTCGCTGGGTGGTCGACTCCTCACCAGTGGCATGTTCGTTTCGCGCGCAGACGAGGCGATCGCCGCGCTGCAGGCGGCGGGTGCAACGCTCGTTGATCGCTGGGAGGAGGGGGAGTGGGTCGCCGCCGAATTCAGCGACGGTCGCGCTACACTTACGTCATGAGTGACTGCCTCTTCTGCAAGATTATCGCTGGTGAGATTCCGAGCACGGAGCGACACAGCTCTGATCTTGTGATCGCCTTCAACGACATTGCGCCACAGGCGCCCCTCCATGTATTGATCGTGCCGCGCGAACATATCGGCTCGGCCGCCGACCTGCGCGACACCCCCGCGCACGGCGCGCTCTTGGCGCGCATGCATCACGTAGCGCAAGAGATCGCCGTCGAGGCCGGGTACGGGGACCGCGGCTGGCGAATCGTCAGCAATGTTGGCGATGAAGGCGGCCAGGCGATCGAGCATTTGCACTATCACCTGCTTGCCGGACGACAACTAGCATGGCCACCGGGATGAGCGAAGCACCAACGACGCGCAAGCGTCGCTTCCCGTACACCACGGTGATCGTGTTGGTTGGCGGGATGGCGATCTTCAGCTTCTTGTCGGGTGGTCCGCTGGTGCCAGACCCACAAGGTCCGGCCGCATCGGCGGCGCCAACGGCGCGCAGCTCTGCAGAGGCGGCCCAGGTCGAGGGACTCCTCGTCTCTGTGGTGACCGCCGCTGGCCTTGGGCCGATTGTGGCAAGTGCTGATGTGCGCCCACCACTTCCGCCAGAGATGAACAGCCTCCCCCGAACGGTGGTTCGCGCCGCATCGAGCCGCGATCCGAACGGCATCCCACTGGTGGCCATCTCATTCAGCGATGCCGCCGCCGCGCGGGCCGCAGCATCGCAGCTTGCCGCCTATCTTGCTGCCCCGGTGAACCTGGTCCTTGTCCCCCCAGACGCTGAATTCAGCCTCTTCCAATCGGGCAACGTACTCGTGATCCTGCAGCGCACCCCCTCGGCCGACCTCGACAGTGAGGCGGCCAATACCCTCCTGATCACCCTTCAAGGGATGCTCGAAGAGGTCCCCCTCCCGCGCTAAGTCGCCTTCGTGCGGGGGATCGGCTATCCTCCTCCCCTTAGGAGGTGCCACTTGGCAGAAGTACGTATCGGCGAGAACGAGTCTTTCGAGGCTGCGCTGCGCCGTTTCAATAAGAAGGTCCAGCAGGCCGGCATCTTGGCCGAGTCGCGCCGCCGCGAAGCGTTCGAGAACGCCGCGGAGAAGAAGAAGCGCAAGGACGCCAAGCGCAAGAAGCCGATGGGCGGAGCACCGCGCGGGATCTAGCCCCACGGCGCGCCCCAGTGCGGCCTAGCCGCCAGAGAGGAGCAGCGCATGTCGCTTCGAGATCAACTGAAAGCTGATGTCTCGGCCGCTATGCGGTCGGGCGAGACGCTGCGTCGCGACACCCTGCGCATGGCCCTCTCCTCGCTCGCCCTCGTTGAGAAAGAGCTGAAGCGCGACGCCACCGACGACGAGGTCCTCGGCGTCATCGTGAAAGCGGTGAAGACGCGTAAGGAATCCGTCGATGCCTATATCGCCGCGAATCGCGCCGATCTCGCCGAAGGCGAGAGCGCTGAGATCGCGATCCTCTCTGCGTACATGCCAGAGCAGATGAGCGATGCCGATGTTGACGCCCTCGTCGCCGAGGCGATCAGCGCCACGGGCGCAGCGTCGGCGAAAGAGATGGGGAAGGTCATGGGCTGGCTCGGACCGAAGACCAAGGGCCGCGTCGATGGAAAGGTCCTCTCGGGGAAGGTCACCGCGGCGCTCGCCGCACGCGGATGAGCCGCAGCTCCGGGCCGCGCGCGCGCATCGTGCGCCGCAGGCGCGGCGGGATCACCGTCACCGCTACCGAACTTCGCGCCCTCGTTGAGCGCACCCTCCGCGTTTCTGGTGCACCGAAGAGTGGTGAGGTGGTCGTCACCCTCGTTGATGACAACGAGATCACCGCACTAAACGAATCACAGATGAAAAAGCGTGGCGCCACCGATGTCTTGAGCTTCCCGTTGCTTGAGCCGACCGCGTACCCCGCGCGACCCGGCACCACGCGACGCGCCGCACACAAAGTTAGTGCCCCGATCGTCACCGGCGAAACGCTTCCGCTTGGCGACATCGTCATCAGCATCGATCGCGCCATTGCACAGGCGCGCGACGGGCACGGCGGCACCGATGGTGGGACGAGCCATGCCCCCGCCGACGAACTGCGACTTCTCGCCGTGCATGGCGCGCTGCACTTGTGCGGCTGGGATCACCGCACCCCCGCCGGTCGTACGGCGATGTGGGCGGAGCAGGAGCGGATTCTGCGCGCACACAAACGAGCGATGGGAGCAACCTGATGAGTCAGGATCGCCGCCTCGTTGTTGGTCTCGGTAACCCAGGCGACAAGTACCGCTACACGCGACACAACATCGCCTGGCTCGTGCTCGATGCCTTCGCAGATCGCGTGAACTGGCGTGGTGGCGGAAAGCGTCGCGATGCGGCGATGGTGCATGCCGGCCGCGTCCTGGGTCTTGATCTGGTGATGGCGAAGCCCGACACCTTCATGAATGAATCAGGCATTGCCGTGCGCAAGCTGCTCGCCGCCGAGCGCGTGCCACTCACGGCGCTGCTCGTGGTCGTTGACGATTTCAGCCTGCCGTTTGGCACGCTCCGATTCCGCGAGGGGGGGAGTGCCGGCGGGCACAACGGCCTCACCTCCATCACCGACGAGCTCGGCACCGACAAGTACCCACGACTGCGCGTGGGCATTGGCGACCCGCGTCAATCGGGCACGGCGCAGCAGCACGTGCTTGGAGAGTTCACCGCCGCCGAGCGGCTACGCCTTCCAGAGGTTGAGGTTGCGACCGGTGAGGCGATTGAGATGTGGGCGCGCAGCGGGCTGAACAAGGCGGCGACCGCGTTTAACGGCTGGGCGCTTCCAGAACCCGAGGCTGGCAGCGCCGCCGACCCGGCCAACCTGCCGAAGCCAGGTGAGATCGACGGCCCAGCCGGCGCCGATAGGATTCGCAAGACCGCACATGGATGGCGAAAGATCCTCGGTCGCGACAAGGCCGATCGCGAAGGGTGAACCGCCACACGCCGTCACTCGCGCCGCTCCTCGACACGCTGCGCGCCGCAGCACCATTCACGGCTCTCACCAAACAACTCGGTAAGAGCGACGCGTCGCTCATCCATGTTCCCCATGCGGCAAAGGCGCAGCTCGGCGCAGCGCTCGCCGCTGATCGGCGCATCGTCTGGGTTGCGCGCGACCCCGAGGTCGCCGAGCGCGTTGCCGATGCGCTGCGCTCCTGGTTCCACGATCCAACCGACGTCGTACTGCTTGAGCCGCGCAGCGCACTTCCGTATGAGCGCGGCGAACTCGTCATTGATGAGTCGGCCGGCCGTGTCGCAACGCTCGCCGCATGGCATGAGGGGAGCCCGCGCATCCTGGTCACCTCGCTGCTGGCAGTGGCGCAGCCAACGATCTCGCTCCTCGACCTGCGCGCCGAGACGCTCCTTTTGCGCGCGGGGGATCGCATCACCCTAGACGCCGTCACGACGCGCGCCATCGCCCTTGGGTACGAGGCTGTCTCGCTCGTGGGTGGTCGCGGCGAGATCGCAAGGCGTGGCGGCATCGTTGACCTCTTCCCCGCAGGCGAAACCTCGCCACTCCGCATCGAGTGGTTCGGCGATGAGATCGAGAGCATTCGACGGATTGATCCTGCCGACCAGCGCAGTCGCGAGGCGGTGCCGCTGGTGCAGTTGCTGCCAGCGAGTGAGTTCCCGCTTGATGCGGCACGGATTGCCGCGGCCCGAGCAACCGCCGAAGGGATCGTGCGCGCTAGCGGGGAGACGGAGCTGCCGCCGCGACTCGCCGAAGACCTCGCCCGTTGGGAGGCGGGGATTGCGGCGCGCAGCCAGGCCGAGCGCGGTGATGGCCTTGAACTCTGGTCGGTGTTGCTGAGTGCGGAGCGCGCCTACGACCAGGTGGGCGACGCGCTGGTGGTACTCGACGAGCCTGGCGAACTGCGCCAGGCCGCCGATGCACTCTCGCGTCAGACCGAAGAGCGCGCCGATGTGCTGCGCACCACACGCCTGCTCCCGGCCGGCTGGCCGTCGCCGATTCCCGATGCAGGTGCACTGATCGCGGCACTCACCAGCGCCGGTCGGCAGCGTCTGGCGCTCACCTGGAGCTCCGACGTAACCTCGTTGATTCGTGCCGAAGGCGACGACTCATTCGGCTGGCACGATCCGGTGGTGCCGAGCGGCCGATCACGCGCACTCACCGAGGGCCTTGAGACCTGGCGTCGCGACAAGGCGCGGGTGCTGATCGTTTCGGAGCAGGCGGCACGAATTGCCGAGCTGATCACCGAGGGTGGCGAACGCGCGGTGGTGAGCGAAGGATTGATCAGCAACCCGAAGCCCGGCTCACTCACGATTTTGACCGGCGGCCTCGACGGCGGATTCCAAGGTGGCGTGGATGGGCTGACGGTGATCACCGACCGCGAGCTTTTTGGTGCGACGCGTGTTCGACGACCAGCGGTGCACCGTCGCGGCATCACGCGCGAGGCGGCGGAGCGACTCACACCGGGTGATTACCTGGTGCATGTGGACCACGGCGTTGGTCGCTTCGTTGGCATGCTGCGCCGCGGTGGCGAAGGAGATCAGCGCGACTACCTTGAGATCGCCTACGGCGGAACCGACACCGTCTTCACTCCAGTCGAGCAGCTGGCGCGCATCGCGCGCTACACCGGCTCAGAGCACCCGCAACTCAGTCGACTCGGAGGTGGTGAGTGGCGCCGCGCCAAGGAGCGCGCGAAGAAGGCGGCCGATGACCTCGCCGATGAGCTCCTGCGCATCTATGCCGCGCGCGAGTTGGCGCATCGTCCAGCGATCACGCCGGGGAGTCCGTGGCTTGCCGAGTTTGAGGCGGCCTTCCCATATCGTGAAACGCCCGACCAGTTGACTGCCATTGAAGCGACGAAGGGTGACCTGTCACGGCCGAGGCCAATGGATCGTGTGATCGTGGGAGATGTTGGCTACGGAAAGACTGAGGTGGCACTACGCGCCGCCTTCGCTGTGCTCGAGGCGGGTCGCCAAGTCGCTGTGCTGGTGCCGACCACCGTGCTCGCCCTGCAGCACATCGAGACCTTCCGTCGCCGCCTCGCGGCGTATCCGTTCAAGCTCGAGCTCCTCTCGCGCAGCGTTTCGGCGGCACGACAGGCCGAGATCGTCGCCAAGCTCGCCACCGGTGAGGTCGACCTGGTCGTTGCGACCCACCGGCTTCTTTCGAAAGACGTCGCCTTCAAGCACCTCGGCCTGCTCGTGGTGGATGAGGAGCACCGCTTCGGCGTCGCTGCCAAGGAGCGCATGAAGTCGCTCCGCGCCGAACTGGACGTGATGACCCTCACCGCCACGCCGATCCCGCGCACGTTGAACCTTGCCCTCTCAGGGATTCGCGACCTCTCCACTATTGAAACGCCACCAGAGGATCGCCACCCTGTGGCAACGCGCGTCACCGAGGCGAGTCTTGAACTGGTACGTGACGCGCTGCTGCGTGAACTCGAGCGCGGTGGTCAGTCGTACTACGTGCACAATCGTGTGGAATCGATCGAGGCGGCGGCGGAGCAGATTCGCCGACTCGTTCCCGATGCGCGCGTGGTGGTGGGACACGGGCAGATGGAGGAGCGAGCACTGGAGCGCGTGATGGGCGAGTTTGTGCGCGGCGAGGCGCACATCTTAGTCTGCACCACCATCATCGAATCGGGCCTCGACATTCCAAATGCAAACACGATCATCATCGATCGCGCCGATCGCCTCGGACTCGCACAGCTCTATCAGTTGCGTGGTCGCGTCGGCCGCAGCAGTCGCCGCGCCTGGTGCTACCTGCTCTATCGCCGCGAAGAGGCGCTGACAGAAGATGCGCGCAAGCGACTCAAGGCGATCTTTGATGCGTCGCACCTCGGCGCTGGATTCCAGCTGGCGCTCGCGGATCTTGAGATTCGCGGTGCGGGTGACCTGCTCGGCGGCGAACAGTCGGGGCACATTGCGGCGGTTGGCTTTGATCTCTATTCACAACTCCTTGCCGATGCGGTTGAGGTCCGGCGAGCAAGTCGTGAAGGTCGCGAGCCGGCGCGTCGTCGCACGGCCGCGCTCATTGACCTTCCAGTCTCGGCACACCTTGCAGATACGTACGTGGCCGACGAGGGGCAGCGACTCGACCTCTATCGTCGCCTCGGCATCGCCGACTCCGAGGCCACCATCAACGCGATCGCCGAAGAGTTGCGCGACCGATTTGGTGCGCCACCCGCAGAGGCGGAGCGACTCCTCGAAGTGGCACGACTCCGCGCCGGTGCGAGTGAGGCGGGGCTCGCCTCACTCCTTATTGAGGAGGGTCGCCTGATCGTGCGCCTCGGCGAACTCCAGCCTGGTCTCGCCGCACGGGCGCTGGTGGCGAACCCGATCCCCGAGCTCAGCATGAGCGGAAGCCAGATCCGCAGCAGGGAGCGCGTGGCGGGTGGGGAGGCATGGCGCCTCGCCGCACGGCTCGTGCAGGGGATCGTGGCGGAGGTACGGCGCTGGGAGGCGACGAACGCGGCGGGTGCGCCGCTCGCGTAAACTTCCGCGGTGACTCCTGAACAGCTCTCCTCGAAGATTCGAACGATTCCCGACTTTCCGAAGAAGGGGATCGTCTTTCGTGACATCACCACCCTCCTGCAGGATGGTGAGGCCTTTGCCGCCGCCCTTGAGGCGATGATGGCACCGATCCGTGGGCTGAAGCCCGACGTGATCATTGGCATTGAATCTCGCGGCTTCATCTTTGGCGCCCCGATCGCCGCGACCCTTGGTGTTGGCTTCGTGCCGGTGCGCAAGCTCGGCAAGCTCCCCGCCGAAACGATCTCGGTGGAGTACGACCTTGAGTACGGCAAGAACGTTCTTGAGATTCATCGCGACGCCCTGCAGAAGGGTGCCCGCGTGGTGATCGTTGACGACGTTCTCGCCACAGGCGGTACCGTGGCCGGCACCGTAAACCTTGTTGAGCAGCTCGGCGCCACCGTTGTGGGCATCAGCTTCTTGGCAGAGCTCCCCGTCCTTGGCGGTCGCAAGCGACTCCCAGACGGCATCGTTTCGGCGATCATCGCCTTCTAGTCGCCGCTATGGCGAAGCGCCCCGCAAACGATCGCAGATCCTTCCTTCGCAGCATCGCCAACGATGGCGCCGCCACCGCCGGCTCTCTCTTCGGCGCACTCGGTGCCCTTCGCGGTCAGGCTCAATCCATTAGCGACGACCTACAAGGGTCACCGCGCGAAGCTGGCCAAGAGCCAACGCGTCGGCGTGCCGCCGAAACGCATCTCGACATGCCAGGCGACGCGGGGCTGATGAAGGCGGGCGCCGCCGCGCCAGAGCCGGCATTCGCCTCACCGATTCGCGACGAAGAGGGTGCTGTGATCGTGCTTGATGTTCGAGCGCTCCCCGCGGTGATTGCCGAACGCCGCGCCACGAGCGCCAGCAGCATCGCCGCACTCCTGACCGTTGATGCCATTGCCCCAGGCCCGATTCGCGGACTTGCCGCCGCCTTCGCCCTCGCCCTCGCCAGTGTTGGATCGGCGGGTGGGCGCGTTGCACGTCTGCACGCCGCGGCCGCCGCCCTACGGAACGCCGCACCACTTGCGGGCTCACTGCATGCCGAACTCGATGCACTCCTCCCAGTTGCCTTAGGTGAAGAGAGCCTCGATGCGGCGATCGCTACTCGTGCGGCAACGCAGCTCGGCCAGCGTGCCGCCTACGGCAAGCGCATCGCTGAAGCACTGAAGAGCGCTGGGATTACCCGTGCGACCCGCATCGCCAGCGGACCTGGACTTGGCGCGACGGCGTGGGGTGATCTCGCACCGTTGCATGAGGCGCTGCGAGTTCTTGGCGTGCGCACCTTCGCGATTGCCGCCGGCCCTACGGTTGACGTGCGTGGCGCAACACGACTCGGTGCGATCGACGCCGCCGACGCGGTGCGCGCTGGCCTCACTCCGCAACTCGTGGAAGACGGCCAACTTGCCAGCGAAATTGCGAACGCCGATGGCCCGATCGGCGCGCTGATCCTTGGGAGTGACGCGGTGAGCCGTGCCGGATATGCGGTGGTTCCAGCGGGTAGCGCTGGCCTAGCCGCCGCCGCACTTTTCTCGGGCGTACCCGTCTACCTCGTCACCGGATCGGCGGCGACCGACTTGAGCGGCGCCGAGCTGGCCAAGCGCGTTGAGCACGTAAACACTGCGGCGGCACAACGCGGCACTCCGTTCGCTGCGCGCGGCGTGACGGGTGGCGTACAGGTTCTGGCGCCGCGACTTGAACTCCTGGCACTTGACGGCATCACGCTGATCGACTGATGACCACCACGCCGATCGAGGTTTCGGCGACGCGAGATCGCGAGCTGGTTCGCTCACTGATCACTGGCGACCGTTGGATTACCGCACACGCCCTGGCCGACCTTGACGATGGCGAGTTTCCTCGCACGCGCTGCTTCGTTGCGCGACGCGGCCTAACGCCGATCGCTCTCGGCATGGAGTACTCAGGATGGGCGCCGCAGCCGCTCCACCTCTACGGCGAGCCGGATGGGATCGCCACCATCTTGCAGCATGGGATTCGCCCACGCGCCGCCTGGGTGCCGACGCCGATCGGTGGGAATCCGGTGCTTGATCTGATCTACGAAACCGAGAAGATCAATCCAATGTTGCGGATGGGCCTGACGCGCGCCGAGTTTGTGCCGTACACGGGGCCAGCCGCCGCACTCGTCGTTCCACTCATCCCCTCCGATGCGCCGGCGTTAAATCACCTCTACCAGTTGGGTTTCGCCGCATGGCTGCCGCCACTCGCGGTTGCCGAAGGGGTCTATCGCGGCATTCACCGCAACGGCAAGTTGGTCGCCGCGGCCGGTACCCATGTGGTCGGCCGGCGTGAGCGCATCGCCGTAGTGGGAAATGTGCTGACCGCAACTAGTGCGCGTGGCAACGGCTACGCCCACGCGAACACCTCGGCAGTAACGGATGCGCTGCTCGGATTTTGCGACGAGGTGGTGCTGAATGTACAGCGCGATAATGCGGTCGCCATCTCCGTCTACACCTCGCTCGGCTACAGCGTGAAGGCCGAATTCGAAGAGCGGCTTGTGATCCGCCGCAGTGGCATTTCGGTGCCGCGCATGCTGCGGCGCCTCTTCGGGCGCTGAGCACGAATCACGGGCACCCCAGTCCGCGCCCGAGCCCGCACGCTACGATGCCGCAGATGAGTAGTCGACCCTACGCGGTCGTTCTCGCCGGTGGCGGCGGAACCCGCCTCTGGCCCCTGAGTAGCCCGAACCGGCCGAAGCCGTTCCTACCGCTTCTACATGGGCGCAGCCCACTCGCCGTGACGCTCGAGCGACTCGCTCCACTCGTCTCTATCGACGACACCTACATCGTGGTGGCGGCGAGCCAGGTGCAGCTCGTGCGCGAATGCGCGCCGCAGATTGCCGTCAATCACATTCTTGCCGAGCCGGTCAGCCGCAACACCGGCGCGGCCGTTGCACTTGCAGTGGCGACCATCGATCGACCCGACGACGCCGTGATGCTGGTTATTCCCGCCGACCATGCGGTGCGCGACGCCGACGCCTGGCGCGTCGCGCTTGCAGCCGCAGCCGATCAGGCGAGCCGCGAAGCGGGCGCCCTCTACACACTCGGCGTGGTTCCAACGCGACCTGAGACTGGCTTCGGCTACATCGTCGCCGACGGCGAACGCGTTTCGCGCTTTACCGAGAAGCCGCAACGCGACGAGGCAGAGCGACTGATCGCCGCGGGCGCGCGATGGAACGCGGGAACCTTCGCCTGGCGCCGCGATAGCGCGCGCGCCGCACTAGAGCAATTCGCACCAGCACTGATCAACGGCATCGGCGAGTACAGCACGGTGCCAGCGGGGCCGATCGACACGTTCGTGATGGAGCCTGCCGCCGCGGCCGGGC
>Ga0214921_10006566_pt1 | contig 15860 bp, 19 predicted proteins | sample LL1505_MetaG_FD_177992 | JGI IMG/M metagenome (GOLD analysis project Ga0214921, IMG submission 177992) | Freshwater microbial communities from Lake Lanier, Atlanta, Georgia, United States - LL-1505 | ecosystem: Environmental > Aquatic > Freshwater > Lake | place: USA: Georgia | collected...
CTAATAAACTAACTAGTTTAGATAATATTCCCTCAACACTAAAAGAATTAGATTGCATTAATAATCCATTTACCTATGATTTTGAACCCACATTAGAGAATATTAGAAATTACAATGCTTCTAGAATGCTATCTAGCTAGATTGAAAATATAAAAATTGAAACTTATTTTCTTTTTTAATTTTGATATTAAATATATTCTAGCATAATTGAGTCTAAAATGCCTGATTATAGTATTACTGAATTAAATATATCTGGTAAAGGATTAATAAAATTACAAGATGATATATATAAATATACTAAACTAGAAATATTAAATTGTTGTGTTAATAATTTAACTAGTCTAGATAATCTGCAACCAAAACTAAAAAATTTAAATTGTTGTTGTAATAATTTAACTAGTCTAGATAATTTACCACCAACTCTAAAAAAATTAGAATGTAGTGGTAATAAAATAACTAGTCTAGATAATTTACCACTAACATTAGAAATATTATATTGTTCTAATAATCAAATAACTAGTCTAGATAATTTACCACTAACATTAAAAGAATTAATTTGTTATAATAATAAAATAACTAGTCTAGATAATCTTCCATCAAAACTAAAATCATTATATTGTTGTCATAATAATATAACTAGTCTAGATAATCTACCACTAACATTAGAAATATTATATTGTTCTAGTAATAATATAATTAGTCTAGATAATTTACCACTAACATTAAAAGAATTAATTTGTAATGATAATCCACTAAAATATGATTTCAAACCCACTCTAGAGAATATTAGAAATTACAACACTTCTAGAATGCTAGATAGCTAGATATGAAATATAAAAATTGAAACTTATTTTCTTTTTTAAGTTTGATATTAAATATATTCTAGCATAATTGATTCTAGAATGCCTGATTATAGTATTACTAAATTAAATATATCTGGTAAAGGATTAATAAAATTACCAGATGATATATATAAATATACTAATCTAGAAATATTACTGTGTAATTATAATAATATAACTAGTCTAGATAATCTTCTACATAATCTAAAAGAATTATATTGTTGTGATAATAAAATAACTAGTTTAGATAATCTTCCATCAACACTAAAATCATTATATTGTTATAATAATCAAATAACTAGTTTAGATAATCTACCCCCAACATTAGAAATATTATATTGTCAGAAAAATAATTTAACCAGTTTAGATAATTTACCACCAACATTAGAAATATTAAATTGTTATAATAATCAAATAACTAGTTTAGATAATTTACCACTAACATTAAAAGAATTAATTTGTTATAATAATAAAATAACTAGTCTAGATAATCTTCCACCAACACTAAAAACATTATATTGTGGTGGTAATCAAATAACTAGTTTAGATAATCTTCCACCAACACTAAAAATATTATATTGTCATGATAATAAAATAACTAGTTTAGATAATTTACCACCAACATTAGAAATATTAAATTGTTATAATAATAAAATAACTAGTCTAGATAATCTTCCACTAACATTAGAAGAATTATATTGTTTTAATAATAAAATAACTAGTCTAGATAATCTTCCACTAACATTAGAAGAATTATGGTGCAACGGTAACCTATTAAAATATGATTTTGAACCTAGTCTAGAGAATATTAGAAATTACAATGCTTCTAGAATGCTATCTAGCTAGATTGAAAATATAAAAATTGAAACTTATTTTTTTTTAAATTTTTCTTATAAAATATTCTAGCTTTATTGATTCTAAAATGCCTGATTATAGTATTACTGAATTAGATATATCCAATAAAAAATTAACAAAATTACCTAAAGATATATATAAATATACTAATCTAGAAATATTAAATTGTTGTGGTAATAATTTAACTAGTCTAGATAATCTGCAACCAAAACTAAAAAATTTAAATTGTTGTGGTAATAATTTAACTAGTCTAGATAATTTACCACCAACTCTAAAAAAAATAGAATGTAGTGGTAATAAACTAACTAGTCTAGATAATCTTCTACCAACATTAGAAATATTATATTGTAGTTATAATGATCTAACCAGTCTAGATAATTTACCACTAACGTTAGAAATGTTATATTGTTATAATAATCAAATAACTAGTCTAGATAATCTTCCATCTACATTAAAAAAATTATATTGTTTTGATAATCAAATAACTAGTCTAGATAATCTACCCACAAAACTGGAAGTTTTGAGTTGTTGTAATAATAAAATAACTAGTCTAGATAATCTCGAAGGCAAGGCTGCGCCTTCATCCGTGCCTCTTCCTTTAACTAAATCAAGGGAGCTCGAGGGGCTGAAGCCCTCGCTACCACCAACACTAAAAACATTATTTTGTCGTTCTAATAAACTAACCAATCTAGATAATTTACCACCAACATTAGAAATATTATATTGTAGTTCTAATAAACTAACTAGTTTAGATAATATTCCCTCAACACTAAAAGAATTAGATTGCATTAATAATCCATTTACCTATGATTTTGAACCCACATTAGAGAATATTAGAAATTACAATGCTTCTAGAATAGCTAAATTTAACAAAAAAGTTAATAAAAATACCTTAACTATTCTCTTCAATAATCATACTAGCAATTTCACGAGTCATATATGATTCATTTTCTAATTTTTTAACATCATTTATAAATTTTCGAAAATCATTATCTTTTTTTTGATATGATATACAATCTCGATAAACTAATCCAAACATAATAAAACTAATTGAACCGGCTAGAAATAGTCTCATTTTAGTATTAGTATTATTATTAGTATTTGTAATTGTATTCATTTTATGCTTCTAATTATTGTAATTGCTAGAATAAATCAATTTTTTACACTGTAAAAATGTATAAAAATTAAATTGTAATATCATACTTATTTATGTGTCTTATTTACGGGTGATTTCAGATAGTTTATTATATCCAATAGATGCACCACCAAATGTTCCGCCAATAATAACTGCTGGAATTAAAACAGGCGACAAATAACCAGTAAATGCACCAACAGCAACACCAACCATACTACCACATATACCACTTAGGATTTTATCTTTATGTATAGTTGAATGTGGATCAGTTGCACCAATAAATCCACCTATGATAGTACCAGTAATTGTTGTAGTGAAAATTACACGCTCATGTAAATAAGGATTATTGTTTATAAAGTTTCCTATTTTATTTCTTATATTTGCACGGAATACATTAAACATTTTCTAGATAACGTGATATATCAATATTGTTTGTTTATTTTATTTGTATATGTATATGTATTTTTAAATTTCAATTTTTTGTTTGTATAAAGAATTATAATTTCTAATATTTTCTAAAGTCGGTGAAAAATCATATTTTAGTGGATTTTCATAACAATGTAAATTGTTTAATTTTGGTGGAAGATTATCTAGACTAGTTAGTTGATTATTAGAACAACCTACTGTTTTTAGATTTGGTGGTAGATTATCTAAACTAGTTATTTGATTATTATAACAATATAATATTTCTAATGTTGGGGGTAGATTATCTAAACTAGTTATTTGATTATTACTACAATCTAATATTTCTAATGTTGGTGGTAAATTATCTAGACTAGTTATTTTATTATCGATACAATATAATATTTCTAAAGTTGGTGGAAGATTATCTAAACTAGTTAGTTTATTAGAACTACAATATAATTCTTTAATATTAGGTGGTAAATTATCTAGACTAGTTATATAATTACAATCACAATACAAAACTTCCAGGATTGGAGGTAAATTATCTAGACTAATTAAATTATTAGAACCACAATTTAATATTCTAAGATTAGTATATTTATATATATCATCTGGTAATTTTGTTAATCCTTTTTTGGATATATTTAATTCAGTAACACTATAATCAGTCATTCTGGAATATATGTTAATACCAAAGTTAAAAAGAAAAAAAATCAATTTTTATATTTCATATCTAGCTAGATGATATTCTGGAAGCATTGTAATTTCTAATATTCTCTAAACTCGGTTCGAAATCATACTTTAATGAATTATAAAAACAATGCAATTCTGTAAGAGATGGTGGTAAATTATCTAATCTAGTTATTTGACTATTAAGACCAGAAATAGATAATTCTTTCAGAGTTATGGGAAGATTATCTAGACTAGTTAGTTTATTACCGCCACAAATTAATACTTGAAGATTAGGTGGTAAATTATCTAGACTAATTATTTGATTATCACAACAATTCAAATTAATAAGAGTTATAGGTAAATTATCTAGATTAGTTAATTTATTATAATTACAAAATAACACTTGAAGATTAGGTGGTAAATTGTCTAGACTAGTTAGTTTATTATTAGCACAATACAATTCTGTAAGAGTTATAGGTAAATTATCTAGACTAGTTAGCTCATTACTATTACAAGTTAGTATATGAAGATTAGTATATTTGTATATATCTTTAGGTAATTTATGTAATCTTTTTCTAGATAAATCCAAATAATTAATGGTATAATCACGTTGATACATTTAGAATAGTATTTGGTATGTAATAACTCTTGAAAATAATAAAAAAGAATTCAATTTTTTTCATAATGTAAAGGTAAAGGTAACGGTAATATAAAAGATTAAAATAGAACATATACTAATATTCTGTTTGGAAAAAATAAATTATAAATAATAAATCAATTTTGTTAATAGGATTTTTTAACATTAATTGCAATGGAATTTTTCTTTTTTTGTAGTGAATTAATATCCACATCATCTTCTTCATCACCACCACCACCTTCTGAATAATTTTGGGAATGATATTGCCAGAATTCGGGAGCACCAAGTTTGAAAGGTGGGTGATCCGTTGCTTTATACCAAAAAACACAGTCTTCAAGCTTATTGCTACGAACCGTATTGTTTATAACTAAACATTCGTAATTTTCGGTACATTGATTCATAACTTGACAAAATATTTCAAAAGTTGGAAACATACCGGCATAGTGTTCATACAATCTACGCCTGTTTGACACATATGTCTCGCGCAATACAAAAATTATGTCACAGTTAGCTCTGAAACTGGGCGGCAAACCTAGTGAAAACTGCATAGTTACTAAAAACATAAGATTAAAATGTCGACCATTCATAAAAATATCTTTTATACTAACATCTTTAATCCATCTAGGTGCGTCATACATCATATCATCCATAATTAAAAATGCATATGGGTCAATATTACTTTTCCCATACATTGCAATTTGTTGTTTCATCTTTCTAGTAACCAATTTCTGGCGTTTTACTAAATTAGCTATAATTTCAGGACTATATTCCTCATGAATAAATAATGAAGGCATCATATCACCATAGAAACGATTTGAACCTTCCGACGCAGATATAACAGTTCCAATAGGAATATCACGTTTATAATATAATAAATCTTTAACTAGGTATGATTTGCCTTGACCACGACGTCCGACCATTACAACAATAGCACCTTTAGAAATGCTAGCCATATCAAATTTTTTTAGATTGAGATTTGCCATATTGAAATATAGTATATGACTTTGGTGATGTATTACTTATTACTATAAAATTAGATGTTTCATACAAAAAAATAAACGAAATGGAAAATCTTTTTAATACTATCTAGAATGATTTAACAAAATTAATCAAAACTTACTGATATACTGAATACTCATTCTTTTTACACATATAGATATTGAATCGGAATCTAGCGAAGAAGAACAAATTGAAATAGATTTTTAGAAATATATTTTTATAATAAAAAACCAATCTTTATATTATAAAAATATATTTGATGCAAAAATAAATAAATCAAAATGCCTATAAGTTCTTCGCCAGGATATACCTATTATCGTGGTTCTTGTTGTTCTGGTGGTAACAGTGATAGAATAAGTAAAACCGATGGAATTATACTAGGTTCAGTTTTAGGTGGTGTGTTGTTTTTATTTTGTATGATAATTTGTATATATTGTTTATATAATAAGTATTGTAATAAGGTTGAAATAAATAGGAGAAAAGAACGGCTAGAAGAACAAATAAGATATACAGCAGAAATTAGAAATATTAGCATTGATGAAGCTAGAAAATTAGATAAAATATCATTACATCCAATTGAACTCGTACCAATATCAACTCGTAAACGCGAAAATAATAACGCAGATACTGTTATAGAAATACAAGAAATTACTGATATAATTATAAAACGCAATATAGAAGAAGATAAAAAAAGAGAACAATTAGGATTAAATCCTATAATTTGTCCGTCAACTTATAGTTCAACTCCTAATACAACAATTGTTATTGATAATAATGAAATTATAAAGGAAGAAATAATAGTGTAATACGGCAAATTGTCTAAATTAGATGTTATTAGGCAATAGTATGTATTACTCCAATATTAGTTTCAAGATTTTCTGTTGTAATATTTTTAGCAGTAGCTAGACTATTATTTTTTTCAAACCAATGTTGGTTACAAACTCGGAAAATGTTTTCTTCATCAACTTCCAGTTCATTTTCTTTGGCATAAGAAATATATCGATCACACCACAATTCTTTTTGAATTTCCTTTTCTAGCAATACAATAAGTTTCTTAATTGGATTTACCTTATTAACATGACGATTGTATTCACTACTAATAATTTTACCATCATATTCATATTTAGTATAGGTCGGATAATCTTTCAGAATGTCAGGTTTTTCTACTGATTGAATAATAGTTATTTTTTCTTCTTCAAGTTTTTTTATTTTCAATTCATAATCACGAATTATCGCAACATCAAAATTTGGTTGTTTATCTCTTAGTTCTGCTAGTTTCGTAATCTCATGTTTTACATTTAGAATCAATTTATTAAGATTTTCAATATGTTTATTTATACCAACTATTGTTGAATTCAGAGGTGATAGTTTACTATAGTAATTTAGATCAATTTGTTGAAAAGCACTATAAGGTATAAGCTGACAATGATTCCCTACAAACTTAACATATTTAATTATCATAACCATATCTGGTTGTGCACAAAAATATTCATATTCCTTATTATAGGTGTCTAGCTCATCATTAGCCTTTTTCAACTTCATAATCAACGTATTATATGCATCCTTATCAGTAATTGTCACTTGTGGTTCTGTATTTTCAACCATAGTTAAAACTAATTGAAACTATTTTATGTATTCATAATTCTATGTCTAATTATTTTTCAATTTTTAGTATTTTTACTACTACAAATACTAAAAATGAACTAACCAAAAACTATTGCTAGAAAAATGAAATACAATAATGACGGACTTTATTCAACATATAAATACTTATAAAATTGATATTACTTAAAATAATTATCTTGATATTACTGCATATAATAGTTTTACATTTGATGATGAAACAAGTAAAAAACTTTTATTTAATACCATTGTCTAATTAAATAAATACAAAAAATTGAAAATTCTTTTTTATGGGGACTAACTATTTACACTAATATAATAAAGCAAGTTGACAGATAAACATGACAATTGATTTAGATGATATTCAAGAGGTATGTGGTTATGAGTCCATAGGTATAACACAAAATGGATATGTTAAGATATATGAATTGGAATCAGTTAATTATGCAGGTGTTGAACCATATGAATGTGTACTTATAGATGATGAATTTATAACATTCCTATTGAAAAGATATAAAAAGATGTATTTATATGAACGTTCTAAAGAATGGTTTCATAAAATGCCGAACTATATTACACATTTAATATTAGATTTTGAATGTTATAGTGATATTAATCTAGATAAACTATATAATGGATTACAAAGCCTAGTTATTATTGACACTACAAATTATAATTATAATAAGAGATTTAATAAACCTTTAGAAAATCTTCCACAATCATTAGAAAAATTAGAAATTATTTCACCAATGTTCAATCAACCAATTGATTTATTACCTATATCATTGACATTTTTATCTATTATAAGTAATTCATTTACTCAATCATTATCAAATTTACCACCCAATTTATATCGTTTGACTATAGATATCAGTGATGAATATGGTAATTGTGAGTATTTGACAGATAATTTAATGAATTTACCAGAAGGATTGGATAGGTTAAATATCTCTAAAAAAATATTACCAACAAATGCATCAATAAAAGATGGCGATGAAAGTGAAAATGAATTTCAAAAATATATGGAAACTCGATATCCGAAATTATATATTTCAATAAGAAATTAGTTTTAGCAATTTACTAATACAAATGCACCTAGACTTTCAATATTACTAGATACACTTTTTTTATCTTTACTACTTACTTGCAATGCTGTTTCAAACAATTCACTTGTTTCATAATTATAACCATTACCAAAACCTAACAATAAAAATATACCATCATCTTCTATATTAGGTATTTGTGTAATTAACCAATTTCGAATAATAATACCATTTGCCATACTCATAGCATCACCATTTGGTGTCCATTTTAACACATATAAGTTAAAATCAATTATCGACGGCCAATTATACTTATATTCACGTTCATATATTACAATCTCTTTACCTATATTTTCACGAAGATAATCAATAGTTAATGCACGATATCCATTTAACTGGACTTGGTTATATGGAACCCATTCCATTATAGAAGTAGTTTCATTCCATTTTGCAACCCATTTACAACCATCACTAGCAGATTTGATAGTACCTTGTTTATACAAAGCTACATTTTCAATTGGTTCGGTCATTTTATAGTATTTTATTGTTGATTATATACTGATTGAATATATACTGATTGAATATATAGTGATTGAATATATAGTGATAATAATTGTTTATGTTATATATTGTTATATATTTGGTGTTAAATAGATATTTTATACATAAAATTGAATATTTTTTGTAATTATTATTGTATTATATTATTTATTACTTGCCAATTGCCAATTACAAAGTAATATGGTTGAATCAATCAGTCCATCCAGCGTATTTTCAGATGCAATTATGATTAGCCCTGCATCATCACCATTCTATGTTATTGAACCAGTTAGTCCACCAACATCTCCTGTGATACAATCACTAACTACTATCAAAGAACAAGCACAGGAATTTACACCAGAATGGTTTGATAAAACCCATAAGGCATGGCGAAAAGGAAAAATTTATTTGCAAAAGAAACAAATGTTTTATTATGCAACTAACTCAGATTCACCATTTACATTGGAAGATTACAAACCTAAATGTATCGGTAATGTAAGACCATCAATTCATCCTAATGCTGAAAATTGGTCAAGATGTGGATATATTACAAGTAATGGTGTAAAATGTATGGAACAAGGTATATTTTATGAAGATGAAGTTAAAAGTAATAAAGAATATGATTATGAAAAATATACTAATATCCATTTCTGTAGTGAACATAAAAAATATCAACGTAAAGAACAACGCAAACGCGAACTTGTTATTGAATGTGCTCTTTTGGAAAGACAATCCAAATTATATGACAAACTTAATAAAGAATAACAACAAAGCAAGAAAGCAACAACGCGCAAAAAATATATAAAAATTATTAATTATTTCTTTTTGAAAGCAATACTTGTAAAAACATCACAATATGTTGGTTCTTCTAGTTCAAAATATGGTTCAAATAATTCATAAACTAATCTGGCAATTGCATATGCATCATCTGAAAGTGAATGTGAAATATCAATTGAATTATCTATTACTTCAATATAACAATTATATGTAAGATTAACATACTTACTTATAATTTCAATTGCCATTTCCGCATTTTTAACATAATTATAAATTTGTGTTCTGATATTGTCAATCATATTTTCTCGAGTTTTTTCAATATCATTTAGTTCCTTAATTGCATTATCAATCTGGATAATCTGTTCATCAGCCATTATTATTATTATGCAAATCTAGACTTCTAGAATACTTTACTATCTTTTACTACAGATTGTAATTTCAATTTTTTTAAGTAATTTTAGCTTATTACATTGGAAAATTGATATTCTATCTACATAATATTATCTATTATTTTGTACTATTCAAATATGCAAAACACCATGCCAAACAAAAACAGTATTGTTTTCTGCATTTGGTTAGGTTCCAAAATGCCAGATAAGTATATCTATCGTGTAAACACAGTATTTACGGAATTGTATTCTAGCAACTCTAATTTGGTATTCATGCTCTACACTGATAATCCTAATTCAATAATAAAACAATTCACTACAGATTTCGATATGTTATGCATGTTGAAAAAAATTCAAATCAAATCTACTGAAACATTATTCTCTAAATATGACGATTTAATCGCAACCGCAATAAAACAGTACCGCCAGAATGACCTCACCTATCTTACAACAGATAAATATTTTATCCAATACCCAAAATGCAAACTACCGGAAAGAACACACCATAATGCATGGGCACTCTTACATACATCTGCTATGTATTTTCTATATATAAAGAAAATATATAATGCTAGGGTGGCATTGAATTTGAGGTTGATTGCGTTGGCGTTGCATGGTGGATTATATTTTGATGTGGATGTAATGTCGCATTCTGCAGTGAAATTTTATAACTTTGATAAAAGTGTTAATGAATATGTGCAATGTAAGAAAGATATTAGAAAGTTTATTCTAGCAAGGCAAACATTTAATGATTTTATGAAATTTGTTAAAAAAATATCACAAAAATATGGTATTGAAGTTGCGGATTATTCTAATGATAATATGATGTTTCTAGATAAACTAAAAAATATTTGTATCTCTAGAATAACATCTGCAATTACTGATTATAATATTTATGATAAAAACGATAAAAAATCTACAGATTTTAATGAATTACCTTCTGGATTTTATGCTATATCTAACTATATTACTAAAGCAAATGCAAATGGGGCGTTTAGTCAAAATGTACTTTATGTAAATACTATTGATGGGCAACGCGAAATTGAAGAAGCAACAATATATAGTTTAGTTTTCAATATGAAACTTGCTAGTAGGGAACCAAATAGTTGGAATTTAATGAAAGTTAATGGAGGTTATGAAATAGTAGCCTCTAGAATAGATAATAAGTTCCAAATGCCATTTGATGTATTCTTATCTAGAAATAAATATCCTTTGTTGATTAAGAAAACAGAATGTGATATCGAAATAGCTTACCGTACCGGAAGACCTCTACATCCTATAGGGCAAATTGCAACCCGTGGTTGCTGGAATTTCCTTGTTAATAAATTTTCCAAATTTCCATATATCAATTCATATATCAATTCATCTAGCACAACTCCTTTGGCAACATTTCACGTGTCAATATATAATACGGTGTTGTATCCAGAAAGTGCGGTTATTGATAGTAAATCAATTGGAGTACATTCTAGCGAACATTGGACAAAAGTAAAAAATAAGAAAGATAATTATTTCTAATGCTTTTACCGAATAATTTTTGTTTTTGTTTTGCATTTGCTTATCAAACATTAATGTTATAATAAACGAAATATCCATGATCTTTACTAATAGAATCAGTAATTGTGATATATGGTTCTAATAATTCTCGTAGAATATTATCGAATACAAACGCTTCATTATGATTCATATATCTCATTCCTTCAAAATTTACACATGAATCTTCAATATTTAGACAATAAAACCAATGTGTTAATGATATATAATCACTTACATATTCTAGAGCATCATCTGCATTTTTAACCATTTCCCGATATTTAGCCCGAATAGTATTAATCATATCATCTCGTTGTTTATTGATGTTAGTTAATTGCATATATAGATTTTCAATTTCTATTTTAATAGTTTCCTGTTCCATAGTATTAATTTTGTATTGCTAGAATAGTATAGAGTATTTATATTTCAATTTTTAATGAATGAAAAAAATAGAAAATAGAAAAAGAAAATAGAAAAAAAGAATTATTTAAATTTTTTATGATGTAATAGAATTGAATTTATCTAGCTAGAATTAGTTTATTTATCACTATAAGTAATCATACATCCTCTATCATCACCTTCAATTTGAATATTCAGATAGTTTCCACATAGTTCTTTTGCTAGTTTTTCGATTTCATAATATTCACTTCTAGTAAGAAAATCATAACCAGTTATACATAATGTATGTTCGCCATCTATATCTTCAAATTGATAATCATGAAAATCAATAGAATATTTAATATAACGAGGTAAATAACCTATAGCATCTTCACCATTTTTAACATTATTACGAATCTTTTCCTTAATAGTTTCTACGTATTTAATACGTTGTTCATCCATTTTCTTTAATTCTGATTCCATATTGGTAATTTCTTCATTAAATGCAATTTCTTCTGGTGTTAGAGGAATATCTTCTTCCTCAACTTCTTCATCAACTTCTTCTTTAACTTCTCCATCTTCCGATGTTGCAATATATTCTTCTTCACTATTATCAGACATTTTTATAACAGTTTAATCTAGAGGATATATCTAGTATATAGGATTTTAACTTTCAATTTTTTCTGTAATATTAGATATGTAATATTAGATATATGAAATTGGAATATTTCTAAGGTGTTGAACCATAACCTGGTGTTAATAAACTGGAATTGAGTGGTGTATAATAATTTGCAATACATTGGGCACCGTTTCCTTCCTTGCAAGTAGGTGGACGGCGGTATAGCCAATTTGCAAATCCACCTTGGTCATTAGGATAAGTAGTACTAGCAACTGTATAGAATTGTCGACGTCCAGAATTATGATTCCAAACATCACTTACATCCTTAATACAATATTTATTATATTCTTTTTCAATTTGTAATTGATTTTCCGGTTTAATCGCATCGCATGCACTATCCCGTAATCGGCTATCGAAAATAAGTGGATTCATAAAAGGATTATTACCACTAGGTTTATTACAATGCCGGATATTTAAAATATCTTCGAATGTTTCTCCTGATTTACCGCCATTTGTACCCATTAGCTTTTCCATTAACCCCTTTCCTGTGGTGGTTGGTATGTCGTTTAGTTTAGCAGTTGCACCGGTGGTTGCCCGGGTATTTTCTAGCTGGTCTATTCGAAATAAGTATAAGATATATGTTAAAAGCATAGTGATGATTGGAATATATAGAAATAGGTAATTGGAATAGAATAATGCTAGAATTAGTCCAATGTAGATACTTAGACGTACTAATGCATTAATTTTTTCAGGGTAAGTCATATCTGTATTGGGAATAATTTTAACTGCATAATCTAGATTGAAAATTGTTCCGGCAATGTCTTGAAACCAGTAATTTTCGTGTGCTGTTGAAGTAGTGGTATATAGAATGTTTTTATCTAGAATAGGTGCTGTAATTTGGGCTTTGTTGTAAGAAATGTTATTGGTACGATTCATATTATTATAGGTATTTGGTATTGTTATTCTAGCAGAGTGTAGACTTAGTATGCGTTATTTACTATTAGAATAATATATATTTTTTGATGTTTATATGTGTAGAAAAATAAAAAATGAAATAATAATCTTGTAAATGTTTATGTTATGATTTATATAGTAATAATTTTAATTTTTTGGAATATTTATTCTAGCAATTCTAAAAATTGATTATTCCAGAATATAATGTCTTAAAACAAAATCAAATAATGACGGATATAATGACGGATACTGTGGTTTCACTTGATGGTCGACTATTGAATATTCGTGATGAATTTCGAAATATGACAACAGAAGAAATTAAACAGACTGTTGAATCACAATCATATCCTTATGTAATTATGTTAATGAATATTAAAGATGAACATAATGCGGGTAATATTGTTCGTTCTGCAATCTTATGTGGTGCTAGAAAAGTAATTATTTTTGGACGCCGTAAAATTAATGTACGGGGTTGTGTAGGTGCTCATAATTATATTGATATTGAACGTGTTAATGCAATTCGTGATGCAGATAAACGCAATTTTGATGATAAAGATACATTGCAAGATATAGATAATATTCTAGATGAACATGTATTTATTGATTATATTCAAGAAAATAATTATTTACCAGTGTTTGTAGAGCAAGATCGATTTTCAAAACCTGCTACCAATAGTCATATAAAATCAATCTTGTGTCGAGCACAGGAATTTGAAAAGATACCTTGTTTTATTCTGGGTAATGAAAGTTTTGGAATACCTAAAAATATTCTAGCTACCAGAATGCAATGTGAGCTTAGCTATACATTAGAATTAAAGCAAATGGGCTCTGTCCGTTCTCATAATGTTTCAAATTGCGGTGCTATATTGTGTTATAAGGTAATGGAATGTTTTGATGATATCAGCATTTAGTTAGGTTTATATTATTTTTTATCATATCTCATCTCAATAAATTGATAATTTAGAAATAATTACAAAATAAATTCATACTATCTTTGTTTCAGCAAGTCCGCAAATTAATATTATTTTAAATTGTAGTTTTATATAGAAACATTAAAGATTTAGGTTAAAAAAGCAAAATATTCTATAATATTATTTTGCGATGTTGATAATAAGACAGTTTTTAAAAATAAAATATTACATACGTATTCGCCATACTGACTACATATCATTAGCAATATCACACGGTTTATATACTGATGATAACAAATTTATTATTTGAAATCTAACAATCCACCTTTTCTAAATTTTAGAAGATATTAAACATCATAAATTAGTATCTGTATATAAAACAATTTAAAAATATTATATATTAACAAATTAAAATATATAATTGAAAATCAAGAATTTTGCGATATAATAAATGATATTACAAAAAAACAAAAATAAATGTATAAAGTTGGATTTACATATTGAAGGTTTATATTTAATACATACACGTGAATGTATTTCCAACAATAGTAATGTATATAAAATTGGTAGAAGCAATAATTTATATAATAGAATACATCAATATCCAAATGCATCGATTGTATATTTGATTATACAATGTTCTAATTCAAAACAACATGAAAGTAAAATAATTAAATTATTAACTTCTAAATATAAAAAAAGAAAATTTTATGGTGGAGAATATTTCGAGGGCGATAAAAATAGTATGATTAATGAAATTATAAATTATATTAAATTAACAAATGATAAACAAATTATTAATAAAGAACCTATTAAAATTTATAAGTATAATGAACAAGATGAATATATTTCACCATCTATTAGAGATGTAAATAATATAAAAATAGATGATAATGAAGATACAAACAGTAATATAAATATATCAAATAATAATGACAATAAATTAGTAAAAACTAAAACTAAAACTAAAACAACAACTACAAGTAAAAATCAAAATAAAAATAAAAATAATAAAAATAATAATAATTTTAATCATAAATGTAATAAATGCAATAAGACATTCCAATATTTATCACAATTACAACGTCATGAAAAATGTAAGGTTGATTGTGCTAGTTTGCATATTTCCCAAACGAACAAAGTTCTAAATGAAGGCGATGATTTACGTAGTATTAAAAAATTTCAATGTAAATATTGTTATAAGTTTTTAGCAACAAAATTTAGTATGGAACGCCATACTAATGTGTGTAAGCGCAATATACAAGATGATATGTTGGAACAAAAAAGCAAATTGGAAAATAATTCTAATTCTAATTCTAATTCTAATTCTAATTCTAATAATGATATTGATAAATTAATGTTATTATTCAATAATGTTGGCAATGTATTTAATAATGCGATTACCGAAGAACAAAAAACTAATATATCATATGTATTTCGTAATTTATTTAATAATAATCCTAATAATCCTAATAATCCTAATAATCCTAATAATCCTAATAATCCTAATAATCCTAATAATCCTAATAATCCTAATAATCCTAATAATCC
>Ga0214921_10006567_pt1 | contig 15856 bp, 11 predicted proteins | sample LL1505_MetaG_FD_177992 | JGI IMG/M metagenome (GOLD analysis project Ga0214921, IMG submission 177992) | Freshwater microbial communities from Lake Lanier, Atlanta, Georgia, United States - LL-1505 | ecosystem: Environmental > Aquatic > Freshwater > Lake | place: USA: Georgia | collected...
ACTATCTCCAGCGAGAAAAATTCGCTCAGAGATCATTTGCGGAATTTCTAGTGGTTTCTTTGGGCCATGAAATGGCAGTGACTCCGCGATTTCATAATGTCTCAGATATTGAATTTCCGATGCAGAAATTCGCCAGGTAGCCGCTATCGCCTTTATCGCTTCTTCTTCGGAAATCTTCTGCAAAGTGGTGGATGAGATCAAAGTCTGATCACTAGGTGCATAACTCGGGGCAATATTCGAAATGGCAAGAGAATTGATAAATGGCTCGTGGTGAAGAATTTTGAGGAATTTACTAGTTGCTGCTCCCTTAGGAACAGCGTGATACCACGTCCATGAAGGGTTCATTGATAGATCAGGTTGTGAAGCCAAATGTCGAGTCGTCTTCGGATCCGCGGCAATTACAATGAAGTCGGCTCTCAACTCTCCTTCGCTAGTTGAGACACTTCCTTCTCTTGCGACGTCGACAGAACAGTTAAAGCGAATATTCAAGCCGTGAGAAAGTTGCCGTGGAAGTTCACCCATGCCTAGGGCAGGTACTCCTGGCCTTCCTTTCATAAACCATCGTAGAAGTTCGTGCGCCATCGCTGATGAAACATGATCTGAATCGGTCAGAAATACGCCATCGAGGAATCCTTTAACTACTCCTCGATAGAAATTGCCACTTGATTTCATTGTTTCTCCAAGAGCGTTGTCTTGTGGTTTTCTTGCAATGAAAGCTAGAAATGCGAACTTCTCTCTAAGTGAGCCCGATGTTTCAGAAAGATCGTCTTTGAGGTACTTGAGACTCTCTCGTGGGTCTCCGATCAAACACGTCTTTCCATCGAGCTCAATTTCAAATCCTTTTGGAAGGTGCTGCAAATCCAGTTCGTGCATAATCTTCAACTTTTGCACTTCTTCGTATGCTGGATTCAACACTTGGAAACCATGATCTAATCGAAACCCATCGACTACATCGGTTTTTACTCGCCCACCAACACGATCTGATTTCTCAAGGATTTCGACTTCGAATCCACTTTCCTGCAGGACCCGTGCACATGCAAGCCCAGCAAGGCCGGCACCAATGACAATTGCTGACGGCATTAGCGGATAGAAATGTCTCGCGCTTGATCGATGATACGTGCAACGTTGAGTGCAAATTCTCGTGTGACTGGGAGTTGGCTACCTATTTCTAGGCTTTCGCGCACCAGACCATAGAAAGTTGGATAGGAACCAGGAACTCCCTGATAACTAAAGGAATCAGTTCCTTTATGGATCCGAGCTTCGCTGGTGATTTCCATCGGAGGAAGCCAAGTATTGGCAGCAGATTTAAAACCATTACGAAGTAATTCTTCTTGTCGATCAAGCTCCACAATAACAAGCGAACCCTTGTCGCCGCTGAGTCGAAGTTTTGGGCCAGGTGCACCGACAATGGCGCTTGCCGAAAGATACGAATCAACACCGGAGTCATGTTTTAGCACCAGAACAACGTCGTCGTTTGAGGCACCTCTAATTTCGCGAACAGAAGAGTGAACGAGTTGAGCTGGGCCAAACCAATCAAGAGCGGTAGAGACCAGATGAGTTTGAAGATCAAGGAGTAAGCCACCACCAACTTCGTGGCTGGAATTTTCTCGCCAGGCAGCAGGATTTAATTCAGGACGGAATCTTTCAAAACGAGAATCTGCTCTAAAAACTTGGCCAAGTACTCCTTCTTTCAATGCTTTCTTTATCGTGAGCGAGTCTGAATCCCAGAGACGATTGAAAAAGACCGTGATTGGAACGTTATGGTGATCTGCATGATCAAAGAGAGCGAGCGTTTCATAGTAATCACGTCCCATTGGCTTATCGACGACGGTTGCAATTCCAGCATCAATTGCCGCACGTGCGTGGTCTGCATGCACCTCATTGGTTGAGGCCACAACGATAAGGTCGAGATCTTCCGCAACGAGCTCGTCGATGGAATTGACGAGAATAGCGCTGGGAAAATCTTCATGCGCCGCTGCTTTTTTCTCTATTGAACGCGCACAGATCGCAGTCACCTCGAATCCCGCACTCACCAGAGTTGGGGCATGGAAATAACGACCGGCTAGTCCAAATCCAACTATTCCGGCACGCATCATCAATGAGGAAACGGTTTAGTTCTCTTGATGCTGAAGCTTGGAAGGCCACCAGATCTTTGGACCAATAACTCGGACCAATGCAGGCACCAGCAAGGAGCGAACAACGATTGTGTCGAGGAGAACTCCGAATGCAACGGCAAACCCAAGTTCAGCTAGGAATACCAACGGAAGAACGCCAAGAACGCCGAAGGTCGCCGCGAGCACGATGCCCGCTGAAGTGATGACGCCACCTGTGACCGTGAGGCCTTTGATCACGCCGGCGCGGGTTCCAATCTTCAAAGATTCTTCACGAACTCGAGTCATCAAGAAGATGTTGTAATCGATGCCAAGGGCAACGAGGAAGACGAAGGCAAAGAGTGGGAATGAAGCATCGGTGCCAGCGAACCCAAATACATGCTCAAAAACCAAGGCGCAAACACCAAGAGTTGCGGCAAACGAAAGCACGACAGTCACAAGCAGTAGCGCCGCGGCGAAAATGCTTCGTAACAACAAGCCCAAAATGATTGCGATCAAAATGAGAACGATTGGAATAATCACTCGATTATCGCGACGCGATGATTGGTCTACGTCATAGCCGACCGCAGTTTGTCCACCTACTAAAATATTTTGGTTGACTTTCTTTGCTGCATCACGGAGCAGAGGAATGGTTTCCTTTGCTTTCACAGAGTCAGCTGGAACGCTGAGCGTTGCGTAAAGTAGAACTTTTCCATCAACGACTTTTACATCTGTGGTGGGTTGTCGCGTTGCAGGATCGACGGTAGTTACTGGCTGTACGTTTGCAACATTTGAAACGCCCTTGATTGCGGCGGTGGCTGCAGCAACATCAGCTTGATCAACGACAATCTCTACTGGCGTACCTTCACCACTCGGGAAGTGTTCACCTAGTTTTTCCAGGCCAATGACTGAATCCGTTTCGGTAGTGAAGGCATCGGTTTGAGCTAGGCCATCTGATTTCAAAGTGGTTGAGAACCCCGCAAAGATAATGAGTATTACTGCCGTGGTTATCCAAATTCGTTTTGGCTTTCGATCTACAAAGTTGCCAACTTTCGCCCAAAGACCTGAAAGTTTTTCATCGACATCGTCGAATCTTGGGACTTTCGGCCAGAAGATCCAACGTCCGAAAACAATAAGCAATGCGGGCAATAGCGTTAACGCGGCAAGCATCGCTGAGGCGATACCGATAGAACCAACAGGACCAAGACCACGGTTACTGGAAAGATCACTGAGCAACAAGACCATAAGGCCGGCGATAACAGTGGAGCCAGATGCAACGATTGGTTCAACAACTCCACGGAGCGCAATTCTCATAGATTCATAGCGAGATTCGTGATGATGTAGCTCTTCGCGATATCGAGATATGAGAAGGAGTGCGTAATCCGTAGCGGCACCCAGGACAAGTACGTCAAGGATTCCTTGCGTCTGGCCATTGAGATCTATGACGTTAGCTTTAGCAAGGTAGTACACAACCATCGTCGCGAGACCTAGAGCTGTTCCGGCCGTGAACAAAGGGAGTATCCAGAGGATTGGTGAGCGATAAACCACGATAAGGATAATCGCTACAACAATCAAGGTTGTTTGTAGCAGCTTTGTGTCAATGGATCCAAATGCCCCAAAGAGATCAGCAAAGATTCCGGCTGGTCCCGTGACATGAGATTCGAGTTTGCTGGATTCAAAATTCTTCTGCATATCTTCGCGAATGAAATCGATCAAAAGCGGAAGTACGGGTTCTTTATCAATGTTTTCCGTCGCGACTTTTGCATCAAGTTGCGCATTAATCAAGATAGCCTTGCCATCTGCTGAAGGAATCGCTTGTAACGGCACTCCGGGCGCGAAATAAGAGTTGAGTTTCTTTCCTGATTCCGGAAGGACTTTCTCCCCCAAAGAGTTTGCATATTGGTTAACGCGAGCAAATACTTCAGGATTGGTTTGCGGATTTACATCGCCCACCAGGAGAAGAAGCGCTGGCAATAAATTCTCGGTTTGATCAGAGAACTTCACGGTGATCTTGCTTGCTAACGTCGATTCAGCCTTCTCCGGTAAAAAGGCGGAGTTGTCGTTCTCTTGAACTGTGGAGATCTTGGAGAATGCCGCACCTGAAAATCCGCCGATTGAAAGCCAGGCGATGATTGATACAACCGCAATCCAGAGCGCTCGTCGCCCCTTGGTCCTAGCCTTTTTTGTCGATATCTCTACAGTCTGGCTCACAAAAACTCCTTAAGATTCCCAGTGATTTTCACTACTTGGATTGCGCCCCGCCTCAATCGAGTGCGAAGCCAGAGGCAAAGTTTACCCGTGATGAGGAGAGTTTTCGGTACTGAAGTTAGGCTTATGGCATGACGCATGCCACCGCTTCCATCGCCTTGAACAAGGCTGGTCTCGTCGAATATGAGGAAGCTCTTCAGCTGCAAAGAAATTTACATAGTGAAATCGCGGAATCGCAGCGCCCCAATACCTTGCTCTTACTTCAACATCCACCAGTTTTTACTGCTGGTCGCAGAACGCTTGAAAGTGAAAAACCAACAGACGGTTCCACCGTTATTGATGTCGACCGTGGAGGCAAAATCACTTTCCACGGACCGGGACAGATCGTTGGCTACCCAATCGTGAAATTGAAGAATCCTAATGACGTCGTTGGCTTCGTACGGGAATTGGAAACTTCATTAATCGAAGTCTGCAAAGAATATGGTATTGATGCCGAACGATATTGTGAACGTTCTGGCGTCTGGATCCGAGACGACCGGGGTGATCGAAAGATTGCTGCGATTGGCATACGTGTCGCGCGTGGTGTCACGATGCATGGCTTTGCATTAAACGTGAACCCAGACCTCTCCTATTTTGATCGAATAATTCCATGCGGAATATCGGATGCGGAAGTCACATCGATGGCTAAAGAGTTGAATCGCGAGATTTCAATCCCTGAAGTAGAAAATGTTCTCGAACGCCATATGTTCGAAGCGTTATCGAAAGTCTCCGCATGACAATTGCGCCAGAAGGTCGGAAGCTTTTGCGCATTGAAGCACGCAATGCCGCGGTGCCAATCGAGAAGAAGCCAGAGTGGATCAAGACGCGAGCAAAGATGGGTCCTGAGTACACATCGCTTCGTTCTTTAGTTTCCCGTGAAGGACTTCACACAGTCTGCCAAGAAGCCGCCTGTCCCAATATCTTTGAATGTTGGGAAGATAAAGAAGCCACATTCCTTATCGGCGGCGAAGCTTGCACACGTCGCTGCGACTTCTGCAATATCGACACCGGAAAGCCACAACCCCTCGATCGAGATGAACCACGCCGTGTTGCAGAATCTGTGAAGACTATGGGCTTGAAATACGCAACGGTCACGGGAGTTGCGCGAGATGATCTAGAAGATGAAGGTGCATGGCTTTATGCCGAAACAATTAATCAGATTCATACCTTAGTTCCTGGTTGTGGCGTGGAAATGCTCGCTCCAGATTTCTCAGCTAAGGCAGATCTATTAGCCCAGGTATTCGAAAGCCGACCTGAAGTCTTTGCTCACAACCTTGAAACGGTCCCGCGGATCTTCAAGCGAATTCGCCCGGCTTTTAATTATGAACGTTCGTTGAGCGTCATCACCCAGGCGCGCGATTTTGGACTCATCACCAAGTCGAATTTAATTCTTGGTATGGGTGAAACACGAGAAGAGATATCTCAAGCTTTGGTAGATCTTCGCAACGCTGGTTGCGATCTCATCACGATTACCCAGTACTTACGTCCTTCGGCTCTGCATCACCCAGTAGAACGGTGGGTCAAACCTCAAGAGTTTGTTGAATTAGCTGCCGAAGCGGAAGCCCTTGGATTTCTTGGTGTCATGAGCGGACCTCTCGTGCGTTCAAGTTATCGAGCTGGAAAGTTGTATAGGCAAGCAATGGAGTCTCGTTCTGGAGTGAACAATGGCTGAGTTGGTCTACCCACCAATCATCGGCATCGTCAAAAGTCTCTGGAAGTACTTAGGTTTGCAATTCACATTTTACGGCGAAACGCATGTACCAAAAAAAGGTCCTGCGATTCTTGCCATGAACCATGTGGGCTATCTTGATTTTGCGATTGTTGGAACGGCTGTTCTTCCTTCTAAGCGACTTGTGCGCTTCATGGCGAAGAAAGAGATCTTTGATAATCCCATCGCTGGACCTTTGATGCGCGGTATGAAGCACATCTCGGTAGATCGTAAAAATGGTGGTCCGTCGTTCATAGCTGCACTGCGAGCACTGAAAAATGGTGAAATTGTTGGAATATTTCCGGAAGCCACCATCTCGCAAAGTTTTGAATTAAAAGATATGAAAAATGGAGTTATTCGCCTCGCCATGGAATCAGGAGCTCCGATACTGCCGACTGTAATCTGGGGTTCGCAACGTGTTTGGACCAAGAATGTAAAGCGCGATTTCGCTCATCGAAAGTATCCGATCTACGTTTCAATCGGTGAGGCAATCACACTCAATCCCGACAGTAATGTCGAAGAATCCATGAAGATTTTGGAGTCACGGATGCGAGAGTTACTCACGCAGCTCCAAAACGATTATCCTGACTCCCCTATTGGCCAACGTTGGGCGCCAGCTCGCCTCGGTGGCACCGCTCCAACCCCGCAAGAGATTGAGGCTCGCAAAGCCCAGCGAAAGGAACTGTAAAGCCATGTTCGGTCGCAAGAAGAAAGATCCCAACGCACCAAAGAAAGTTCGTTTCAAAACAATTCGTGACGCATACTCTCTTGCCGCAAAAGAGTACTCATTCGTTCTACTTCGCTGTCTTGTGATCTTCGCTCCGATTTGGGCTATCGGAATTTTGATTGGCGCACAATTTGGTCGCCCTGGTTATGCCGCTTTTCTCTCCTTTCCTGTGGCCTTTCTCGGCGCTTTCTTCTTCTTCACTCGACTTGCCAGCAATGCCGCATATGCATCCATTGAAGGACAACCTGGCGCAGGTGCGAGCGTCTTGATGTCGATTCGTAAGGGCTGGACTATTTCCTCTGCGGTTGGTGTGAACAAATCCCAAGATATGGTTCATCGCGCAGTTGGAAAAGCCGGCATTGTTCTCGTTGCCGAAGGCGGATTCGGAGTTCGCACTCTCCTGAATGATGAGAGAAAGAAAATGGAACGGTTTGCGCCAGGAGTTCCAATTTATGAAGTCATTGTTGGTAATGCAGAAGGCCAAGTTTCAGTGCGAAAGTTGCAACGCGCTATGAAGAAGTTTCCAAAGAAACTTTCGACCGTCCAATTACGTGAATTGCGTGCTCGACTCAAAGCTGTTGGCGGCATGAACATCGCGCTACCAAAAGGTCCAATGCCTAAGAATTTGAGGATGCCAAAGCCTCGTTAATTACTTCAGTCGCATCACAACAGTTCGTGCGATGCGATCGTGCAAGCCTCGTCCGTCCTTATCCGTTACTACCGCGGGAATGACCAGCGCAATCAAGAAAGTCCGAAGAAATATTGGAGCCGGCTTTACAAAGAGATAGTCGGGATGGGTCAAGACTCGTAAGCGCAACATTCGTTGTCCCGCAGATGCGCCTCCAAGGGAAGTCAGAACGGCTACCTCCACAATGAATACGCCGAGCCTGGTCAGAGACGGACCCAGGGAGCTTGATTGGAGTGGAATCACAAGGGCGGCCGAAAAGGTCGCAATCGCCCAATCAATGCATATAGCGAGAAATCGCCTGCCGTATCCCGCTCTTTCCATGCTCGCAACCTACCGTCTTAAGACCCCGTAAGGGACAAAGCGAAACATTGCCGTAACAGAGGAGTTATGGGTTTTTCACTACAGAGGCCTAGGTTTGCCCCATCAATTCAGGGCTCAGTGAAGAGCTATGAGTAATCACTAACCAGGAGAACCATGTTTAAGAATTCTGCAGAAGTTCTTAACTACATCAAGAAGGAAAACATCGCACTCGTTGATGTTCGCTTTATCGATCTTCCCGGAATCCAGCACCACTTCAATGTGCCTGCATCCCAATTCACCGAAGATGTATTTAAGGATGGTTTGATGTTTGATGGTTCCTCAATTCGAGGCTTCCAATCAATCCACGAGTCCGATATGAAATTGTTGCCGGCCCCCGAGACGGCATTCATTGATCCATTCCGCAAAGAGAAGACTCTCGTTCTTCACTTCTCGGTAGTCAATCCAGATGACAACTCTCCATATAGCCGCGATCCTCGTCAGATTGTTGCCAAGGCTGTCGACTATATGCGCTCCACCGGAATTGCCGACACTGCGTACTTTGCACCAGAAGCAGAGTTCTATGTCTTTGATCGCGTGAAATTCCAAACACGAATGAACACTGGTTTCTATGAAGTTGATTCCTATGAAGGTGCATGGAACACAGGAATCGATAACGATCCAGATGGAACTCCAAACCGCGGTTATCGCACGCGCATTAAAGGTGGTTATTTCCCAGTTTCGCCTACTGATCAATTTGCAGATCTACGCGATCAAATGGTCATCAACTTGGAGAAAGTTGGCCTTGAAGTTGAACGCGCACACCACGAAGTTGGTACTGCGGGTCAGATGGAAATCAACTACCGCTTCAACGACATTCTCCATGCTGGCGATGACTTGATGAAGTTCAAGTACATCATCAAGAACACTGCATGGGCTGCCGGAAAGACTGTGACCTTCATGCCGAAGCCACTATTCGGTGACAACGGTTCGGGTATGCACGTGCACCAGTCGCTCTGGAAAGATGGCAAGCCGTTGATGTGGGGCGATGGATATGCAAATCTCTCGGACACCGCTCGTTGGTACATCGGTGGTCTTTTGAAGCACGCACCATCTCTCTTGGCATTCACCAACCCAACGGTGAACTCGTATAAGCGCCTTGTTCCTGGTTACGAAGCTCCGGTAAACCTCGTTTACTCTGCACGTAATCGCTCTGCATGTATCCGTATCCCGATTACCGGTACAAGCCCCAAGGCAAAGCGCATTGAGTTCCGTTGTCCAGATCCATCATCGAATCCATATCTCGCATTCTCAGCGATTCTCATGGCAGGTCTTGATGGAATCACCAACAAAATCGAACCACCAAAGCCAGTGGATAAGGATCTCTACGAACTTGAAGGCGCAGAAGCGAAGGCGATCCAACAAGTTCCAGGATCACTTGATGCAGTTATCGATAACCTTGAAAACGATCACGAATTCCTTACTCGCGGTGGCGTCTTCACCAAAGATCTCATCGAGACATGGATTGATTGGAAGCGTAAGTCTGAAATTGACTACGTCCGACTACGTCCGCATCCAGCTGAGTTCGAGTTGTATTACGACATATAAGATCGAGAGTTTCGAAAAGGCCCGCTTCGGCGGGCTTTTTCTTTTCTAGTCAAGATTTTTGAGTCGCTGCGCTAAGGGAGGATGTGTGTAATTGAATGCCACATAGAGCGGATGTGGTGAGAGATTTGCCAGACTATCGGTTGAAATCTTCTTTAGCGCACGCTTAAGTGCCTGCGCATCATCAGTGTTTTTCGCAAAGGTATCCGCCTCGAATTCATTGTGGCGACTCCAAGAATTATTGAGAAGTCCAAGAACAATGCTCAGAGGCGTGAACAGGATGAAAAATGTCAGCGCCGACAAATGGAAACTGGATTCTTGAGCACCCAATGCCTTTGAAAGTTCGGGATATCCAAGGAGCCATCCCAGCAAAGCGAAGGTGGCGAATGTTTGAATGTTGCTAAAGATAAACATCGATAACGTGTGCTTCTTCTTGTAATGCCCAATCTCATGTGCCAGAACTGCGACAATCTCCTTTGTCGACAGCTTCTCGATCAGAGTGTCGAATAGGACAATGGTTTTGCTCCTACCCAGCCCACTAAAGAAAGCATTTGCCTTCGTGGAACGCTTTGATCCATCCATTACAAATAGGCGACCCAATGAATAGCCTTGCGAGGCGCAATACTTTTCGACCGCTGTTCGTAGCTCCCCTTGTTCTACGGGTTTGAGCTTGTTGAAAAGCGGCAGGATAAGCGTGGTTCCAAACATGAACATCAGAAGCGAAAATCCACTCACAAGTAGCCAGGCAAATACCCAGAACTTGCTTCCGAGCTCCTGATAGATCCACAGAACTGCGGCAAGCAGAGTTCCACCAATGACAGTGCCAAGAAGCGTCGCCTTGATGGTGTCGGTTATAAACGTCTTCGGAGTTATCTTGTTAAATCCATAGCGGGCTTCGATTCCGAAAATCGAGTACAACTGAAATGGGAGATTTAGCCACCAGGAAATGATGCTTAAAGAAGCGATAAAAACGAGTGAGACCAAGATTTGATTATCAAAACGATCGTGAACCCAGTTATCCAGAGTTGCGAACCAGCCATAAGAAAGCGAAAGGATGAGGATGACAGTAGAGAATGTAGAACTGAAAAAACCAAACCTGGTTTTTTCCGCGCTATAGGTAATCGAACGTTCCCGTTCCTCTGCGTCATAAAGATTTGCTATTGAAGAATCCAGTGGATCTCGGGCTCGACTCTGGTTAAGGTGATCAAGGAAGGATTCAAGGATGTACGCGGCAAGAACAATGAGAACTAATGAAGTTAAAAGCATTTTCCTAGATTAGCCGATTGGGTTCGTACTTATACCTACGCATGTTTTTTCTGGCTTTCTGCGGATACGACCACCAATACTCCAAGGACGATAACTAATCCACCAATCGCGTAACTCATGGTTATCACTTCATCTAAGAAGATGGCTCCGAGCGCTACTGCGATGACGGGGTTTACGTAGGCATATGTAGCAGTCAATGAGACTGGAGCATTTTGGACTAACCACAAGTAAGCGCTATAGGCGACAATGGAGCCGAAAGTAACAAGATAGGTGAACCAAATCCACGACCAATTCGATCCGTCAAGGAAATCATTTAATTTCTCCCCTTTGATGAATCCAGCCAGCGTCAACGAAAAGCCGCCAGCAAGTAATTCATATGCCGTGAAGACGAGAGCATTTTTGGGAAGTGGGAACCTAGGCGCTAGAAATGTTCCGAGTGCCCATCCAATATTCCCAATGAGCACCATGAGCATGTAGAAAACAACGGTGGAAGATCCTTCTCCGCTTACTGATTGGACGCTGCCTGGCTTGAGAAGCAGTGCCACGCCCACGAAACCAACGACTAATCCCAACCACGTGCTTCGCGATGGTCGTTCGCCCGAGACAAAGCGGAATATTGCAATCCACATGGGAAGCGCTGCGATGATTAAAGCAACGATTCCAGAAGGTACATGCTTTTCTGCAACCGCTACGTTTCCAAGGCCAAAACCTAAGAGCACAAATCCCAGAATTACTGAAGTTCGAATCTCCGCTTTGGGAACCGCAATTTCTTTGAAGCCCTTTGTGGCGATGATAAATAAGGAGAGGAGGGCACCCGCTGTAAAGAACCTAATGCCCATACTAAGAAGCGGCGGCATAGTTTCAATTACGTATGCGATGGCAAAGTACGTCGATCCCCAGATGATGTAAACAGTCCAGAGCGCGATCCATGTCATCGTGGACTTGCTAATCGCCGGCACCCGCACAATGTACTAGTAAGGTAATCCGGTTATGCACCGCACACCCTTTGACCACTTGCCGGAAATTGATCCTGGCACGCCTGATGTGCGCAGCGTCCCGCGATTCTTATGGTGGATTGGCGTCAACCAAAAGCGAATCGTTTTGACCGGAACTTTTTTTGGAATTATCAACCTTCTATGTGTTGCCATCATGCCCGGCGTTTTAGGACGCGGCATCCAAGCGATTGCCGATAGCAATAAAAATCATCTTCGCCAAGCGGTCCTCATTGCATTGTTACTTGGAATCTGCCAAGCAGCGGCTGGCATATTGCGTCACAGACGTGCAGTTGGAAGTTGGATCTCGGCCGCCACGCGCCTCCAACAACTCGTTGCGCGAAAGGCAGTAGATCTCGGCGCTGATTTACCGCGGTTAGTATCGACCGGAGAAGTTTCCGCAATTAACTCTAATGATGTCGAGCGCGTAGCTCGCGTTTATGATCTTATCCCCCGATTAAGTGGCGCAATCATCTCCTTTATCTTTGTCTCCGTTCTCCTTATCTCATCTTCCCCAACTTTAGGTTTGCTCGTAGTGATCGGCGTTCCATTGTTGGGCCTTGCAATCGGACCCATCATCAAACCTTTGCAGGCACGAGAATCAGCGCAACGAGAAAAACTCTCTCAATCTTCTGGATTAGCAGCTGACACTGTGGCGGGTTTACGCATTTTGCGCGGAATCGGCGGTGAGGAAACATTCCTGGCTCGATTCCGTGGGGCCTCTCAAGAAGTTCGCGCCGCTGCTGTGCGTACCGCAAAGATGAGAGCGCTCCTTGATGGACTTCAAGTAATTCTTCCTGGCACTTTAGTCGTGGGAGTAATTTGGATTGGCGGGAATCTTGTAAGCCAAGGTGACTTACGGGTTGGTGAACTCCTGGCATTTTATGGATACAGCGCTTTCTTGATGATTCCACTTCAGATACTTACTGAATCTGCTCAAAGACTCACCTCTGGAACAGTTGCGGCTCGTCGAGTTATGCGTTTACTCACAGTAGAAAATCTCCAAGAGTGGGGTCTCCAAGAATTTCCTGAAGATTTCACGGTGATTACTGACGCAACATCTGGCATAAAAGTGAAGCGCGGGCAATTTCTTGGTGTCGTGTGCGACAACTCCCTTGATGCTGATGAACTTGTGGATCGCCTTGGTGGGTATATCAATTCTGGCGATGTTGCTGCAGATAACGTGGCATTTTCAAATTTACAGCGCTCCTCCTTGCGAACCAAGATTTATGCGCAGGAGAAGGAACCTGCAATCCTCTCTGGCACAATCGAATCCCTCTTTAAAGTCCCGAATTCAGGGCGTCTATCAATATCCGACTCAATCGATGCCGCATCCGCTGCCGATATCTTGGATTCTCTTGATGGGGATGGATATAGCGCGGAAGTTGTAGAACGCGGCCGAACTCTCTCTGGCGGACAGAGACAGCGATTGGCACTGGCACGCACACTCTTTGTAGACGCGCCCATCGTCATTCTTGATGATCCAACCAGCGCCGTTGATGCCCATACGGAGGCCCGAATTGCGCATCGTTTGAAGAGTGTTCGCGGAGGACAAACCACTGTCGTAGTGAGTAATAGTCCGCTCGTTCTTGATCACAGCGATGAAGTTGCCCTCATAGTGGAAGGCAAAGTTGTAGCAACAGGGAATCATTTCGAGCTACTCAAGTCCAATGCTGTTTATCGCACATTGGTGGTGAGAGGAGAATGAAGTTTTTCCGAGATCTTCGAATTACTGACGAAAGTGCACTTCCTTCTAATGCATACCCCGCTCCACCCACAGATACCAAACGTCTCGATAAAGCATTTGGTCTGAGTAAATCTGCCAACCGTCTACCTATCGCGACCGAGGCAACGGTCAATAAGGAGATGTGGTCATTGCTGTGGAGCCACAAACGTGGTTTCTTGCTTGTTGCGCTGCTGCAATTACTCACAACAGCCGCTGCTTTGATCCCACCTCGCGCATTTGGAAACTTACTCGACACCCTTAAGCGCAATCCTGATGCAGTCAACATCAATCGCACCGTCGTGATTGTGAGCGCTGCTCTTATTCTCCAGGCGACGTTTGTCTACTTCACCAAAGTACGTGCATCAATTTTGGGCGAATTCGTTCTTTCGGCTTTACGTGAACGTTTTGTCGCTCGCGTTGTTGAGCTTCCACCAAACGTCGTTGAGCGCGCTGGCGCCGGTGAGTTACTCACCCGAACGACGACAGATATTGATCACATAACCTGGGCCGTTCGCGACGCAGTTCCAGTCATCACCATTTGTTTGGTTTCGATCTTTGGAATCTCCACAGCAATCGCTCTCACGGCACCCCTCTTTCTGACCGCCGTTTTTATCGGAATTCCACTTGTTTTCGCTGCCACACGTTGGTACCTACGTCGTTCTCCTCAGGCATATCGAGTTGAATCATCGTCATATGCGATTGTGAATTCAGTTCTGGTTGAAAGTGCGGAATCAGGACGCACCATCGATGCATTGCGTCTCGGCGCTCAGCGCACCTCCCGTACAGACGCGGCAATAAGTCGTTGGGTGGAATGGGAGCGGTACACCTTGCGACTTCGCACTCGATGGTTCCCTGTGGTTGAAATCAATTACATCTTGCCAGTGTCAGCCGCCTTGTTAATGGGCGCCTACTTCTACGATCAAGGTTTAGCAACGATTGCAACCATCACTGCAGGAATTCTCTACGCCCAGATGCTTGCTGGCCCTATTGAAGCAATGCTCTGGTGGATTGATGAACTACAAACCGGGAAGGCCTCGCTCTCACGTCTGCTAGGAATTCATGAAGTTGATGCACGCGAAATTCGAAATGCAGACCCTTCAGGCCGCGAGATTTCTGGCCAAGATGTGACATACGGATATCGCGAAGGTAGAGATGTTTTGAAAGAAGTCAGCTTCCTAGTTGAACCCGGAACAAAACTCGCAATTGTTGGACCTTCCGGCGCAGGAAAGTCGACGCTTGGTCGTCTGCTTGCAGGAGTACAACCTCCTAATAAAGGAAAGATCACCGTCGGCGGAGCAGAAATCGGATATTTACCGGTTGAGCAAGCTCGACAAGAAGTTGCTCTCGTTACTCAAGAGCATCATGTCTTTGTCGGAACACTTCGTGACAACATCACTCTTGCAAAACCCGAGGCAACTGATGACGAAGTGTGGCGAGCATTGGCTGCAGTCGATGCTAAAAGTTGGGCTGAGCTACTTGAGAACGGTTTGGACACCATCGTTGGAAATGGTGGACATCGTTTGCTGCCAGCTCAAGCGCAACAACTAGCCCTCTCACGACTTGTACTAGCAGATCCGCACACATTGATTCTGGATGAAGCGACTTCATTGTTGGATCAACAAGCTGCAAAGCAGCTTGAAGCTTCTCTTGGTGCGGTACTTGAAGGACGAACTGTCATCGCAATCGCACATCGTCTTCAAACCGCGCATGATGCTGACCTCATTGCCGTCATTGATGATGGTCGAATCACCGAATGGGGCTCCCATGACGAGCTTCTTGCCGCCAATGGGGCCTATGCCCGACTCTGGAGATCGTGGAGAGACGAAATTTAGAGCTTTTTGCGATATAGGTGCAGATGCAAATCATTTGCAATAAGATTAGGGCATGACCCAGATCGCCGAGCCTGCATCCCGTTCACTCCGTCAGCATCTTCGCTTCACTCGCGATGAGATTCCATCGCTCGTGGGGATCCTTGGAACAGTTGTAGCTCTTCATGTCATCGGTTGGGGACTTTTTATTTACTTCAACTCAAATCCTGACTATCACGGCATCTCTGACAGCAAAGGCGTTCTGGTCTATGCCGGTGCAGGTGCGCTCGCATACTCATTTGGTTTACGCCACGCATTCGATGCTGATCACATTGCAGCGATTGATGACACTACGCGGCTCATGTTGGCAAAAGGAAAGAAGCCATTGGGCGTTGGGCTTTTCTTTTCACTCGGCCACTCAACCGTCGTTCTTGGACTCTCAATCTTCGTTGCATTTGCAGCACAGAAAGCCATCAAATTCCAAGAAGGTTTTGCGGAAACCGGCGGAATCATCGGCACCTCTGTATCGGGGCTCTTTCTCTATCTCATCGGAATTCTCAACCTCGTAATTCTCGTTGGCATCGTCGGTGTATGGCGGAAAGCCAAGACTGGGAAATTCTCACATCAACATCTTGAAGAACTGCTCAATGATCGTGGCTTGATGCGACGTATTTTCCGTGGCAAGTTCAAAAAAGGTTTCGA
>Ga0214921_10006568_pt1 | contig 15855 bp, 17 predicted proteins | sample LL1505_MetaG_FD_177992 | JGI IMG/M metagenome (GOLD analysis project Ga0214921, IMG submission 177992) | Freshwater microbial communities from Lake Lanier, Atlanta, Georgia, United States - LL-1505 | ecosystem: Environmental > Aquatic > Freshwater > Lake | place: USA: Georgia | collected...
AGTCTTTGTAAAAGGATGGGCGAATGAGAATCTTATCACTGGAGGGACTGGAGAATCTGACGTAGAAGCTGCAAAGTGTGTCACATGTTCGAAGAAAGCAACCTACACATTTCAAGATTCGAAACAATATTGTGTCAGACACTGCCCACCTCTTACACCTGCATTCAGAGATCTCAGTGGCACATTGCTCCGCAAGATTCCTCCGATGAAAGTCTTGCGAGACATTGCTCTTTCTCTGAAAGCTGAGAAATCTGTTTTGAAAACCAAAGTCTCACTCCTCGAATGGCTTCGAACGAAAGTCTGTATGCCGATTGGACCTTCTGTCAAAACGAAAAAAGTAGAACTCGAAGCTCTCCACGATGGAATTCGAAAGGTTGTTCAAACCAACTCTGCACTCTTTGACACCTGTACCACAATTCTCCTAGAGAATCAACCTGCATACAAGAATCCTGTTATGAAAAGTGTTCAAATGATGCTCTTCGCAACGCTTCGAGATCTTCTTCCTCACCGACCTCCTGTCCGACTGGTTCACGCAGGAAGGAAAACTGCTGTAGAAGATATTGAAGCTGGAGACGCTGGATATTCAGAACGCAAGTCTGCATCAGAAACTCGTGTCCTCCAAGCCTTCCGAAGCGGATCTCTCCGCTACACCACCAAACCGGCAGATTGGTTTGAAACCCAGAAAAAGAGGAGTGATTTGGCTGATTGTCTATGTATGTGTCTTGATTCCTTCGACGCGGTAAAGATGAGAGCCTAAAAACAGACCCAAAGCAAAGAAGAAGATGGCAAGTGTCTCAATTGCCGATATGGAACGTGTTGCTCTTGGTGGTTCTGAGGATTTTGGAAATGTAATTGAGCTGGGTGATTTGTCAGATGATCTTGGTCTAGGAATGCTTGCAAATCCGAATAAAATATCGGTAAACCACGATACTTCAAGCTCTGGAAGGAGTGTTACAATTGATACCTTTTCTCCTCCTCCGAAGCCGAATGAATCGTTCTCCTTCCAGTCCTCTTCCCAAAGTGGAGGCTTAGGGGTGATTGACATCAGTCCATTGGAACCCATGGAGCCTATTACATTTTCAAGCCTCGATTCTGTGCCTGAACCTCCGCCTATTGTCACAGTGCAAAAGGAGGCAGCACCTTCGATGTTTGGATCGTTGTTTTCCAACCAGCAAACTGCTACAGGTCCTGGGATCCAACTTGCATCTATTGCAAAGGATCCTGAGGCCGAGAAAAAAGAGAAGAGTGATTATTTGAACAAGTTGCAACGTCTGGAAGCGAAGGGCTTTCCTGTTGCTCGCAAATTTACGATGGATAATTCTTTGGAAGAAATTAAGACAGAGTATTTTCGTCTCGTAGACGCTCGTCAGCTAGAGACAAGTATCAAGTTTCAACGTCAGATGTTGATGGGAGCCATTACAGGTATGGAATGGTTGAATGGAAGGTTTGATCCATTTGACGTGAAGTTGGATGGATGGTCTGAATCTGTTCATGAAAACATCGAAGATTTCGATGAGATTTTTGAAGAGTTGTATGACAAATACAAGGATCGTGGAAAGATGTCTCCAGAGATGCGTCTTCTCATGGCCGTGGGTGGTTCAGGCTTCATGTGCCACGTGAGCAATTCGTTTTTCCGTAGCAAGATGCCCAACATGGACGATGTGCTACGAAGGAATCCAGAATTAGCGAAGCAAATGGCAGCAGCTGCTGCTCAACAAGCTGGACCAGGGTTTGGTAATTTCATGGGTATGGCGATGGGTGTGCCTCCTCAAGCACAGCAAGGATCTCCCTTTGGGAATGGAATGCCGACCCAAGGTATGCCTGGAATGCCAGGTCTAGCGGGTATGATGCAGATGGGTCCTTTTGGAACATCTCCCGCACCTGTTGCAACAGCAGGAGGATCTGTAGTATCAGGAGGCCCTATGATGTCTTCTGGGGCCTTTTTCGGAGCTTCTTCCTCACCTTCCGCAAATCCGTCCGCCGCACCTCAACCTTTTACAGATGGTCCAGTGCGACAAACAGCTCGCCGTGATATGACAGGCCCGTCGCATGTCGATGATATTTTGAAGACGTTTGAAGAAGTTCGACGCTCTGAATTGGGTGGTGTAGAGGCTGCAACTGGATATCCTATGCAACCTGCTGTAGCAGCTGCGACTGATTTCGGGCAGAGGGCTAGGAGTGTACATTCCGAAATTACGAGCGATGAAATGTTGAGCCAAGCAGACTCTGCACAAACCGGTGCGACCAGTGGAAGACGTCGTAGGAGAGCTCAGGCTCCTGTTGGAAACACAGTCGTGGTGAATGTGTAAACTCTTAGAACAACGAACGGAGTTTTGAGAGACTCTGGTTATATATATACGAAGCTGAGGTTGTACCAGAAGATCCATACGAATCAGGTTCGTACAAGGATTTTGGATCTTGTTGCTTACTCCTCCATGCATGAGACGCTTGGATTGCTTCACGTTTCTTCAGAAGCATATCAAGAATTGTAGTTTCTTCTTGTGTCAACGAAGGTACATCTGTGAATGCTTCAGGCTTCTCTTCAGGTACTCCTATATGACATGGATGCCATAGACAGAGATCTGATTTTTCATTGAACAAATATCCAAGTAGGATAATGACAAGTATACCAAAACATATTGCAATCACAATATTTCTTGTAGCAACAAACAATACAACGATTAATAACAAACGTCGTATTGTTGGACTACTCAAAAATTTCTCTTGCCCAGGTGTCACTTCCATCGAAAGAAAGCGACCTCCTAAGTTTAAAAGTAACATCATAGTCCCGACGAAGTAAGGGCTGGAATTTACAGCAGAGATTAGTTCATCCATGGGATTTAACATTTCTGCTGCTGCTTGAATACTTGCTGTTGCTGCTGCGGCCGGAAGGACGCTCATCTGGTGAGATATTAGAATTGCTTATCCTATGTGTTCGTTCAAGTGTATAGTTCTGGAGGAAGAGTTGTAAAACTCACCACATCAGCAGCTAGACAAATATAAGCAAGTGCTGAGAGAATTCCTACCGTTGGACACCAAGATGCTGAAAGAAGAACAAGTCCTACGAGCAAAAGACGTGAAAGAGGTACAGAATATATTTCTACGAGAGCCGTCGGGTAAGGTGTTTCTAAATGCGTTGCAATGAGCCAGTTGTAGAGAAGAAGACACCCTGCAATCACAACTCTTGCTTTTGCATCGAAGGTTGATTGAGGCTCTAAGATGGAAGACCACTTTGGCATTTCCTTACTACTATAGACTCGTAAACATCTAGTACTAAGGAAATGGCAAAGGAATAGGTCTGTGAAATTATTGTGCTGCTTGTGTTGATACACGATCTTCTTCAATACCCATGGGGTTTTCATGTAAGACTCTTTCGACGAACCAGCGATGTTGCTTCTTTCCGACAGTTGTCTTTTTCACTTCATCTAAAAACCCTTCATCGAGAGGAATCGGTCGATTTGTCCATGTAATTGCAATAGCAATTGTCACAAGAACTGCTGCAGTGAATCCAATGTTCTTATACACACACCAAAGAACTACGAGCAAGAATGCACGGCCAACTGTTGTGGAAAGTGCCCAACTTACATCAGGAGGAAGTTTATCCGCAAATGCGACCCAGAGAAGAACAAATGTTATAAAAACAGTCCAATACAAGGAATAGGATTTTCGAACCCAATCTAAAAAAGCGAGCTTAAATTTTGCACCTCCTACCATTGTCGGTTGCATGGAAGATCCATCCATTCTACAATTGAGGAGTGTAAAAACAACATGAATCTGAACTTCTTCAACACTGATAGAGGTGGAAGAATGGCCGGTTGTTCGCTCCACGATGCATTTCCGGATAAAAAGAAACAATCCTCACGACATAGTGCTCGAACAGAGGAGAGGCGAAAGACGAAAGGTCCTGCTTTGTCTTTCTTGAAAGCAAGTGATGAAAATCAAGTGCTTGATCCTGACCGCTTGTTCCAAACAGCTCTTCCACCGGCAGAGAAATTGGGACAAGGCTTTCCTGATCAAATATCGAGAAGTCTGAAGGAAGGATTTCTCGCTGAGCCAGATGAAGCGATGAAAGAAATTGCGAACAGTCTTGTGAATCAACACGTGGATGATGTGATTGGGCAAAAGGCGAGGAGTACTCTTCCTGACCCGAAAAAACTCAGAGTTGTCGATGCAGTCTCCTCTGGAGACGGAGAGGACATTCCCTCTTACTTTGGAAAATCAGACAAAGAGGAGACATCTTATGGTCTACTCCAAGGCAGAGGCGATGATACTGAGGGGTACGCTGACTATAGTTCTATGAAACATGATAACCCTGGATATATTCTGCAGAAGGATTTTATGAAACAATCTGAGACATTTTCCAAAACACACGCTCTTCACACGAGGCGTCGCAAAGGGCGTGATGTTGTTTTCCAAGGGCATGGACAAGGAGATAGAGAAGATACAGGACCGAGAGCTTCGAGACCATCCCTCTTACACAGACGCACAGGGCCCCAGTACAACACCTATCGCCCTCCGGCTCAACATCGACCTGCTTATGCAATCTATGGTTCCAACGGTATCGAAGGTTTCGAAAACCAAGAGGAAGAGGCAGAAGCAGAACCTTACACAAATGCGAAACGAACTCCGGGACTTTCGAGGTCTGATAGAGATGTCATTATGAAAAAATTGGATCTTTTGTTTGCACGCATGGAGGGTTTTGAAACCATCAGGAATGAAAATACAAATACCGAAATTACTATGTTTATTATCTGTGGATTGTTCTTACTCTTTAGTCTTGAAACACTCCGTAAATTTCAATAAAGAGTTCTAGGTACTCTTTTCTGTTTTCACAGAAGTCTCTTCTTTGACATCAGACGCTTCCTCCTTTGGAACTTCTTCCTCTTTAGGAACTTCTCCCTCTTTTGGAACTTCTTTCTTTGCTTTCTTTGCTTTTGTTTGCTTCTTTGGTACTTCTGGTACTTCTGGGTTCTTTGGTACTTCTGGGTTCTTTGGTACGTCTGGGTCCTTTGGTACGGTTGGGTCCTTTGGTACTTCTGGTAGAACCTCTTTCTGTAGTTCTTTCAATTCTTCTTTCTTTTTCACTTTGATATCTTTCTCAGCTTCCTCTTTTCGTATTTGTTTTTCTGCAAGATTTTGTACTTTCTCTGCAAGACTATTCATCTCCTCTTCCTCTTTCACTTTCTCGTGTTTCTCTTCCGCAACCTTGTCTTCTGGAGGAGGTCCTTGGACTTCTTCTACAGTTGTAATGGATCCATCCAATGGTACAGGCTCATACATTTCTTTGTACATACTCCTATTTCCATATTTGAGTAAGAAAGGAAGTGCTTTTCGAGTCAAGTAGTTCAAATACGCATGGGGAATTGTTTTTCGTAGATAGTTCTGTGCTGCAAGACCTTCTTTTGTCAATCGTAGTTGAAAATTATCAATCCCATCGATGTTCACGAAATTCTTCCAGAAGAGGAAAAATTCATCTTGACGAGCACTTCGATTGTCTGGATCTTCATTGATGTACCAACGTATAAAATCCCCATATTTTCCAAACAACTCGTCGAACAATACAGCTTCGTCAAATTTGAAACGATAGTGTACAATATCGTCTTTGATTTGCGTATATTCTGGAGAAGGTGGTTCATTTGCATCCGATGGAAGCGGTGGAATATACCGAACTCTCAAATCGTTTGTTAGCTTGATTGTAACAGGGAAGAATTGTTGAATAGGATTTCTATACCGTCCTAGATCTTTCATATAGTCTTCCAGGGAAAGCGGTGGGAGATTCACGGGAGGAACTAGGATGGGTGGTAGAAGAAAAGGTGGTCGACGAAGGTTGATCACCAAGGGCTTTTTGTTTTCCTTTACAAGGACTGAAGGTTCCTTTACAACGGATGATTTCTCCTGACATTTGTATACAAACTTTGATGCATCCAGTGTTGTAATAGAGTCTGGAAGTTCTTTGAACAATCTCATACCTTTCTTCACAGGTCGTTTCTGTTTCAACACAATCACGTATCCATACAATGGCCCCCTTTTACATCTCGAGAGTATTTCTTTGACACTATCATAGGTTCCTTTTTCACCAGTGTAGTATGTATCGAGTTTCTCGGTTTCTTCGTTGGAAGAATACCAGAGGGTGGTAGGAGTTCCTGTGTAGAGTGTTTCAATGTTTTCTGAATAAGGGAGGACAGGTATGACACGAATTTCTTTTTTCGTATCATCTGTCACAACACTGTACGCTTTCATTTGATCCACATGTGTTGTAAGAGGTTCATCGTTACTCTGCAAAATCTGGAGAACACTGACATTGGATTTCAGTGCTTTGTTCGAAAGAATCTGTTCGAGTGTTTTGTTGCGAAAGGTCAAGTCTTTCAATGCATCCCAAGAAACAACTTGCCCTCCTCCTTGAAACACTCTCATGGGTACAGGAACATCTGGCTGTGCTAAGAGATCTACAGATCCTCCTCCTTGAAAGACTTTCATTTCTACAGGTACACTTGGTTGGGGGAGAATTGATCCACCTTGATATCCACTGGGTGGTTCTGCCATCCTGCCTCTGCTTCTGATAAGGAGAAGGCCTAAGAATTCCGGGAATGGTTCATCAGTATACAAATGGAAGTCCTCTCAACGGAACACCCTCCTTCCCCCCCAATGATTACTCCTGATACCCAGACACGTAAGCAAAAGATTCATTGCAAACAAGAACTTATTATTGCAAGTCTCCAGAGATTCTATAGCAATCGCCAAGATCTCCCTGAAATTGTAGAACTTCTCAAAGGAACAAGTGAAGTCAGTCTTCGTCTCATTGATTGGTTTGTTACAAACTACAGTAAAACTCATAGCACCTCCTACATTCTCCAGAATCAAGAGTTTGTCGTATATATGAATTACAAGAATCAATTGAAGGCGTATAGTAAGAAATTGTTTGATCCCTTTTGCAGAAGGGAGAGGATTCTCTTTCAAGTCCCAGGGTATGAACCATTTCTCACCACCGTTGGGAAGCTGAATTTCTTTCGATGGGCTTTGGAAAAAGGGATTCTAGAATATATCAAGGGACATCAACAGGCGATTGAAAAAGAGATGAATACTGCTATGCGAGAACAGACAAAGACTCGTTCCTCTGCGTCAACACAGTCTTCTTCCACGAGTACTTCTACAACAGATCTTTCAACTGCATCCTCTTCTGGATCTCAGACTCGTAAACGCCAAACCACACGTCCTGGTTCTACAGCAGTCAAACTGCTCCAGAAACATGAGTGTCCTATTGTGATGTCGTTTGAATAAATTATCGGTATGTCTTTTCCATATTTGTAAAAGAAGGTCGCATGAGTTCATAAGCAGACAATGTATCTAAACCCTTTTCTTCTGCAAAATTCTGAGGAAGCCAACGACTCTCCATTTCTCTTCGTAAGAGACTCTGAGATTCTTTCTCCCCACGATTCACAACATCCTCTGACACAGCGGAACGGAGTTCACGGACAATATTGCGAGAGTCTGTTGCAACATCGTACTTTTCGAAATAAGGATTCTGGGCAATTGCGTCAATTCCTTGTTGTTTCTGGCGAATGACCAGAGTTTCGTACAACGCTTGTCTTGCTTCTAAGAGTTCCTTGTCTTTCACCGAAAGCTTCGGACGTTGTTGAAGTTCTTCAATCTCATCCAATGTCGCATCAATCTTTTGTTTCAGTTTCAATTTGCTTTGGATATACTCAGAGTCTTCTGTTGGTACAACATATGGTTGACTCTGTCTCATATCTTCTCGGTATAGCCTTGATGCAGTTGGATTCATGTCAAAGAAGGTTGCATGATTCTTTCCTGATGGATCTTTTCCATAGATAATTGGAATATCTTTGTCCTTGTGGGACGATAGTTCTGCGTTAATGTTATCCATCGCTTTTGATTCCTTTCGAATCCGTGTTGTCAAACATGGGAGTAAGTTCGTTGGTTCATATTCGATGGGGACACGAATCATTCTGTTCTTTCGTGTAAAAAGTGTCTAGGCCTTTGGTTTGGTGGTCTAGAGACTCAACACCTCTTTCTCCTAGAATGTTCCTCATTCCATACAGTCATACAGTCTCAGAAGTCTCCAATTTCCTCTTTCACACTGCTTGGATTTTCACAATGGATGGTGGAACTGCAATGTGGGAGACTGAGGAAACCACACTCTCGGAAGAAGAACTCTGGGAATCCTATTTACATCCCAATGGGTTTGAAGGAAGTCTTTACAAAGTGGAGAATGTGTATTTGTTAGAAGTTGCAAAAGAGTCTATGCGTTTTTCGGATTTCTATGAATGGAACGAAAGTTTGAAAGATCGAACGTCTGTTCCAAACACTCTGCAACTCTGGAGACCGTTTTTCTGGGTGGAGGAGAAGCAAAAAGAATCTTCTTCGGATCTCTGGGGGTGGGAGGAACAGGCTGAAACACTCTCGATGGGTTCGTTTGGATCGATTCGACGGTTTTGGGATCTCAGAAGGAAATGATTTGGGCGGTTCTTACCGGTCTAAGAGACGGTCTAAGAGATACGCTCGTATATATATCTAGTACAAGAATGATTCCTCGAAATAAGACACGTCGTGCAAACAGCCCTGATGCAGTACCTAGTCCTACAACTCCAGAAGACTCTTCTATGCCATCCTATGGCCAAAACACAGGCCTCGAAGAATTCTTGTCTCTTGATGCTGGCGAAGCATACAAACGCCCCTGGCACCGTCTAGAACGAGGTCTTCGATTGAATCGAATTCGTCTTTTCATTGATCAAGAGAGAATACGAATGGGACTTTCTGACGCAGATGTGACCTATTTGACATCTATTTTACACAAAGCATTGGAAAAGAAGCTCTTGAATTCAAAGACCTATGTGATCTATGATCAAGAATCCCAAGAAATTAAGGAAATCAAAGGACTTATCTATCATAAAACCGCGGACGGGCGTATTTTATCGAATTTGGTAGAGAAAAAAGCGGGGGGAGTTACCTTCCGCCGAAAAACTGGACAAAATATGAAAGCAGATGGGCAAGCGTAACAGGTCCCGCCAGTTGCAAATGCTTACAGAAGAATGTGAATTTGTTCAAAGCATAGAAGATATACTCCCTCTTACACATGACCCAGAAAGTTGGAAAGAAGACATTCGTATTGCGAGAGAAAGCATAGATGAACCAGGGAGTGCGTCTGCACTAGAAGCTATTCTCGACTTTCGCACAGAACTCTTTGAAGCTGCGACAGTTGCATCCTACCAATGGCTTCTTGATGCTGTTCAAGTCGCTCAGAGAACAAAAGAATGGTATGAAGAAACAAAAGATATATTGACTGCGAGTGAATTCTCCAATGTCTGGAAAGGTCCCCGGACTCGAGCGGCTCTTGTCCTCTCCAAAGCACCAAAAGATGATACTCCACGTCATTCTTCACGTCTTGCTTGCTACAAACAAGAGACATCTCCTATGGATTGGGGGGTGCGGTACGAACCTGTTGTGAAACAACTTCTCAAATACACCATTCAAGATCTTGGTCGTATTCGCCATAGAAAGGATTCACGACTTGCTGCAAGTCCTGATGGTCTCTTTGTTGGAAAAGGAGAGTACGAAGGATATCTTGTAGAAATCAAATGTCCTACAACACGACCTATTAAGGAAGACATTCCATTCGAGTATTGGTGTCAAATGCAACTTCAAATGGAAGTCTGTGATCGTCAGAAATGTCTCTATGTGGAAATGAAATTTAAAGAAGTTCCTTTCGAGGAAGGAATGGAAGACTGGATTTCTCTCGACAGGAATGATGAAACCTCTGAACTTCGATATCGTTATTCTCCCAATACAACTCTGGAAGAGGGATGGGCTTCTGTGGAACAGTATGGATGGGAGGTTTTGGAAACAAGGAAAACACTTGTGAATCGAGATTCTGTGTGGTTCGCTTCGATTCAAGGAGATCTAGAACTGTTTTGGAAAGATGTGCAAGAGGCTCGAGCAGGGACTTGGAACCCTGATCTCCCTCCACCTCGTAAATCCAATAAAAAAGAGAAATGTCATATCGTAGACTTTCCTTCTGCTGAGAATTAGTATGAAACAATCGAATAAAATACAATGTATTTTTTGTATACTTTGTATTCTATTTCTATCTACTCTCTTATATCATCTACAAACAAGACGTATAGAACACTTTCTAGATTCGACGAAGTCTGTGGAATTTGTCGTGGCTGTGTATGAAGAAACTCTCGATTGGCTTGACACTCTTCCAAAAGACTCTTATACATCTCTCATTGTCTACAACAAAGGATCACCGAAACCTTCTTTGCAAGAGAAGTACAAGGTTCTTTCTGTTGAAAATCTTGGGAGAGAAGGACATACATATATATACCATATCGTAAACAACTACTCCTCTCTTGCAGATATTACAGTGTTTCTCCCAGGATCTACGATGCAAGATCCGTATAAAAACAGTCAATTCGAACGAATTTCTGAAGTTTTGAAGACAAAGAAACAATCTTGTATTATTGCGAGTACAAATTTCCAAGATCATGAATCCTATGGATTTATGACAGATGCTTGGAAATCTACGAACTCTGAGAACAAGGAGAAAAATCAAGAATCACAGTTACACATGTCACCCTTTCGACCGATGGGAGAATGGTTTCGGAATCGTATGGAAGGCGAAAGCATTCGGTGTGTTTCGTTTCGTGGTGTCGTCGCTGTGTCGAGAGAAGATATTCACAAACGTCCTATCTCCTTTTACCAAACTCTTCTGGATGATTTGTCTGTGTCGTCAAATCCAGAAGTAGGGCATTACACAGAACGTCTTTGGACCAATATTTTCTCGATTCCCACAGAACAATGTTTGCAGTAGTTTAATTGTTCAAGTAAAAGGAATCCACTAATTCTGTAAAAGGGGCGGTACAAGAGTCTGGAGTTTTGTGGACATAGTTGTTGGTCGATTGGATGAAGTTTCCTGTTTCTTGAATACTAGACGCGAAGTCTGAAGTGAAACAACTTTCTGCAGATAAATTCCCTCTTTCACATTTGAACGGAATATCCTCTCGAAGCGTATAGGGAAGCATTGGAAATTGTAGACCTGGAAGTGCCGGATTCATAGAACCTATACCTGATGGTACAGAGTTCACAGAAAAAGAAGATCCTTGTTTGGGTTCCATTGCCCCTCCGCTAGGAGCATCTTCATACCCTTCATACGACCTCCTATACAACACTTTTGTTTCTGACAATTGTCGAGCAATTGCTAAAAGTAACGTGAGAAGTACCATCCATCCGAGAAATGTAGCAATCTTCTCCATCTACTTGGTCATCCAGACTTTACATCCATCCATTGAAAGACTGTACTTTTCTTTGACCCCCTGAAAAAACTTTCTTCTGATCTGACAACTGACGTGCAATTCCTACCATCATTGTTAAAAGTACGAGCCATCCCATAATCGTTAGAACATCATCCATCTTTCTATTGTAGGAAAGGATTACTCATCTTGAGCATATAACATTGTCCATTCTCTAGCAGTTGCTTCATATTGTGCTCTATCTTTTGTATACTGGTGTGCAATGTCTGGTACAAGTGGATCACTTGGATTTGGATCTGAGAGAAGAGAACATATACTCAGAAGTACTTTGCTGATTGTAAGAGCAGGGGACCACTGTGTTTTCAATATATCTAGGCATATAATTCCAGTAGAACTGATATTTGGATGATAGACTTTTGTTGTAAATGTTATAATCGGACATTTGAATGGATAATCGATTGGGAATAGGATCTTTAATTTAAAACTTCCTCCGGCAAAGGGTGTATCGGATGGTCCAAGAATGATTGCTTCCCAGCGAAACATATCATCTCCTTCGGGTCCCGCAGAACAATTCGAGGGAGGATCTCTCTCGAGTTCTTCTAGTTCTTTTTTGATACGTCGTTGAGCCATGTGTGGACTGCCGGGTTCTACACATCACTGTTTCATTTTTTAGTGGAACATTCAAAATAGAACCTTCTTGTAGAAATCATGATTTTACAGCTCGTTGCAGAATTTATCGCAACATGGGCTCTTGTTCTTTCTGTGCACTCCACTTCCAATTGGCTGGCGATTGGTGCCACTCTTGCGGTCATCATTCTTCTCATTGGACCTGTGAGCGGTGGCTATGCAAATCCTGCAATCACTCTTTCCATGTATCTAGATTCTAAGATTCCTATGATGACAGCTCTCGCATATGTCGCTGCACAACTCTTTGGTGCAGTCAGTGCCTTTTACACCTACAAGGCACTTGCGTAGAAGTCTTACTTTCGCTTCTGCAATTGTTTCAATAAAACATAGGCTCCCACGAGTGCTGCACCCGTGAGAACGTAGAGTTTCCAGTTTGGAGTTGGGTTTTGAAACCCTTGAAATTGATTGGCAGGCTGTCTCTTGTTTTCGATGTAGTCGAGAGGAGATACATAGGGTGTGGTGAGTGCGGTTCCATCATCGTTTGTTACAAGTTCTTGATCTTTCGATGTGATCATTCCCATACAAGAGTTTCCTGTGTGATTTCCAACAGGATATCCATCTGGACAATGTGTTTTATCAGATTTGATCCAAGATGCGTGGTCTAGACTTCCCACTTGCGTCCAACGCCCTTGTGCGGTTCCATTCAATGTATCGGGTTCATCTGTGAAATGATTCCCTGTTTCAGGATTCTGGAGATTTCCATCTTGATCCCCTACGGGTAAGACTTTGTATTCACAATAGGGATATCCTGATCCAAACACCGATTGAAGAACTGGGATCGGGTCGAGAGCAGATTGTGCATCTTCCATAATGCCTGGGGCTAGACCTTTGAGTGCAGGAAGACCTGCTGCAGCGAGTCGATTCGCTACACTTTCACCGAATGCAGTTCCAGCAGGAATTCCTTGCACATAGACCCACATGTCTGGACCATTGTGACATGTGAGACCTGTTTTCACCCATGTGTTTACACCGAGTGGTTTCACAGGCAATCCCTCTGACAATTGTGAACTCGATTCTCCAAATCCAATCATATCAATGTAGTATCCCATGGCTTTGAGAGAATCCCAGACGCTACTCCAATCACTCCCTTGACGCACACCGACTTCATTTGGAACAGCAATGTTGTCTGTAAAACTGTAATCGGGTCCAAAGACTCCTGGGGTGGAAGGAATGTTAGGGGTTGGTGTAATGGTTGTTCTATTTTCTAATCCAATTCCGACACCGGCTTGTTGATTGACGGGTGGATCAATTGTAGGAGGCTGAAGATACACGGTCGGATCGGCCATCTATTCATAGATTGAATCTTTCTATGGTATAGAATGAAGAACTATAGGCTTATAGTTCTTTTTGTACTTCTTCTTGTGTTTCTCATTTGTTGTATCATTCCTCCAAATGAAGAAACATTTCGAAATGTTCGGCCGATTGAAAATTCTGCTGGGTTGGGCAATCTCATAGGTGGTGGTAAAGCTTCTCCACCTGCAACGCCTGCTGCACCTGCTCCAAGACCTCCAGGACCTCCAGGACCATCACCTGCAACGCCTGCCCCAGGACCTTCTCCTGCAGCAACACCTTCTGCAACGCCTGCTACCCCTGCAACGCCTGCAGCTACACCTGCAACACCTGCAACGCCTGCAGCAACGCCATCACCATCACCTTCTTGCCCTTCTCCTAAGAAATGTCCGTGTGCGAAGTGTGTTGGGAACACTCCCCAAGAAAACTCAATTCTAAATCTCCTAAATGCTGGATACAGAACCTTACGATCTCTCAATACTTCTTCTATCTTTGAAATCTATGATTTTGGACGATCGTGCGAAGAACCTATTCCTTCTGTCAGTATTCCTTTTGTCTTTGATATTCAAAACATGAAGAAAACGACCGACAGCTCCATACAATCGTGTTTCACATCGTGTGCTTCTGATTCTTCTTGTACTTTCTTCCAGTTTGATGTAAAACGAAACTTTTGCTATCATCAAACAACACCTGCATCGTTGAGCGGATCGTCTCCTTCGCTCGCAGAAGTTGCGAACAACATCTATATGCCATACGTTATTGCTGCGAAGTGTGGATCCATTGATTCGAGTGGATATGTGAATGGGATCCAATTCCCTTCTTTTTATTGCAATCCAAACCGAAATGCAAAATCGAAATGCGGAGCTTCTATGCCTGCTCCACCACCTCCACCACCACTGCCTCCTCCTCCACCTCCAGGACCATCTATGCCTCCACCACCTCCTCCTGGACCGTCTATGCCTCCTGCTCCTCAACCGTGTGATACTCAAGGGATTTACATTGAGACATTGATGTCAACAACTCCTAATGCAATTCTTGTGAAGTGGAACCATGTTCGAAACGCCATCTTTTACACAATCAAGGTCTATGAAACAGATTCGAGTACAGGCTTCGTAACTCCTCCCAATTACACGGTGAAATCATGGGCATTTGATTCTGAGATTACTCCTCCTGATGGCACAACCGCTGGTCAACGTATCCAAACAGATATTGTTTCGAGGAAACCTGTTGTCCCTGGCAAGTACTACCAAGCGACGGTTCAAGCATTTGCGTACAATCAGTTTTCCAATACAGAATTGGGAACCTCTGTACAATGTCCTGATACTATCTATCGTCCAGCCGCACCGGCTGGCCCTTCTATGCCTCCACCAGGACCGTCTATGCCTTATATACCAGGACCGTCTATGCCTCCACCTGGACCGTCTATGCCTCCACCTGGACCGTCTATGCCTCCACCTGGACCGTCTATGCCTCCTGCTCCTCCTCCTCTTCCTATACCAACAGGTCCATTTCTAAAGGAAAAATGGAAGAATATTACATACGGTATTAAATCTCAATATTCTACTATTGTAAAAGAGATGGTACTTGTGGATAGTACTCTATGTGTCTTATGTGCTTTTCCAAATGAGCTAAACAATAGTCGTTCTACAGAAATTCCTTATATAGATGGATTTAATATAGCAACTGGTGAAAAAATATGGAGTCACGAACTAGGTGATATACGTAGTAATTGTAGAATGTCAAAAACTGGTACAAATGGTATTATATATGTAACATCTACGCTAACAGATCTGCCTGGTGATGTGACCTCTTCTCCTAGTTCTTGGCCCAAATCTATTGGAACTCTACGTGCAATACATGTAGCATCTGGTACTATTCGATGGACTTATACTCGTGGGGCTATGTTTATTGTAGCTCCAGTAGTTGCAGATGATATTGTATATGTGATATCTTCAAAGATGATAGGTGTATACAGTCCTCCTCCAGGCGGGTGGGGCGGGAATCCTCATTATGAAGGAAATGTACTTGCAATTAATGCATCAAGTGGTCAATTAGTAAAGACGTATTCAACAACTATGGATCAAAATAAGGGTGGAGTTATAACAGTTACGGATGGTTTTATATATGTGGGATCTGAGGATTGGTATCCTAATATTGGACCTGCACAAACCAGTCCAAATGGTTGGTCCGATTATCCAATATCCAATCAGGGTATACCTATAGGCGGAAGTCTATATAAAATAAATGCATCAACAGGTGGCTTATCATGGAGGTATCAAGCATATGGCCCACTTACAGCTCCAATCGTTGTGAATGGTATTGTATATGTGGGATGTAGGATTGATGCTATTTCACCTAATCCTGCTGATCCCCTGTTTCAGGGTGTGCTATCAGGTATATATGCAATAAATGCATCAACAGGTACAGTCATATGGAAATATCACGGTAGTGGGGATGATAGGAATGTTTCTCCAAAAGTTGTGAATGGTGTTGTATATACTTCAATGGATAACTGTATATTTGCGTTAGATGCAGCAACGGGTGCAAAAAAATGGAGAAGTGTGCCAATCTTTAGTTCGGTACAGTTTCATGATAATAATATTCCAAT